>Ga0137433_1000687_pt1 | contig 16907 bp, 30 predicted proteins | sample EasRivERMZT840_2_FD_102335 | JGI IMG/M metagenome (GOLD analysis project Ga0137433, IMG submission 102335) | Soil microbial communities from meander-bound floodplain in the East River, Colorado, USA - East River MetaG ERMZT840_2 | ecosystem: Environmental > Terrestrial > Soil > Floodplain ...
CCCAGGCGACGGAACAGAACAGCGCCCCGGTCGGGGTCGCGCCGAGCCCGTGCGCGTAGGCTTGCGTCGCTGCGCTCGTGTGCTCTTGGATCGTGAACGCGTTTTTGGCGGTGATGTCCGACCCGCTAAAGGCGAGCACGGTAATCCGCAGGTTGCCAAAGAACGCGTTGAGCTGCACATCCACCGTGAACCGAATCCCGTCAGTCGGCCAACTCGCGTTGGTGTCGACGTCCAGCAGGCCGGCGTTCGTCGTGACAATCGCGTCCTCCCGATGGCCGATGGTGTAGGCGGCGAGCGTGGCGGCATCTTCCGAAATGAACATCATCGAGCGACGGTTACTCTCGCTCGTGCCGAACCCGAATCCCAGACAAATGGGCCGGTTCGTAACGAGGCTATCGGTCGCGCTGATGGTCCCGCCGCACATGACAATAAAGAACACAGGCGTGCCGAAGCCGGCCCCAAACGTGACGTCGTAGTCCGTGCCTGCCACATCGGCGGTATTCCATGCGAATGTGGCTTCCTTCGCGTTAAAGGCCATCAGCAGGACTCCGAGGGTGAGCAGCCTGCGCACATCTACACTCCTAGCCGGGTCTTGAGCAGCGCCACGGTGTTCAGCGGCGGAAGGTTTTGGCGGCGGCAGTAATCAGCGAGTTCGGCGACGTGCTCAAAGACTTCGGCCGTCATCAGCCCAACGCGTCGAATGAGCAGGGTCGCCCCTTGGAAGACAGGATCATCGGCCGCGACAGTGGACTTGCCGCGCACAAAGATGGTACGGACACCCGCCGCGAGCGGGCCGACGTTGACCGTCGTCGGCCCAAGATTCTTTTCAGTCGCCGCCCCGGCATCGTCGAAGACGGCAATCTCGGCCCCGTTCGTCTCATCCCACAGTTGCCAGCTCTGTGTACCGGTCCCAATCTTCGTGACTCGCGCGGCGTACTCGAAGGCGGTAATACCGGCGCACTCGATCCGACATCCCGCGAGCACGCGGTAGGTGGTCCCGATATTGGTCATGATGACGAACCCGCCCAAGGCGATCGTCTCGCGCGGCGGCACGATCTTGCCGAACAGTGTCGTCAATTCCGTTTGCTCGCCAGCCGACAAGCCGAAGAGATCAAAGACCTGCTGCTGCGTGATCTTGCCGCGCTCAAACTCTTCCACCGCATCCCGCAAGGCATGCAGGCGAATGCGCGGGAACTCGAAGCCGGCGATTTTCTCGTAGAGGCCCATCTAACCCACGCACCGCGCGACAATCGCGACCCGATTGCCCTTCTGTGCGGTCTCACTCACGATGCCGAACTTGGCCGCGATCAGCTGCTGCTTCGTCGAAGCGACTAACTGGCTCCGTACCGTCACCGTGATCGCCGCGTCCACTGCAACCGTCTGCCCGTTCCACGTACAAGTTGAGACCGGAGGAGGCGGAGGCGGCGGGGGCGGCGTTCCGACCGAGCCACACACCTCGTTCGACTTCTCACCCACGAGTTCGTCGATGTACGCCGCTGCTGCGAAGCAATAGATCTGCCCCGGCGTGACATTCACCGCGAACGTGAGCACGTTCCCGGCAGTGAACGTCTGCGTGTACACACCCGGCTCATTCCCCACATACACCACGTAGCCGGTCGTCTCGGGCGTGATGCTCGCATCCCAGGCCAGCGTTAGCGTCTCTGCTGCCACGAGGGACGGCCACAGCAGCAGCGCGAGCAGACAGGCCACTTGACGTTTCCGTGCGATCGCGTAGGTCTGCAACTTGCCCCGGAGCGTCCCGTGTGTGATCCCTAGAACGCGCGCCGCCTCTGCGAGCGTGGGAGTCGTGCGCACTGCTTCGTCAATCACTTCGCGCTCAATCGTCTTTAGCAGGTTCAGGCGACGTCGCACGACCTCTACGCGCGGCGGCTCAAAGCCGAACGCCGCGTACCACGCCTGTTCCGCACGCCGCCACAATCGGCATTGCCGATACACCTCCAGGAACCGGCCACGCGTGCCGCCGTGGTCTGGATGCGCCTGCGCCAGCCGGGCTCGCCACGCCGAGCGCTCGTGCAGGTACGCCGCATCGTGGACCCCGAGATACACCCACCCGCCGTTGAACTTGATCGCCGCTGGCCGGTTGCCCACTTGGGGCACTAAGGCGGTCATGGCCCTATCCTCCGCACTGCGCGGTGATCGTGAAGCGATTCCCTCGCCCTGTGACGCCCAGAATCGTGAAGCCGGCCGTACGGAGCCTCGCTTCGATGGTCGAGAGTTGCTGCTTGTTCGTCTCCACGAAGGCCAGCTCCTTTACGGCGTAATGCGTGTCCCGGTAGGTGCAGCCGGCACTCCCAGGACGCCGAAAGGGTTTGTGAGAGGACCCCATGCCCCCTCGACGACGACGGGCAGCGTCCGCCGGGATCGCATCGCGGCGAACCGCTCGACGTTCACGGGCACGGCCAGCAAGACCGCCGGCAGCGGCAGCATCCCGTAGCAATTACCAGTCTTGAGCACCCACGCCGTTTTGGGCACCGTCGCCACGGCCACCGGTTGGCCCCCGGTCAGCGGGTCCACGCCGGGCAGAAAGACCCCGATCACGTACTCGGTAATCGCGGGAAACCCGGCCAGGATTGCGGTGTGCTCTGGCGGCAGGGTCGCCAGAATTTCCGAGGTCGGGCTGAGCACAATGGACCCGATCGGCGCCGCCGCGCAGGGATTCGTCTGCGCCGCGAGCGGCGACGCGAGGAACAGCGCACAGATCGCAAGTAGGACTTTCATATCTAGCACCCTCCAGCACCGAGTAAGGAGAACCGGCCGACACAGGTGCCGCCGGCCGCCTCTTTGAACGTGGCGACCGTCGCGGTGAGGTCATCTACGCCGCCGGCCACCGTCCACGTTGGGTTGGCCGCCGCTGCGGAGGTCTGAATCAAACAGGCGAGCCCCAATCCGAAGTGGTTCCCGCTATTCGCCACGTTTTGATGCAACGTGAATCCGTCATCGATCGACGCCCAGCTTTCGGAGAGGCCCGCCGTCGCGCCGGTGCAGACGATTTCGCCCGCCTCGCCGGGCGTGACCGACCCCGGTTCAATCGTTTGGGCGGTGACTTCCGCCTCATTGACCTGGTCGAGCGCTGACGAGAGATGGATCCCGGCGACGAACACGACGGCGATGCTCGGGAAACCGCTCGTGAGCGACGCCGTCACGGTATGGCTGCCGTTCGTCGTGATACTCGTCGCGTACCAGAGGCCCGTACACGTGCCGCTGCCGGAATGACAGATCGTCGCCCCCGCAATGGCGACCAGCGTGTTCGTCGGGCTGTCGCTGACGGTCGGCGTGCCGGAGGGTCCGTACCACGCGACCGCGACGACCATCCCCGTCGAACTACCAGAGTTGACGCCAGCCGTCGTGACGGCGTTGTTGTCAGACGACCCCGCCGAGTCCGAGGTGACGACCGTGATCGCGGCCTCGAGCGGTGCCGCCAGCAGGAGGAGCGCCACGAGGACGAGCGCCCTACGGGACGCAGTCATTCGCGCCTCCGATCTCCCACTGCAACGCACAGGTCTCCAGCCACATTTCCAGGTTGGTACGGACGGTCTGCCCGGTCGCGATGCTGTGCGGGCTCGCCGGCACCGGCAGGACATGGGTGTTGACTGCGAGCGTCGGCCAGCCGCCCACGTCGGCTTGACTTGCCGGCGAGGCCGAGCCCGTGCGCGCCCCGAGCTCCGCGATGTACCGCGTATCGACCGAATCGCGGTCCAAGGGCCGCGCGCCGGCATTGGCGACGACAAACGCCTCAACCGCCGTCGAGGCGAGCGCGACGTAGCCAGTCGGCAGCACGAGATCGGGCGTGCCGATATCCGGCGAGTACCCGAGGTCGTTGAACTCGACAACGTTGCAGACTGTTCCGCTCCACGTGTTGTCTGTGCGGTAAATCCGATTCGCCGCAACCGGTGTTGAGCCCTGTGCCGAGAACTCCCACATGTTGCAGTCGCCCGTTGAGGGCCCGCGTACGACCCGGTTTCCGACGACGGTCGCGAGCCAGCGCGAGCCTGGCAGACCGCCGTTCGCGTTGTAATTCGTGGCGACAAAAAAAGCCCACCCGCCGCGGCAGTTGTAGACCAGATTGTTGACGACGACGGTCGCCGTCCCGCCCTGCACGTAGGGGCAGCGCGAGTTGTGGCTCATAATGAGGTTCTGCGCGATGAGAACGTTCGTCGCATCCGCAAACGCCAGAACGCCGTGCCCGTCAGATCCGCCCCCTGTACAGGTGTTTCCAGGTTGGGCGTTATTCAGCGATTCGGCAACAATGCTTCGCCAGAGCGTGACACTCGTGCTCGAGTTGTACGCCGTGAATGAGTCATCCTGCGCCCAACCGATGGAGACGTGGTCGGCCACGACGTTGTACTCGCTGCCACCGTAGGCGATGAGCTGGTCGTTGCATCCGAGGCTCCCGCCGCGAAGGCGCACATGCTGCACGATGACGTCGTGCGTCGCGACCGAGATCCCGCTGCCCGACGGCGGTACCGGAGTCGCCGAATGCCGGACGGTAATCCCCGGCGATGGCGCGGTCTGTCCCGCAATCGTCAGATACGGACTCGAGATCGTGATACCGCCTAGCGTCGTCACGATGGTGCCGCTCGTCGTAAACACGACCGTCCGGGCACAGGTCGCCGCGCCGCCGTTACAGCCCGGCCGCGCCCATGACAGGGCCATCCGGAAACTCGCGGTGTAGCACGTGATCGTGTCGCAGACCGCCGTCATCGCCAGCCCGCCACAATTCCCCGTGCAGGACGCGGGCGTCGTGGCATTGTCAGCGAGCGTATTCATGAAAATCAGCGCGCCGCCGCGCCCTGCTTGCGTGTTCATGCCGTAGAGCGTGCAGAGCTGTGGGCGGTAGCCGCCGCAGTCTTCCTCGTCGTCCGGAATAATGATCTCGGTCACCGTGACATCGGCAAAGACCGCCGTCGCGAGTCCCGTATCGGGAAACGTGCCGCAGCCGAGGCCCAGGAGATACGAGCCGGACAGGCCGATCGCCTGCAGTGTGCCGACATCGGTCCAGACAACGCCGTCCACGGATTGCGCCGCCTGGCCGTTGCCGCTGATGATGCGCAGGCGGCCCCACGTCGCCCCCGAGCCAATCGTGCCAGACACGGCCCCATTGAGCGTGAGACGCGAGGCCATAAAGGCCGTCCCGTTCCCGTCGATGTCGAGTTGAATTTTCTTCGCGCCGGCGGCGGATGACTGTTGCGCCCATGCGCCGCACGTCTGATCCGCATCCCCGACCCCGGGCGCGTCGATCGCCACGAGCCGATAGACGATTTCCCAGTTGCCCGTCTTGGCGAGGTTCGCAAAATGGCCCTGATCCGCGCTCGTGTACCGGAGGCCCGCGCCGTTGATCGTGAACTGCGCCGTGCCGCTGTCGTAACACGCCGAGCCCGCGACCTGCCCGCTGCCGATGTCCTGGCTCACCCAGCCCATTGGGAGCGCGCCGCAGGACCCCGCCTCGGGAGGGACGCCCACGATGCGCAGGAGGCGCGACTGTCCGGACAGGGGGGCCGTCGCCAGCAGCACGACCAGTGCGAGCAGGAGACGGCGCCGCATCAGACGGCCGCCAGATAGGCCGCCCGCACGCCCGCGCCGAGGGCGTCGTAGCGGCTTTGGACCGAGACACGCAGCGCCGCAATGTCGTTCGTCAACGCACCGGCCGCGAATGCGCCGAGGGCCGTCAGGCGCGACAGGCGGCGGATATCGGCAATCCAGAGCGCGCCATCGATCTCGGCTTGGGTCGGCGGCGGCACGGTCGGCGCGGTCAGCGGGATATTCGTCCCCGGCGGAATCGTGATGACGACATCCTTGACGGCTTCGGCATCGACGAGCGCGGCCAGCTGCTTACGGAGCGCAAGGGTGAGCTCGGCCTGTGTCCGCCCGGTGACGAAAAAGACCCGTTGAAACGTCCCGCGGGCGTCATTGGTGATCAGATTCACGACGGTGCGGTACGTCGTGCTGCCTTCTGGTTCGGCAGTCGCAGACTGGAACGTCGCGGAGGTAATCGCCATTATTCTGGCCCCGCTGTAGACGTAGGTTTCGGTGCAGCCTTCTGCGTTTTCTGTAGCTGCGCGACGTACGGATCCGCCGCGTTAATCCAGCGCACCATGGCCCGGTGTTCCTGGTAGAGCGTCACCGCGCGACCGCCGGCCACATAGAGCAGGAGCGGCACCAGCGCCCAGACCAGCGGCCACTTGACACGCGCCCAGACGGCTTTGAGGCGGGTCATTTGTAGGCCAGGAACCCGTAGATGCCGACCGCGGCATTGGTGTTGTCCGTGGACGTTGGCCCGCCCGTGATGCAGTAGCCAATCCCTGTGGTGAAGGCCGCGCCGACCGCGATATTCGTCACAATGCCGGCACCGGGCGTGCTGGCAGGAACCGGGACGGTCGCGATGTACCCCGTCGCTGAGGAACAGGTCGGCGCGCTCGAGAGGTTGTACAGCCGCAGGTAGTAGAGGGTCGCCGTCGTGTTGACCAGGGAGATCGAATACAGGTTGCCCGCTGAGGCTTTGACGTTGGTCGAGTTCGTCGAGGCGGCCGAGGCGACGCTGATCGGAGTCGCGCCTGCACCACTCGTCGCGGTCGCCATCGGGGCCGCAAGCGCGGCCCTCGTCGTACAGTCGATGCGCAGCCGGCCCGCGTCGCCTTCGTCGATGGCGTCGGTGGCCGTGTCGTCGCAGTCGCCCATGACACCGGGCCCTGTCGTCAGCGCCGGGCTGTCGTGCGTCGCATCGTTGGGGATCGTGACCGGTACGCCGGCCGCGGTGTAGAGCGTGACCTTCCACGCGCGATTCAAGGTAATGGCCGCCCAGCCGAAATCGCCTTCCGTGACCGCCGTCGGGGCCGCAGATTCAGCCACGCCACCAATCGGTGTGCCGATCGTGGTGCCGTCCGCGAAGTCGGCATCGTCCGCGATCGCCGTGCCGCCCGTTCCGGCGGCCATCGTGACGCGGAGTTCGCCAATGTTGTTGATCGTTGGGATACAGAAATCCAGATCTGCGCAGAGGTTCGATTGGGCATCCTGCCGTTGCACCAGCATCGGCACGCCCTTAAAGCCGCCCGCGCCAACCGCCGCGTCTTCGGTCGCAATCGCGTCGTCAATGAGCTGCAACGCCGTGAGGGCCGCGCCCGACTCCTGCACAACGAACGTTCCGTTGTTCGCAATGCGGAGCCCGCCGGCCAGGTCGAGCGAAATGCCGGCGACCTCTCCGGTCGTGTACGCGGGCGCCGCCGCGGTCGCCGTCCCGCCGACGCGCGTGATACCGAGCTGCGCCTCGGTGCCGATCGGGGCGAGCAGGACCCCGACCAGGAGCCCGCAGACCGCCCAGAGGGCCGCGCGCCGTCGTGTCATGGCACCCCCATAATCGTGGCGACGACGTTGGTCCCGGCCCCAAGCGTCAGTTCTACGCAGCGCGCCCGAAAGTAGAGCGATGGGCAGGCATTCGCCCCGGTAAAGGCGACACGCCCATTCCCGGCTTTGTCCGCTGAGCCGTCGTTGACCAACATGTGCTTCAGGATGGGCTCAAAGTTCGTGTTATCGAGGCTGCCTTCGAGGACGACCGTCCAACTCGTGACCGTGCCGGTCTGCTTGACTTGTAAGGAGAACTTACTGAAGCCCTGCGAGGAGACGTCGAGGGTTGTGCCGTTGCCGGTGGCAACGAAGGTGTCGGAGCGTGAGGATTTGTCGAGCCGTATTCCGGCAGACGTCGCATCGCCGATGCCCGGCTTAACAATTTGGTAGACCCTGCCGGCAATGACAACGTCCGCGACGTCGGAGCCAGAGGCCAGGGTCGCGAGGGCGCCGGTCTGGAAGACGGCCACTTAGACGCGACCTGACATAGACACTCCGGGTCGAGGAAGGGGACGAACTGACGGCAGAATAGAGAGAAACCGCGCGCCCGGCGGTTATTCTTCCGTGCAGTGGCTAGAATTGCTGCAGGGCGTGTTGTGGGACGTGGAACGTTCGGGCCAATGCGTATCGAGGTAGAGCTCGAACGCTGCTTGGTCGATGCGATAGACGACGCGACCGCGCGGAGTCGTGTACTTGCGCGCCCTGAGCCGGCCGTCCTTGATTTCGCCGCGGATGAACTCCGGCGACATGCCGATCACTCGGGCGCATTCCGACGGGCGCAGCGGCGGGGTCATGTTGCGGGCGTCCGTGCCGCTAAGCGCGCTTCGAGGGCCACGATGCGCGCGCGCAGCTCGGCCTTGTCTTTCTCGAATTGCTCGACGGCGTCGTCCAGCGCGACGCTTTCCTCGGCCACATCGGCGCGAGCGAACTGCAACTGCTTCTGCAGCTTGGCTTTGTCGGCTTCGAGCAGGGCGTAGATGCGCTCGTTTTCGGCATTCGCCCGGTCGGTGATGTCCTGTTCAAGTGTCGCGCGTTCGGTGCGGAGTTGGGCCACAAGTGCATCCTGAACCGCAACGACATGCGCGTGAACAACCGCAATAGTCTCGTGGGGTGTGAGTGGCCCTATCTGGTCGCTTCCATCGCACAGTGTCGGTTGTTGCTGATGATTGATGCCGTGCTTCCACTCAGCATCCCGTTCCTGCTGACAGGCGACGAGGGCCTGCTCGGCGAATAAGGCGCGCGTTCTCAACTCAACAATCTGCCGTGCCAACGCTTCAGGGCTGCGATATTGGACGATGACGGCTTGCGTTTCGTCCGGTGTCTGGGGATCACTCATCGGGAGACTCCGCTAGGGAAAACCACCGACAACCCAAACCAGATCAACGCGACGACGACCACCATCTTTGGCAAAAACCACTTGCGATGCCATGCATCGTAAAAGGTGCCGAAGGCCTGAAAGTGCAGAAAGACGCCGAGCAGCAACGCCACAATCGCGAGGGCCCTCATGCCGTCTCCTGCTCACGCATCGGTGGAGCCTCCCGCACGGAATTGAGCCCTGACCCAAGCGAGTACTTTCTCGTATCGCTCCTTTGGCGTCATCTTACGCACGTAAGGAATCCCGCCCTTGTAAAGGCCCCATCCGCGCCGCTCAGGACCGTATGCGACCTCCCAAACGGTATCTAGTTCAAGATCGTTGAGGGCGACCACCTTCCACGCCACGAGGCGCGGCATCCCAGCCGCTATGCCGACTTCGTCGCTTTCGTATTCGGGATCGAATTTGGACAGATCGACGCCCTTGTGCCGCGCGTAACACGCAATCGCGCACACGCCGCCTTCGTCATCGGTGAGTAACCCATGAATCAGACGTTTCTCCGGCAACGCCAACAGCGCCGCCTCTAACTCGCGGAGTTCGCGCTGCCCGGCTTGCCCTTTAATTGACCGCCGACAGTTAGCGTCCCAGAGCGCGAATTGCCCTGGCCGATCTTCCTCGTCGCTGTAGCTAATCCTCATGCGCCCGTCCCCTTCTCCGTCGTCGGCACCGTGGCCATTCGCTGATGAAGATACGACCGCATCAACGCCGTACGCCACGGCCGCAAGTCTTCAAGCGCCAACACGAGCTCGCGACTGGTAACGGCGAAGGCGCCTTCAGCGCCCGTGAGAATGGCGATCAACAACTCGGCTTCGGCTACCGTCATCTCGACCGTCATGGTTCTTCCCTCCTCGGTGCACGCTCGGCGGCAAGTGCGGCCTTCATTGCCGCGCTGTCGATGCCTGTCACGCCGAGGATGTACCCCATGATGCGCGCCTTGAGTGCCATCTCTCCCGCTCCGTACGGAAGCGCCTCGATCCACTCCAATAGCGCTACAGGATTGAGATCGCACTGGGCCAGATCGTGCCACTTCGCGTGCGAATGCCGATCGCACATTGGGCACCGCTTCGCCCGGCCGTGACTCACGAGCCGCATTTCGTCCGTCCTCATGCGCCTGTCCCCTCCTCCGTCGTCGGCGCAGGCTGTTCAACAACGATCTCGTGCTTCAGTAATTCGACCGTGTTCTGAAAGGCTCGCTCTAACAGTTCCGGCGGCAGCGCCAGCGGATACACGCTCCCACTCCGCGCCATGCCAGCCATAACGCAGTCCGCAATGAAGTCGAGCACGTCGATCAGGTTCACGTCGGCTGGGATGCCGTCCTCTTGGTTCAGATGGTGACGATTGAGCTTTCGATGCCGGTCCCACCAATCGGTGACTTTAAATCCGGTCAGGAAATCGGCGTGGAACCCGTCAATGTCGGTCAACTTGTCTGGGTCGTGTTTCTGGCCGGCCTCGCAGACGCGGGCCATAAAGAAATCAAGCGCGCGCCGGACATCGGAAATGTGCTGCTTTGAACTAGCGAGCAACGTTTCTTTGCTGACGTTCGCGTAGTCACACGTCCGGGTGTCGGCGGTCGCGCTCGGTTGGATACGGATCATGGCTTTGTCTCTTCCCTCCTCGGTGCGGTCGCGCGCGCTCAATCACCGCCTCGTCACCGGGCAACAGGTCGCGGCCGGCCTCATGCTGTGGCCTCGAAGAGATTCGCGTTTGTGCCGAGCGGCGCGCAACTAACAGGCATCTGCTCGGGTAGTAGCTGAAAAGTCCATAGCCCGGCCTTGGTGAAGCCGACGTGCTTCCAGCCAGCCTTGCGGTAGCATCGGCCGGGATCGCGCTTCCTACGCACCTTGGCGGCGTCTACAAACGACACCACGCCGAGTGCAGGAATATCCGGCCAATACCAGCGCGTTGCAGCTACCGCCAACGTAATCAACTCAGACGACAATCCCGCGCCTTCGTTTCTGAACAGCGAATTGACCCACGCACCGGGCCAGTCATGTTTTACAAATTCAGGGTACGGCCAACTCGTGATCCACACGGCCCGTTCATGCTTCAACACAAAACACCGTCCAGGCGGCGCAAATTGCGGCGAGCCAACCTTGCGCCGGTTGTAGTGTCGATCCGCCAACGGCAACGCAGCTGGATCAAACCTATCGCTGATCGCCCACGGCTGCGAGAGGAGGGCGGTCCGCTGGGGATCAGGCATGACAGAGCGACCGCGGCGCATTCGGCACGGAGACCCCGCCGGTCTCCGGCAGCTGTGGCGGCCAACAGACTTCCGGCACCAGCAGCTCGGGCCGTGGCCGGAACGCCGCGCAGCCGGCGAGCAGCACGAGCGCGAGCAGGACAAAGCGCGTCACTTGCCGGCGCCCTGCACCCATGCGTCATAGGCCGACGCGTAGGTGATCTGGCTCGGGCTATTTCCCGTCGCGCCGCACACGCGCACAAAGGCAAAGAGGGCGACCCGGCGCGGCAGTTTCCACGCTAGCCACCATGCGAGTTTGTCTGGCCGCGAGAGCACCCAGTGCCGAATGTAATACCGCACCAGCCACAATCTCATATTTCCACAACCTCGATGCCGTACTCGGCCCTGAGATGTTTAACCTTCCACTCGTAGATCGGGGTCTTGCTCGCGGGGCTCTTGACGTCCTCGACGACGACCTGGCCGCCGCGGACGTACGCGAAGTCAGCTCGGTACTCGCCCACGACGTGCACGACGTTGTCGTAGGCGCCGATCGCGTGTAGCGAGTACCTCGGCTGCACAGCTAGCCCTGAAATCTTGCCGCCGCGCTGTTCGAGCACGAGCTCGACGTAGCGCTCGGCTTCCTTGCGGCTGTCGAACTTCCACGCCATCGGTGGAGGGGGCCCTGCGTCGGCCTGGTAGAGGCGCAGGTCAGCGAGGACGAAGGTGGGCACGTTCCCATACTTCGCCCGCTTGGGACGCGCTGTGAGGGCACCTGGCTGGCCGACGCCCGGTCCTGCGTAGTCTTCCCAGCCGTCGTAGTTACCCATGCGCCGCCTCCGGCCGCGGGGCGGAATGTGGGGTTTCAATCATGGGCCTCGCCTCGCTTGACGCGCCGGTCGCGCTCGAGTCGGCGCTGGACGTCCGGATTGGTCGGGGCACATGGGCAGGCCGTGACCCACTCATGCGCGTAGTGCTCCCGGTTTCGATTGCAGCGTCGACGCACGAGCCAGGGGAAGCGCTCGACGTCGGGCGTCTCACCGCACCAGAATGTGAGCCAGCCAGAATCGGAGCAGTCTTCGCAGTAGTAGCGCCAATAGCGTTGAAACGGAAGGACTTGCCCGGTTTGCGGGATGACGACCTCGACGGGAGTGGGATTCGGCGTTGAACGGTCGGGCGGTTCCTCGAGCGGCACGACGCGGGCTCGCAGCTGGTCCGCGTACATGCGCAGCATCTTCGGGCTCGGGAACTCATCGGAGGTTTTCTGCGCGTGCGCCACGGCGGCGGCGAGCAAGGGCTCGGGCATGTCCCGAAGGGCTTCCCAGTGCGTCTGGAGCTCTTTGGGCGCGAACTTCAGGCCGCTCATGCGGGCCATCTGCCCCTGAAACTGATCCCACGTTACGACGCGTTCGGCGGTCGCCATGTGCCCCATTGTTTGGCCTCAACCTTCGGCGGATTCAACCGTTGGCGCCAGCGTTCTTCGCGGAGCCATTTGTCCATGCCTGGGATTTTTCCGTGCTGCCATTGCTCCGATTCCATGTGATTGCGCAACGCGGCGATGAGCGGGTCAACACCGCCGGCCTTCTGGAGTGCGACGAGAAAATCCTGCTCGACGAGTGGCCCGCCCTTGCGCCCGTCCTCCGGATACAAATCCCGGAACTTCGCAAACGCGTCGTCGTTCGCCAACGGCCGCGTGGTTTCCCCCGGACCCCCTTCCGAGCCATTAGCCATTAGCCATTTGCCATTAGCCAATTCGCGCGTAGCGCGCACGAGCGGGAATGTCTCTGGAATATTTCGGGCATTCTCTGGAGCCATCTCCGGAATATTCCGAGAACGTTTTAGGAATCTCTTCCCCTCGCCTCCGGGGTGCATGCTGAACAGTTGTTGAGTGTCCGGGTCGCAGGTCGCGAGCGCGGCGGCGTTGGGTTTAGGTTGGCCCGTGCTTCGTGGGTAGCCGATCTTTTGCCACGATTGCCAGTCTCGTTGATAGAGATACAGTCGGGTTTGATGCTCGAACGTGTGTACGAGTCCGGCGTGGATCACGGTTTCAAGTGCGCGTTGCACGATGCGCGCGGGGCGGTTCGCAAGATGGTCGTTGTCGGCCTGCACCGCGACCGCTGAGGCGCGCATGACGCCGAAGTCATCGGCCGAGAGCAGGTACTGGGTCCATACCCGATACTCGAGATCGGTGAGATGAGACACCTTCTCCGAGTGGCCGCACCGAAAATGTAAAAACCGATCTGCCGACATGGCTGGGGTGGCCTCCGTGTGTGCTACGCGTTCGCGAGAGTTTCCTCCTCGACGCCGGGCGGGGCCTTGCGGCGGCGCTTCGGCTTCGTCTCTGGCCAGGGCTCGGCGAGCTCATTCATGGTCGCCTGGGCCTGCTCAACGACCGTCTGGGGCCAGTGGGCAACCAGGGTGTTCTTGCCACCGACGACGGTCGGCGCGTCTTGATGGTCGCCTTCGTGGCCGGCCATAAGGATGCACAGGGTTCCCATCATCGAGAGCGCCCCGCACAACTCCGGCTCCTGCTCCGCGAGGTCCAGCAACGGCCGGCTGTCGGCCGTACCGTGGGTGAACTCGCGCAGGGCCGCGCGGAGAATCGCCACCGCGCCGTCGAACTCTTCTTTGGCCTCTTTGGCGTTGGCTTTTGCAATCGTGAGCTGCGTCTCGGCCCGTTCACAGGCCTGCTCGAATTCGCCGAGCCGTTCGCGCCACTGCTCCGGCGTGCGGTCGGCCGGGAGCGGGGCGCCGTTGTAGGTCTGGGCTGGGGTCGTGACTGTGCTCATCGAAGTTCCTTTCGTTTGCGGCGAATAAGGGCCTGGTCTCGGTTCGTCCTGGCTGGCTTCGTCCCGTTCAGCGCGGGCGCGTCCTTTCTCAACCCTTCAGCCTCGAGTGGCGACAACTTCGGCGGTTCGGCATCGAAGAAGCCGGCCTGCCCTGGTTCGCGCTGCTGTTTCTTCACTTGCCAGCCTTCTTCCGCCGCGGAGGGTTCCGCAGGCGGTCTTCTTCGACCTCTTGCTTGAGCCGCTGGTACGCGTTGATCGCCTCCGTAATCGCCCGCGTCACTTTGACCCCGGCGTCCGCGTCGATCTTTCGCATGCGCGCCTCCCACCGCCGCATTTTCTCAACTCGCCTCATGACCCCTCCCCTGCCTGCTCGGCATCAGCGCTCGCGAGTACGCGCCACTTCGGCCGCCCGAGCCAGCCTTCAGGCTCGGCGGAATCGGCATAGGTCCCGTCTTCGAGCTGCACCAACCGCACGCCGGACGGCAGCGTCCACACGCGCACGCGCGCGTCCTCGTCGGGTGCGTCGAAGAGTGGGAGGCTTACTTGCATTTGCGTTCTCTCTCTAACCGGGCTCGGCTTAGTCGCGCTCTGGCCGCCGATAGTTGTCGCAGTCGGAGTCATGGAGGCATGTGCCCCGTTATCGAAACCGACGCGCGAGACACCCGGCTTCACTTCACTGATGGCAGTGTGCCGGTTCTGACCCGGCTGTGTGGAATCCGCGCAGACAGCGCTTAACTGCTCCACTCTTCACGCGCATCATCGTAGCCACGCTGCTACGTGCTCACGCGCCCTACTGCGCTATAGCGTGTCACCATCCACGCCGACACTGCCGTTAGTACTCATTGCGGGCTAACGGTCTTGAGCCGCTTGTCCCTCACCGTCATTCATCTGCCGCAAGCGCAGGCCGCCCGACCTGCTTCGGCTCGCGGACGGCCTTGTCAGCCGCGGCACCCGCAATCTCTTCTGGACAGGCGCAGTGCCGCACGGTCCACACCACGCGGCCCTCGCCTGTGCTGTCGATGTCCACCTCGAGCTCCTGCCCCATCTGCACGGGTTCCGCACAGCGCGTGCATTCGTGGCCGGCTGTCGTCCAGTCGCAGATCATGAACATCAGGCTGACCTCGTGAGCCATCGCGCCACGCGTAGGCCGATGATGAACGCGAGACACTCCATACACAGTGGAATACCGTGCTCGTCGCGCTCGCGCTCATGAACCTGAATCCCGCAGCGATAGCAGGTTGGCGGGTCAGGCGTGCGTGCGACGGGCACATGGTCGGCGCGGGGATCCGGTTCGCGAGCGAGCCACTCGTCGTATCTCATGCCGATTTCCTCGCGCGGTACGCTTCTTCCTGAGCGAACCACCAGAGCCACACCTGTTTCACCGAGAGGAACACCGGAAACAGCGCATCGGCTGAGGGGACCTCGCCGGTCTCGAATTGGGGATCGGTCTCGACCTTTGGCAACCGGACGATGAGTCCCGCCTCTGCGCCCGTGTGGCCCATCTCTTTCAACGCCACCTGATAGGCGACGTTCTGCAGATGCGCCTCGGCGTAGATGGCCTTGCCCGTCTTGAAGTCGATCAACGTCGGGACGCCGTTCACGCGCGCCAGCAGATCCATCGTGCCGGCGTAGCCGTACGTGCGACTGTAGACCGTCTGCTCGATGTAGATCGGCTCTAGGTTGACCCCGTTCGCCCAGTCCTGAAACGCCATGAACGCCCACTGCGCGGCATCCACGACGCGCGGTTCAGGACCGACCTTTTGCCCGAGCCGTTGCCGAAGGTTCCACTCGATGAGCGCGTGGGCTTGCGTGCCGATCTCGCTCGCCTTCTCGAGCTGTCTCTTGTGCGCCTTCTGTTTCCCGAGCCGTTGCTCGAGCGACAGCAGGTACGCGGCGCGGGACATCGGCGGCGTCTTCGCGAGGTCGTGATAGAGGTCGGCCGCGACGTCGATACAGAGCGTACGCTCCTGATTCGCGGCCCAGTTGATGAGCGCGGGTTTCCCGATGCAGCTGAGAATGTGGGTGACGGACGGCAACCGAAGGCCGTCGATCTCATAGAAGCGCCCAGACGGCCCATCCTTCCGCGTCGGCGTGGAAAACGTCGCTATCGCGTCTGCCGCCTCGTGGAATCCGGAAGGTTGCGTCTTCATAGGGTCCTCAGAACGGGATGTCGTCATCCGTGATGTCCGGCCCGGCCCCGTTCCCCTGTTGTCTCGCGCGGTCGCGCAGGCGTGTGTAGTCGTGCGGGGAGAGTTTCGGCCCCATCTTCGAGCTGAACGGCACGATGGCCTGCACGTTGGCGTACGTCTTTCCCTCGTCGGTCAGGTTGTGCACGACTTGAATCTGACAATTCACGCCGAGCAACTTCTCGACGTCGAACCCCTGGAGCTCCTCCGGGTTGAACTTCCGGCCACGCCAGCATTCGAGGTCGCGCCGAAGATTGGCCTTCTCGGAGAGTGACAGCGTGTAGTGCTTCCGCACCTGAAACCGCTTCCCGCTCTCCTCCGCGGCGTCGATCTGCCAGATAACAAGGACCTTGTGCTTGTCGCCCCACGGCGTGGTTTGAATTCCGAGGTCGTGAACATCGACGCAGACGGCCTGATGGAGCCCTTCGGGTGCCGGCGTGAACTTCGATTCAGGTTCCCTTGCGATAATCGCCATACACTCTCCAGTCGTTAACTGACTCTCCGCTGCGCATTCTTCGGCCCTGCCGCCCGCGGCGGCACCAGCAGGCGCAAGGCGTGCGTCCGCGAGATGTCGCGCCGCGCGACTCGTTTCTCCCACGTCCGAATCAGCCAGAAGGCGAGACAGGTCAGGACGAACCACAAGGCCACGGCACCCTCCGGCGTCATGCGGCTCACGACAGCACCAGCCACATGAGGAACCCCCCGACCAGCGCCCCGCTGAGCGCGCAGAGCAGAAAGCCGATCGGCGCGCCGCTCGGCTTCGTGCCCGCGTCCCATGCCTCGTCTTCGCGCCGGAAGTAGTCGCGCAAGTCGGTCGCGTCGTGTCGGTTTTCAGGCATCACCGCTGCCACCACTCCGGAAACTGGACCACGGACCACGCGGCGATCAGGCCCATCGCGAGCCACGCCCCCGCGAACACGAACGCGCCGATCGCAACCTTGGTAAAGGTGTTCATGGCCTTACCCGAACAACAGGCAAAAGAAGAGGACGGCCCATGCCTTTTCGACCGCAAGGCCGTACTTCAG
>Ga0137433_1000690_pt1 | contig 16841 bp, 16 predicted proteins | sample EasRivERMZT840_2_FD_102335 | JGI IMG/M metagenome (GOLD analysis project Ga0137433, IMG submission 102335) | Soil microbial communities from meander-bound floodplain in the East River, Colorado, USA - East River MetaG ERMZT840_2 | ecosystem: Environmental > Terrestrial > Soil > Floodplain ...
CGCGCAGCGCAAGCGCGGCAGCGCGCAGCATCCGCGCAGCGCAAGCGCGGCAGCGCGCAGCATCCGCGCAGCGCAAGCGCGACAGCGCGCAGCATCAAGGAGGTAAATGGATGAAAGTTCGCGAAATCATGACTACGAATGTTGAATGCATCGCGCCGGAAACCGGTCTGAAGGAGATGGCTCAGAAGATGAAGACGCTGGACGTCGGATTTCTGGCCGTATGCGAAAACGACCGGTTGACTGGTACGGTCACAGATCGAGACATCGTCACCCGCGGGCTTGTGGAATGCGACGATCTGAACTCTTGTCACGCGCGCGACGTCATGACGCACGACGTCGTCTGGTGCTATGAAGAGGACGACGTGAAGGGCGTGTCTGAAAAGATGCGGGAAAAGGAAGTCCGCCGCATGTTGATCCTTAGCAAGGACAAACGCCTGGTTGGCGTCGTGTCGCTTGGGGATATCTCGAAGGTTGAGGAGAAGGAATCCGGAAAGACTCTGAAGGACATCGCGGAAGCGGCGTAAATAAAAACGGGGACAGTGAGCAATTAGATTCGGGGTCAGACGCATCGACTGATAAGACAAGCGTCCGACCCCGAATCTAATTGCTCACTGTCCCCGTTTTTATTTACCGACCTTCAGCAGTTCGACTTCAAAGTTCAGTGTCGAGTTTGGCGGAATGATCCCCGCCATTCCCTTCGGGCCGTATCCAAGCTCCGGAGGAATGATCAATTCGCGTTTCCCACCGACCTTCATACCTTCCACGCCTTCATCCCATCCTGAAATGACCTGTCGCGCGCCCAGCGTGAACTGAAATGGTGAGTTGCGATCGAGGGAGCTGTCGAATTTCGCTCCGCGTTTGCCGTCCGTATAAAACCAGCCGGTGTAATGGACCGAAACGGTATTGCCTTTCGCAGCAGTGTCACCGGTGCCGACCTTAACATCGGTATACTTCAAACCGCTCTTCGTGGTCGTCATTTTGGTTTGCCCTCCTGCTGTCATGGCGAGCACTAAAACGAACAAGCTGATCAGTATTGGTTTTCGCATTCTCCAAGTGTAAATCAGATCGTAAACAATTCCGACGACGCTGATCCTGACGGAATTGGATGAAGAATTTCCTTCGAAATCATCGATCTAAGTCGTGAACGCATCAGCAGCAAACACTAAGGCACGTGATCCGTCAGTTTTCCTTACGTCTTCGGTTTCTCGCGGTGAATGCCGGGTTTCCGGAATTCGCACATATCACAGGAGATGACACTCGTTACGAGTTGGCCTCTGGCATGCTGCGAGGAACGCACTTCAATTCCGTAAACTGAAAAAACTAATCAGGGATCTCTGGATTTTCGAGTTTGAAGGAGGACTCACGTGCATCAAAAAACAAAACTGGTCGTACTCACGACCGTGCTTTTACTATTCGCCGCAGGAATGACCGCGCAGGCTGCGACGATTTATTTACCGGGCGCAGCACCGGTCTGCGCCGACTGTGTTTTCGGAAGCCACCTGGCTGCCGGCCCGACTGGCTCAGTTCCGGGTGTCGGTGGTGGCGGCATCGACGCGACCAACGGTACTTTACTGAACGGACTCCGAACCTATATCTATTGATCAGGGAGGTTGGATCGACGGTACTGTCGCACGCGGCGACAGCGATTTCGCGATGCTGGTCTGGGATCTCGGCCTCGGTAACGCGCTCGATACAGTCCGGCTGTATACACATCAGGATCATTACTCGGGCGGTCCCATCGTGGACAACTTCGTGGGGCAGGACGTGATGGAATACAGCGTTTGGGGCAGCAACGACAACGTGACGTATACACTGCTATCGGATGTCGTCGGCTTCGACCTTAATGGTGGAGGCGCGGGCTCACCGACTTATACATTCTCCGGTACAGCCCCAACCATCGTTTACAGGGGAGGCAGCGCCGAGTTCGGAATCGTTAACGCCTATGCCCGCGATTACACGTTCGGTGCGGCGTATCGCTATTACGGTATTCGTTCGAGTTCGATAAGCCTGGACTACTGCGACGGAACAGCGGAAAACCCAGGCCGCCCTGGAGCCTGTATCGACGCGGATCCTGAAATCGACGCTGTGGCCTTCCATCAAGGGCCAATTCCAACCCCCGAACCGATGTCGCTTCTGTTGCTTTGCGCAGGCACTGCATTCCTGGCCGGCATTCCCGCATTAAGACGGAGGAAGTAATTCCGCAACTGCGAGCTCCGATCTGCTTCACTCGCAGGTCGGAGCGTGCAGACTCCCCTCTCTCCAAGGTCTCCAATCGGATTCCGAATACTTTTGTTAGACTGTTTTGGCAGTATCGCGAAAGTGGCGGAACTGGCAGACGCGCTAGACTTAGGATCTAGTGGCTTACGCCGTGGGGGTTCGAGTCCCCCCTTTCGCATTATGAAAGCAGAACTGACAGACATCAGCGAGTGCAAAAAGAATCTCGAGATTGAGATCCCGCAGGACGTTGTGGATCACGAGATCACGCATATCGCGCAGGAGTTCGCCCGCAAAGCGCGCGTACCCGGCTTTCGGCCCGGCAAGGCGCCGATCGGCGTCGTGAAGACTCGTTTTCGCGACGAAATCGTGTCGGAAATGATGCAGCATCTGATGCCGAAATTCTTCGGCGATGCGATCGACGAACGAAAGCTCGACATCGTTCAGGCGCCGCAATTCGAATCGGTTGACTACAACTCCGGAAAGCCGCTCAAGTTCAGAGCCGTCTTCGAGGTCTATCCAAAACTGAACATCTCGAACTACACGAGTATTCCCGTTCAGGAAGTCGCGGCCGTAGTCGAGGACAGCGAAGTCGACGCATCATTGAAAAAGCTCCAGGAAGACATGGCCGAACTGTCTCCGGCTGATGAGGATCGGACGATTCAGGAAGGCGATTTTGCCGAAATCTCTTACACCGGAATCATCGAAGGATCGGAAGAGCCTCCGCTCAGCGGAGAAAAAGCCGTCGCGGAAATCGGCGGTCGCACGACGGTGAAGGAATTCACGGAGAATCTGCTCGGAACCAAAGCGGGCGAGGAAAAGGCGTTCACGGTTACCTACAAAGCGGAGTATCCGGAGAAGCGACTCGCCGGAAAGACCGTCGCCTACACGGTCAAAGTCGAGGGGATCAAAATCAAGGAAGTTCCCGAACTCAACGACGAATTCGCGCAGCGATTCGGCGATTACAAGACCCTCGACGAGTTGAAGGCGAAAATCCACGACGATCACGAAAAGCACAAGCGCGATCATGCCCAGGAGCAGATGCGCGAAAAGATGCTCGAGTGGCTCGAAGACAACAACGAGTTCGAAATCCCCGAAACCCTCGTCGAGCGGCAGTTGCAGATTCGCGTGCAACGCCTGCTGCGCGATCTGGCGCGCCAGGGCATTAACCCCCAGCGGCTGGACGTGGACTGGGGAAAGATCCGGGAGGATCAGCGGCAGCAGGCTATCCGCGATGTGAAAGGATCTTTGATCCTCGATTACATATCCGATAAGGAAAACATTCGCGTGACCGACGAAGAAGCGGACTTCGAGGTCGACAAGATCGCGGCCGAAACCAACCGGCCAAAGGCGAAGGTCATGGAAGTCCTCACGCGGGACTCCGGACTGGAACGGCTGAAAGGACAAATCCGGAATAAAAAGACTCTGGACCTGCTTCAGTCAAGCGCCCGCATCACGCCGGCGAACATTTAGTCATTGACCCATCCATGCGCTGGTTGAAAAATTGTAATTAACGACGGGAAACATAATGAACCACGAACAAAACACGCTGATCCCGATGGTGGTCGAGCAGACCAACCGCGGCGAGCGCGCTTACGACATTTACTCGCGCCTGCTGCGTGACAGCATCATTTTTATTGGAACACCGATAGACGATAACGTTGCAAACCTGATCACGGCGCAATTGCTGTTTCTGGAGGCCGAGGATCCGGAGCGCGACATTTCGCTGTACATCAACAGTCCAGGCGGTTCAATCTCTGCAGGCTTGGCGGTATACGACACAATTCAGTTTATCCGGAATGACGTGACGACCATCTGCGTCGGGCAGGCCGCCAGCATGGCTGCTGTGCTGCTGGCTGCAGGAACGCCGAAGAAGCGCTTCTCGCTGCCGCATTCCCGCGTTCTGATCCACCAGCCCTGGATGAGTGGTCTGCAGGGCCAGGCCACCGACATTGACATTCACGCAAGGGAAATCCTTCGCATAAGAACAATCCTGAACAAGATTCTGGCTCACCATACCTTGCAACCACTCGAAAAAATTGAAAAGGACGTCGAGCGTGACTACATCATGAGCGCAGACCAGTCGAAGGAGTATGGTATTATCGACGAAGTCATTTCCAAGCGAGGTTAGATTAGATGAAACCCTTGCCCGGCGTGGCTTCCAGCCGTCCTGAACAAATGAGAGGGAACTTAATTGAAGAAAAATACCGACGATGTCTTGCGATGTTCGTTCTGCAACAAAAGTCAGAATGACGTTCGTAAACTGATCGCGGGACCGACCGTATTCATCTGTGACGAGTGCGTTGCGGTCTGCCAGGACATCATCGACGAAGATCAGAATTACGAACCATCCCCCAAGAACGTCCATCTTCCAAAGCCACCCGAGATTAAAGGTTTCCTGGATCAGTACGTCGTCGGTCAGGACAAATCCAAGAAGAAGCTGGCGGTCGCCGTTTATAACCACTATAAGCGGATCGAATTGTCGCGGAAGAAGTCCGATATCGAACTCCAGAAGTCGAACATCCTGCTGATCGGACCCACCGGCACCGGTAAAACTCTCCTCGCACAAACTCTGGCGCGATTGTTGAGCGTCCCGTTTGCGATCGTGGATGCCACGACGCTGACCGAAGCCGGATACGTCGGCGAGGACGTCGAAAATATCATCCTTCGCCTGATCCAGAATGCCGGCGGTGATATTGAACGCGCGCAGACGGGCATCATTTATATCGATGAGATCGACAAAATCGGTCGCAAGGACGAAAACCCTTCGATCACGCGGGACGTCTCAGGTGAAGGCGTTCAGCAGGCTCTATTAAAGATGTTGGAAGGAACGGTCGCTAATGTTCCCCCGCAGGGCGGCCGAAAACATCCTCACCAGGAGTTTACTCAGGTCGATACGACCAACATCCTCTTTGTATGCGGCGGGGCGTTTGTCGGTCTCGACAAACTCATCGAGCGACGGCTCGCAGTCCGCAGCACCATGGGTTTCCATGGGGACATCAAGGTCAAGTCGGAAAACCCGCGATCGGCGCTGCTGGAACAGATGGAACCGGAAGATCTGATCAAGTTCGGCATGATCCCGGAATTCGTGGGCCGCGTGCCCGTGATCGCGACTCTGCACGACCTGGATCAGAAGGCTCTGGTCGACATTCTCACGCGGCCTAAGAACGCCCTGGTCAAGCAGTACCAGCGGCTGTTCGAATACGAAAATGTGAAGCTCAAATTCTCCGATGATGCGCTGGAAGCCGTCGCGATCGATGCCATCAAGCGTAATGTCGGCGCCCGCGGGCTTCGCATCATTCTCGAAGAACTCATGCTGGATCTGATGTATCAACTCCCTCAACAAAAAGACCACCGTGAGCTAACGATCACCAGGGAGATGGTCGAAAAGAAAGAGATCCGGCTGCCGTTTGAAAAGGCTGGATAGGGCGAAGCGCAAGCGCGACAGCGCGCAGCCTATAGGAAAGGGCTACCGGCGGAAATCCATGTCGACGAAGGAAAAATACGAACAAACCAGGCTGCCTATGGTTCCGATACGGGACGTCGTGATTTTTCCTTTCATGATGGTTCCGTTCGTGATTGGCCGCGAATCGTCGGTGCAGGCGCTGGAATCGGCGTTACACGGCGACAAGCGGATCTTCCTCGCCACCCAGCACGACGCCACCGTCGATAATCCCAAACCGAACGAGATTTACCAGGTCGGTACGATTTCCAACATTGTCCAGTCGTTGAAACTGCCCGACGGGAATACCAAGGTGCTCGTCGAAGGTATTGAGCGGGCACGTATCCTGCAGCTCAATGAAGAAGACGGATATTGGAAAGCCAACCTCCGGCTGTCGCCGTTCCGGAACCAGAGCTTTACCGGCTACGACACGCTGGCCACGCGATTGACGCAGCAGTTCGAGCAGTACGTCAAACTGAGCCAGAACCTGAATGCGGATCAGGTGCTCAGCGCGATCAAGGTCGACGACATCGGCCGGCTTGCCGACACCATCTGCTCGCACATGGTGCTTTCGATCGAAGAGAAACAGGAACTCATCGAAATCTTCAATCCGATCGAACGCTGCAAGCGCCTCGCGGACATTCTCGATGTCGAGATCGAGAAGCTTCATGTCGACCGCTCCGTTCAGAATCGCGTGAAGCGCCAGATGGAGCGGGCGCAAAAAGAGTACTACCTCAACGAGAAGATCAAGGCCATTCAACGCGAACTCGGCAAGAAGGATGAAAAGTCCGAAATCGAAGAATTGCGGCGCAAGATTGATACCGCGGGCATGCCGAAGGACGCGATGGAAAAAGCGACGCAGGAACTGAAACGGCTCGAAATGATGCCGCCGATGTCGGCAGAATCGACCGTCTCGCGCAATTACCTGGACTGGCTGATCGCCATGCCGTGGAAAAAGAAGTCGCGGGAAATCCGGGATGTCGAACTCGCCGAGAAGGTGCTGAACGAAGATCATTACGGTCTGGAAAAAGTTAAGGAACGTATTCTCGAATTCCTCGCGGTTCGCCAGTTGGTGAAGAAACCCAAAGGCTCAATCCTCTGCTTCGTTGGTCCGCCGGGTGTCGGTAAGACCTCACTTGGCATGTCGATCGCGAGGGCAACCGGTCGCAAGTTTGTGCGGCTGGCGTTGGGTGGGGTCCGAGATGAAGCGGAAATTCGCGGTCATCGACGCACGTACATCGGCGCGCTCCCGGGTCAGATCATTCAGATGATCAAGAAGGCAGGCACGATCAATCCGGTTTTCCTGCTCGACGAAGTGGACAAGATGAGCATGGACTTTCGCGGCGATCCGTCGGCCGCATTGCTGGAAGTGCTCGATCCGGAACAGAACTCGACGTTTCAGGATCATTACCTTGATGTGGAATACGATTTATCGCAGGTGATGTTCATCGCGACCGCAAACGTTCTTCATACGATTCCGCAGCCCCTGCAGGATCGAATGGAGATCCTGCGCCTGCCCGGATACACCGAATACGAAAAAGTCGAAATCGCCCGGCGCTTCCTGGTCCCCAAGCAGATCGAGGCGAATGGGTTGAATACGCGGAACCTCTCTTTCGCTGATGAAGGACTCCAGGGCGTGATCCGTCACTACACGCGGGAAGCGGGAGTGCGGAACCTCGAGCGTGAAATCTCATCGATTTGCAGGAAGGTGACTCGCGCTGTAGTTAAAGAAAAAACAAAGAGCACGGTCACGGTCTCAGCCGAAAATCTGGTTGACTACATAGGTATTCCCAAGTACCGTTCTAATCGTCACGAGTCTCAAAATGAAGTTGGATTCGTTACCGGTCTTGCATGGACCGAGGTTGGCGGCGAGATTTTAGCTACCGAAGCCACTTTGATGGAAGGCAAAGGCCAGCTGACGCTGACAGGAAAACTCGGAGACGTCATGCAGGAATCTGCTCAAGCCGCGATGAGTTATGTGCGGTCACGGGCGCAGATGTTTGGAATTCCCAAAGATTTCTACCGTCGGCTCGATCTCCACATTCACGTTCCCGAGGGCGCAATTCCTAAAGACGGTCCGTCAGCCGGCATCACCATGGCGACCTCTCTGGTAAGCGCTCTCACTCATATTCCAGTGCGGTGCGATGTGGCGATGACGGGAGAGATCACACTCCGGGGCAAGGTTTTACCGATCGGAGGAGTCAAAGAAAAGTTGCTGGCGGCTCATCGTGCCGGAATCAGGACGATCATTCTTCCAAAGGACAATCAGAAGGATCTCACCGACATCCCGGCGAATATCAAGGATGAGTTCACCGTACATCTCGTCGAAAACATGGACGAGGTTCTGAAGATAGCGTTGACGCACCCGCCGACGCCGCTGGTTGAAAACCAGGACGAAGTGCCGTTCCGGCCTCCGGTCAGCAGCGACGGGGATCTTCAAGAATCGGTCATGAACTAGGGCGGAAGTCCTGTTAGAATAGCGATCAGGCTCTCAACTTTGTTAGTTAAGGCTGCGCTACCGCGCTCGATCTTCCGCGCTATCTCGTCGTGAAAATCAGTTCCGCCCGATTTGTCAAGAGCGCAACGCGACCGGAGGATTTTCCCAGAGATCAGCGACCTGAAATCGCTTTTTGTGGCCGATCGAACATTGGCAAATCCAGCTTGTTGAATGCTTTGACGAATGCCCACGGACTGGCTCGAACGAGTTCGTCGCCTGGCAGGACGCAGACAATCAACTTTTTTCTGATTGATGATCGATTGTATTTCGTGGATCTACCGGGTTACGGATACGCAAAGGCTCCAAAGGCGGTAAGAGAAAGTTTCGGCGGAATGATCGAGAGCTACCTTCACGATCGAGAGCAATTGAGGCTGGCTGTGATGCTGGTCGACAGCCGAATGCCGCCGACGGATTCCGATGTGATGATGAAGCGCTGGCTGGATCATCACGAGATTCCGAACGCAGTCGTTTTGACCAAGGCCGATAAGATTTCTCGCAATCAGTTGAGTCAGGCGCTCCACAAGAGCGTCCAAACATTAAAGACAAAGGAGATAATTCCGTTCTCGGCAGTCACGGGTTCTGGTAAGGACGAACTCCTCGCAAGAATTCGATCTGCCATAGATCATCCCACAGTGAGAAAAACCCACCTATGAGTTCAAAAAAATTTGTAGCCCCGGATCGTCCAGAAGGCGCTGCCACTATGGACATTGCTCAGCTCAAGGAAATGAACATTTCCGCGCTGACGCAAGTTGCAAAAGACCTCAACATTCAGGGAGCTTCCGGTATGCGGAAGCAGGAACTGATTTTCAAGATCCTGCAGGCGCAGACCGAAAAGAGCGGCTTCATCTTCAGTGAAGGCGTTCTGGAAACGCTGCCTGACGGTTTTGGATTCCTCCGAGCCCCGGATTACAACTACCTGCCGGGCCCGGATGATATCTACGTCTCCCCATCGCAGATCCGCAAGTTCGACCTGCGCACGGGCGACACCGTGTCGGGACAAGTGCGTCCTCCCAAAGACGGAGAGCGTTACTTTGCCCTGATCAAAGTCGAAGCCGTCAACTTCGAGCATCCTGATGAGGCTCGCAACAAGATCTTCTTCGACAACCTGACACCGCTGTACCCGGCAGAACGGCTCAAGCTGGAAACACCGAACGGAAAGGACAACCTCTCCGCGCGCGTGCTCGACCTGCTCACGCCGATCGGCAAAGGCCAGCGCGGCCTGATCGTGGCTCCGCCGCGAACAGGTAAGACGATGCTGCTCCAGACCATCGCGAACTCGATCACCGCCAATCACCCGGAAGTGATCCTGATCGTGCTTCTGATCGACGAGCGGCCGGAAGAAGTGACCGATATGCAACGTTCGGTGAAGGGCGAAGTCATCAGCTCAACCTTCGACGAACCGGCATCGCGTCACGTCCAGGTTGCCGAGATGGTCATCGAAAAGGCGAAGCGTCTTGTCGAACACAAGCGCGACGTCGTCATCCTGCTCGACTCCATCACCCGCCTCGCGCGCGCGTACAACACGATCGTGCCGCCTTCGGGCAAGGTGCTGTCGGGCGGTGTCGACTCCAACGCGCTTCAACGCCCAAAGCGTTTCTTCGGCGCCGCGCGCAACATCGAAGAAGGCGGCAGCCTGACAATCATGGCCACTGCTCTCATCGATACCGGAAGCCGCATGGATGACGTGATCTTTGAAGAATTCAAAGGCACGGGCAACATGGAAATCGGCCTCGACCGGAAGCTTGTCGACAAACGCGTCTTCCCGGCGATCGATATCAACCGCTCCGGAACCCGTAAGGAAGAACTGCTTGTTTCCAGGGATGAACTGAACCGAATCTGGATACTCAGGAAGGTTCTGAATCCGCTCTCCACGGTGGAAGCCATGGAACTTCTGCTGGAGAGAATGGGCAAGGCCAAGAGCAACGCTGAATTCCTGGCCTCCATGAGCGGCGGCGCAAGACCGTAATAACCACAGAGACACAGAAGCGCAGAGAATTCGGGGTCGGACCCTTGCTTTATCAGCTCGATGGGTCTGACCCCGAATTCTCTGCGCTTCTGTGTCTCTGTGGTTTTACTGTTGGAGAATCTGCGCAGGCTTTAGGGTCTTCAGTTTCTCGATCGCTTCCGCTGATTCGTCAACCTTCACGGTCAACACCGACCCGCTGTAACTCACCTGAATTCCATCCAGCAATGACAGCAACGTCGGATCCTTCGCACTCACCTGCAACCTCACGATGGCAAGCAGGCTCCGGACCATATCGCCGATCTGCTGTGCGCTGTCCGCTTCGGTAAACGTGCCGGTACCACGTGCATGAATCCCGCTGTCAACACGCAACTGGAACGTTCCGCTGCGAAGATTCTTCAACATCTCCATGACCGGAGCCGCCCGTGCTACACCGAGTCCAAGATCGTTCAGTGAGATGTTACCCACCGCCCAGACCTGATTCCCTGCTTCGATCTGTTGAATGCCGCTCATCAGTTCCACACGCAATGGAAGCGAACCGGGGAGTTGCATCTGGTCGATCGCCTTCGTAACAGCACTGAACTGTCCGATCAGCGCGACATTATCCAGAATTACGACAGCACCGTCGCCATCGCGGTAAATCGACTGGCCGAGGTAGACTTCCGGGACCTTTCCTTCGTCCTTCAGGAACTGCGCCACTTTGAATTTGTCGATGCGGCCCTGGACGACCAGCAGCGCTTCACGCGCACCGACCTTGGCCACTGTGACCCGGTCGATGTCCTGTTTCGGATCGAAGCCGGTCAGCCGCGTAAAATCGGCGAGTTTGTTCGGCAGCGGCAGGTCCTGGGTCTTCAACAGGTCCTGCACCAGCGGCGCATTTTTGAGACTTGCGACGTCCACGAACGCGATGGCATCTGTGTCCGGAGGCAGGAACCGGAGACTCACGTCGTCAATGGAGACTGCCGCAACCGAAACCATTGCTGTTGCAGCCCAGCCCATCGCGATCGCAATCACCAGCGAAACGCCCAATAACCACTTCATGTTAAGTAATCCTTTCTCCTGAATTGTTCCATACATCCGATTTCAGGCCAAGAACTGGCGGCTGTGCCGAACGAGGGACTGCTCGAAATCGATGTAGTACACGCGATTCGAGCCGGCGGACCAGAACAGATCGACGATCGGACCTGCTCCCGTATAGATATGGCCCGCCCCATCCGTCATGACCGACCAGACGGGTGCGTCAAATGGCGCTTCCCGCAGTTTCCTGGTGACATTCTCGTCTTCGGAGTGCACAAAGACGTTACGGGCGTCCTGATCACTGATTAACAACTGATCTGCAATAAAGGTGATGGATGTCGGCTGGTGGGCTTCGGGAACTATGACTGTTCTGAGGAATTCGTACCTGGCCGAAAAGACCGCGAAAGTCGCTCCATCAGGGTTCGGCTCGCACGTGTATGTGCCGACCCAGATGTTGCCTCCGGGATCGCGACCGATGAAACCGGGACCATCGAAACTATGATCCCATCGGCGCAGGTTGCCTGCAATCGTGTCGTAAATAATAACCGAGTTCGCAGGACGATCCGCGATGAGCAGATCATCGCCGTTCATGGCCATCTTGCCGGGAAGCGTCAGCACATCCGGACCGGCGACCTGCGCGATAAACCGGCCGCTCTGATCGAACTTCTCGACAGTACGCCGCCCGAAATCGGAAACGTATACGACACCACGGTTATCGCAAACGATCGAGACCGGCTTCTCGAAACGTCGCCGCCAGTCGCATGGCGCGGTGATTTCGGCGATGTCGAAGCTCTCCGTGTGCTCGTCTTCGAACGTGACTTGAATGGTTTCCGAGTCGAGCAGTCGCGTGGCGACCGGGAAGCTCTGCGATTCAAACCGGAAGATGGTCACACGCTCGCCGTCGGCCTCATGGAAGCACAGCCGGGCATTGTTCGTGTCGACCACAACCAGCATGTCGCGGCCGTCGAGTCGGATTGTTTCAATCCATTTCGGGCAGAAGAAATCGCCGAACTCGAACGCGAATTTCCAATCAGGCAGATCGAAAACCTGGACGCGATGATTCCACGAGTCGCAGACATAGGCGCGGCTGCCGATCGTCAGCGCCCTGGCTGGGTAACGAAACTCGCCCGGTGCGCTGCCCTGTCGTCCGTGCTTCCCTACTTGATGCTTGAGCGTATCGACATTGATCACGGCGCCAGCCGTTGCAATCGTTGCGCCACCCCAACGAGTAAAAGAAGTTCCTTTCTTTCACGAATTGCGAGTGCGGAAGCGCCACACCCCGTCAGAATGTTGACGCATTTTGTCAGTTCGTTCACAACCGAACGACACTAAAAGCGCCCGAAACCCTCGTTTTCCCATCACTTAACCGCTGGAAGAGCGATTGCACATAGCGCCCCCTATGACTGCTCAATGCCGCGTCTGCGACGGCCGCGACCTCGAACCCGCCATCGACCTGGGACAACAACCATGGTGCAACCACTTCATTCGGCCTGAAGACGCCGGCCGCGAGCCTTTTTATCCGCTGCGGGTTGTCCACTGCGCGACATGTAAAACGGCTCAACTCGATTTCACCGTTAAGAAGGAAGTTCTGTTCGGCGATCACACGTATCTGTCCGGAATCACCAGGACTCTGAGTGATCACTTCGTGCGCGTCGCTGCAGAAGTGAATTGGTTCTTCATGCGCGACAAGCAGCAGAAGTCGGTGCTGGACATCGGCTCGAACGACGGAACACAACTTCGGCACTACAAATCGCTCGGCTACTCGGTTCTTGGAGTAGAGTCCTCGAAGTCCACGGCTGCCATCGCAAACGACAGCGGAATCGAAACCCTCCAGACTTTCTTCAACAGCGACGTCGCGCGCTCGTTAAATCGAAAGTTCGACGTAATCAATGCCTCCGGCGTTTTTTTCCATCTCGAGGAATTGCATTCCGTCACTGAGGGTATCCGTGAATGCCTGAGCGATGACGGTGTCTTCGTCGTGCAGTTTCTATATATGAAGCAGATCGTCGAGAACCTGGCCTTCGATCAGATCTACCACGAGCATCTTCTCTACTACAACCTCGCGACTATTCAGACGCTGCTCGCGCGCCACGGCCTGGAGATGTTTGACTGTTACCTGTCGCCGATTCACGGTGGCTCGATCATCGGCTTTGTCACGCATGCCGGAAAGCGTCCCGTGTCGTTGCGACTCGAAATGATGCTGGCTGCGGAGAGCGCCGCCGGTTCGAACGAAATCGAAACCTATCGCCGTTTCGCCGGCGCAATTCTTGAGAAGAAGGAAGAGAACCTGGAATACCTCCACCGGCAGCGGTTGGAAGGCAAACGGATTTTCGGTTTTGGCGCGCCCGTCAAGGGCAACACACTTCTCAACTATTTCGGGGTCGGCCGCGAGTTCATCGAGTGCCTTGTGGAGAAAAACCCTCTTCGAAAGGGGCTCGTTTCTCCAGGCATGCACATTCCGGTCGTGCTGGAGGACGAGATCGCCCCTCCGGACATCTACTACGTGCTCGCGTGGAATTTCAAAGACGAGATTCTGCGCAACAACCGCGACCTGATTGAAACTGGCGTCAGCTTTTACTTTCCCGTGGAGACAACAATCAATGCGAGTGCTCGTCACTGGAGCGACCGGCTTTCTCGGACGGAGTCTCATTCCAGTACTTCAAAAGAATGGGCATCAGGTGACTGGAGTTGGCTCCCGGCAATGCAACCTTACGCATTCCGGGACCTTGCTCCGATTCTCTGATCCCTTCGACCAGATCTGGCATCTGGCGGCATGGACACAAGCCGGCGACTTCTGTCTCCATCATCCCGGAGAGCAGTGGATCATCAACCAGCAGATCAACACGAACGTCCTCGAATGGTGGCAGTCACGGCAACCGCAGGCGAAGTTGATCGCGATCGGGACGAGTTGCTCATACGCGCCCGGCGCTGAACTGGTCGAAGAGAACTACCTCGCCGGCGCGCCGGTTCCCGAACTTTATTCGTACGCCATGACGAAGCGCATGCTGCTCGTCGGCCTGCAGGCTTTGAGGGCTCAATTTGGGCTGGAGTATCTGTACCTCATCCCGTCGACTCTGTTCGGCCCCGGCTATCACACCGACGGGAGACAGCGCCACTTCATCTTCGATCTCATCGAAAACATCATTCGCGGCAAGGGGTTCGAAGAGCCCGTACAACTCTGGCGTGACGGACACCAGAAACGCGAACTGCTTTACGTGAAGGATTTTATTAAGGCCGCGATGCAACTCGCGGATGCGACGGGCAACGAAGTGGTGAACATTGGATCCGGTGTTGAATATTCGATCCGATGGTACGCAGAACAGATCTCCGACCTCCTCGGCTACGATCCTCAGAAAATCCAGTACGACACGTCGCGCTACGTCGGCGTGCGATCCAAACAGCTTTCCACGCGCAAGCTGAAGGGTCTTCTGCCGGACTTTGAAATCACGCCGCTCGATCATGCGCTGGCCACAACCATCGAGGCATACCAGGGAGCGTACGCATGAAGATACTGATCACTGGTGGCGCCGGCTATCTCGGCTCGATCATGACTCCTTACCTGCTCAGTCTCGGCCACCGCGTAACGGTGCTCGACACGCTGATCTACGGTCAGGCGCCATTGCTGGATAGTTGCGCGAACAACAATTTCAAATTCGTCTATGGCGATGTCCGTGACGAACGTGTCGTTCAGCCGCTCATTTCCAAAGTGGATTGCGTCATCCCCCTCGCCGCGCTCGTCGGCGCTCCGGCGTGCAGCAGAGATGCAGTGGGAGCAAAAACCGTCAATCGCGACGCGGTCCGGCTGCTTGCGAAAATTCGGTCGAAGTCGCAGCGTGTACTCTTCCCTACAACGAATTCGGGATATGGCATCGGTCGGAAAGGAATCGCATGCACGGAAGATACCCCGCTCCGGCCAATATCGTCGTACGGCTCAACCAAGGTTGAAGCCGAAAAGGTCCTGCTGGATTCGGGAGAAGCCGTCACGTTCCGCCTCGCGACAGTCTTCGGCGCTTCTCCGCGGATGCGCCTGGATCTCCTCGTGAACGACTTCGTATACAGAGCGGTCAACGATCGGGCGGTGGTTCTGTTTGAAGCGCACTTCAAGCGCAATTACATCCATATCCGCGATGTAGCGCACGTGTTCAACCACGGGATTGAAAACTACGACAGGATGAAGGGACGGCCCTACAACGTCGGCCTGTCGGACGCGAACCTCTCGAAACTCGAACTCTGCAAAAGAATCCGAAGACACATTCCGGAGTTTGTGTTTTCCGAATCACAGATCGGCGAGGATCCCGACAAGAGGAATTACATCGTGTCCAACGCGCGGATCGAAAAGACAGGCTGGAAGGCGGCCTATTCGCTCGACGATGGGATCGCCGAGCTGGTCAAGGCGTATCAGATCGTGAAGCAACGCCAGTTCGGCAATTTTTGAAGGAGGATTCGGGGACGGCGGGGACAAGGGGTCAGACCCCAAACCAGCAACATGATGTACGGTTCGGGATTGGGGTCTGACCCCTTGTCCCCGCCGTCCCCGAATTCCTCCCCCCAAGGATGGGACAACAATGATCATTACTCAGGCCCCCGTACGGATCAGCTTTCTCGGCGGCGGCAGCGACTTTCCCCAGCACTTCGAAACGCATGGCGGTGCAGTTCTCACAACGGCTATCGATCGATTTGCCTATGTAACCATACAGCGGTTTCACTATCAGTTCTTCGACCACAAGCTGCGGATTGCTTACCGAAAGACGGAAACGCCGCAGGACGCCGCTGACGTGAGTCATCCCGCCATTCGCGCCTGTTTCCAGAAACTCGGCATCGATGAAGGCGCGGAACTGCATCACATGGCCGACCTGCCGGCGCGAACCGGACTGGGTTCATCGTCGAGCTTTGTCGTTGCCATGCTGCAGGCGCTGCACGCGTATCAGGGGCGCTTCGCTCCTGCGGAAACGCTCGCTTCCGAAGCCATCGATCTCGAAAGGAACACACTGCAGGAGGCCGGAGGCTACCAGGATCAGATCATCGCAGCCTACGGCGGAACCTGCCTGATTCGCTTCGGCCGCAATCGCAAATTCAATGTCACCCAGATCCCGCTGCCGGCTTCGAGGATTCTCGAACTTCAGGAACACATGCTGCTGATGTACACCGGCATTGAGCGCGACAGTTTCCAGGTGCTGAAACAACAGGTCGCGCGCACAGGCAACAATCACGACATTCTGCTGCGAATGGCGCGGATCGCAGAGGAGGGGGCCAACTGGATCGCCGACGAAGGAATTCCGATTACCGATTTCGGCGAACTGCTGCACGCCTCGTGGATGCTGAAGCGCAACCTTTCGGATATCAGCCTCCCTGCGATCGACGATGCATACGAAGCCGGCCTGCGAGCCGGCGCAACCGGAGGCAAGCTGCTTGGCGCAGGCCAGGGCGGCTTCCTTCTTTTTATCGCGAAACCCGAACACCATGACCGTATCCAGCAGGCGCTGCCCGGAATGCTTCCTTTGAAAGTGGGCATCAATGCTCCCGGTTCACGGGTGATCTTTGCGCAGGGGGACTGATGCTTAGCGTAATCATCGCAGGCCGTAATGACGACTACGGAAAGGATTTTCGCGCGAGACTGTTCCGCGCAGCGCTCCATAACTGCCGCCTGATGCGAGCCGCCGGAATCGACTTCGAATACATATTGGCCGAATGGAATCCGCTGCAGGACC
>Ga0137433_1000691_pt1 | contig 16831 bp, 15 predicted proteins | sample EasRivERMZT840_2_FD_102335 | JGI IMG/M metagenome (GOLD analysis project Ga0137433, IMG submission 102335) | Soil microbial communities from meander-bound floodplain in the East River, Colorado, USA - East River MetaG ERMZT840_2 | ecosystem: Environmental > Terrestrial > Soil > Floodplain ...
GAGAACCAGCGTTAAAAGTATCCGACGTCCTGTCATATTCATCTCAAACGCATTAGAGAGTTTTGAATCAGCTTGTTTCCTGAAGGTTCAACGCCCCAATCACCGTCAGATTGGGAAGGTCTATCTGCAGACTCAAGTCTCCGTCGGGCACATCCTTGAAATGAAACTCACCAAGATCATCCGTAGCGGTCGACTCGAGTCGCTCACCATTCCGAAGCAAATGAAACCGCGCACTTCGGACAAAATCCTGTCCCTTTCGGGGTAAGAGTTGACCGAGCATCTGCTTGTGATTCTGGTCGCCCCAGATCTTTACGTGGATATCGAATTCCTCAGCGCGCATTACGAGTTGGCGAGCGGCAGAGGTGGAAGCCCCGCGCACTCCCGCCATCGCAGGCTGCAGAAAACTGTCAAAGACGATAGAGGCAAGGACCGCCCTGACGGAGAAACCCTGGTCGAGGGCTTGCGCCGGAACGATCTGTACCGCGCTGTCCAAGTCCATATCCGAAGCGCTCCGCAGATGCGACCGCTTCAGATCGATTCCGAGTTGGCCCCACTCGCGAATGTCCTGCTTACATTCCGTGCAACGTTCGATATGTTCCTGCCAGAACGTCAACTGGTCCTCTTTTAAACGGCCTTCGATCAAATCGAGGGCGGCTTCAGTGTTTAGATGCATTTCCGGATCTTTCCCTCCAGCCTAAAAGTGGCGAGAGGAGGATCTGAAAATACGTTATGTGTCAAAAAAATGAACAGTTATTTGGGACTGAAGTCCTTAGGGGTTACCAACCAGCAAGAATGGTGCCCAATGGAACGGGTTCGGATATTCCTCTCGAATTTCAAGCATGGCGGTTCTGAAAGCCTTTGATTTTGAAGCACCTTGCTGCCATTCGCGGTAGAACCGTGCCATGAGTGCCGTAGTGGACTGGTCATTGACGTTCCATAAACTGACGAGTAAAGAACGGGCGCCGGCGTACAAAAATCCCCGCATCAGGCCCAGAAGGTCATCGGCGCCTGTCACTTCGCTCATTCCGGACTGACAGCCGCTCAGCGTTACCAGATTGGTTTCGCACGCGATGGAGAACAGGTCGAACGCCGTGAACCACCCGTCCGTCAGCTTGAAGCTGGAGAACATTGGATTGTCCTGCCGGAATACGGCATGCGTCGCGATATGCATGAACGAGGTCGTTCTCGATTGGTCGACGAACGCCTGGCGGGTCGCAGTCTCGTCCAGAAGCACGTTTGCTTTTGGAAACAGATCGCGAAGCGTCCTGATTTCATCGGCGACCAGCGGGGCATTGTCGTCCGCGACGCCGACCAATAGCGGCGAGGCGGTTTCGGAGATCGGTTCCTTCTGCAGACAGTACGTCAGCACCGATGCGCTGGGCGCATAAGAGATTTCGAAGTCGTCGATCAGGTATTTCTGGCCGTCGTGAAATGCGTGAAAGGGAAGGAAGTGCAACGATCCGTGCGGAACAATCACCAGGTGGGGCGTCGTGAGTTCGCTCGCGAATGGAGCGATAAGGTTGCGGTGTAGTTCCTGAAGGTGCCGCTTCGTCGATTCGAGCATCTGCGAGGCATGAGCGGCGATGTAGTCTCCGCCGAGCATGAATTTTTCGAGTTGAAATCTTAGACGTTCCTGAAGACTCACTGCGCGGCTTGCAGGGCAAACGCGTCGCATAACCTTGGCTTTGTCCCGTGAAACGATGAAGGCAAGCACCTCGTCGCCCGTCGTGAAGTATTCAACGACCGTCGTTTGTTTTGGAAGCGTGGCCTGGAGCGAATTCAGCGTAGCGATCGAGACCTGCTGCAAGGATGCGTATTCCGGATCCGCCGTCGACACGTCGCGCAGCGTACGCGCCAGTTCCTGCTCTTTAAGGGCAATGCTGTCCAGATCGGCAGAGGAAGGAATGGGATGGGAATCTGTTTTCGATCGGGCGTAATGCGTGTTCAGTTCCTCGCGCAGGCGATTGATCTTCGCGAGAAGTGATTGCTCCACGTGTGCTCTGCCATGCGGCACATACGTCGACAACAGCTCGATGAGGCCCCGCGATCGAGCACGTTCGCACCACGCATAGGCGGACGACAAGCCCTCAGGTCCTTCGGCGTCGTCCAGCGACAGCCGGACGAGCGCATCGTAGGCTCGGTGCCTTCCCTTGAAGAATGTGACGCGAAGGTCGTCGTGGTGAAGTCGGGCCTGATGCCGCTCCAGTTCCTGCGCTGCGGCTTCGTAGTGCCCGCGTGCCTCTTGCCGTTTGCGCGTGCGCTCAGCAATCTCAGCGCACAAAAGATGGTAAGGGAAGAGAACGAGCGGCATCCGGACGCCCTCGATAATGCCCGCGATTTCCAGAGAATATCTCTCAGCCCCGACTACATCATTCAACGACATCGCAACGCGTCCAAGGAGAACCATGCTGAAAATTCTCTTGGAGGGGATCGCCAGTTTCTCGAATACGTTCTTTGCCTGAGTCGCGAGAGCCTGCGCTTCCCAGTATCGATCCAGCGAGAGGTGAACTTCGGCCCGATACAGGTCGAGCAGCCCGATCCAGTACTGGTTGTCTTCCACTTCAAACATCTGTTGCGACGACCGAAACACCTCGAGCGCTTCCGAGAAGCGTCGCAGTTGAATCAGCGCCACTCCGTAAAAAGCCGTTGCCTTGGCTTGTTCGTATCGAAGGCCGATCCTGGAAAATTGTTCGGCTGCGCGGACGGCGAGTGTTGCGGCGTCGTTCGAAAGGTTGAGTTGAAGGTAGATTTCCGCCTCGTCCAGGTCGCATAGCGCGTAATGACGCAGGCTTCCTGCCTCCTCGAACTTCGGCCGCAGGCGCGCAAACCCGTCGAGTGCGGCGCTGTAACGGCCGCGAAGGTAGTACAGATAGGCGCGGTTGTAGTTCGCCTGAGTCCACAGGTCCATCAGGCCGAGTTCCTGACTCAGCTGGATGGCGCGTTCATACATCTCGTCCGACTTTTCGAATTGATCGATGTCCGCGAGCGCGTTGCCCAGGTTGAAGCACGAGTGCGCCATCGCGCGGTCGTCACCGAGTTTTTCGAACATGTTGTAGGCCCGCAGGTAGTACTCATAGGCCTTCGTGTGGTCGTCGAGACGAAAGTGGATGTTCGCGATGTTGTGATACAGCCGCGCCAGGCCCATCTCATCGCCGTTGTCTTTGAATAGAGTTTCCGCGGTCCGGGCGACGTCGAATGCTTCCTCGTAGCGGTCGGCATTGTGCAACACACCGATGAGCGCCAGGCGAAGACGCGCGGCCTGCTGTCTGTCGCTTGTCTGGTCGAGACGGGAAATCACGTCCTGATAGAACGGAATCGCCTTTTCGAACTCCTCATTGGCCGCAAGACTGCGGCCCATCATGTGACGCGCCTCAAGTATCAGATGCTCATCATGAGTACGTGACGCGAGGTTCAGTGCCGCCTGCGCAAGCGACAAACCGCGTGCTGCCTCGACGCTCTTTGGCTGTCCTGCGAATCCCAGCGACCGCACAGTCTCCAAGAGGTCTTTGAAAAGGCGGTGAAGATCTTCCGGCTTCGCAGAGGCGGCCAGACGCTCCAGGTCCGACTCCGAGCAGTTCAGAAGTTCTTCAGGTGACATGGCATTTTTGGTCAGCCGATGAGCTTGCGGAGCTTTTCCAGGCATCGCGCCCGCGTCGGACCGACGCTGGCTTCGGGCATGCCCATGGCGTGCGCGATCTCCACATAGCTGGGTTCTCTGGAATCGAAATAAAGAAGGTCGATCAACTTCCGGCAGCGGTCAGGCATCTGGGCCAGCGCGCGTTCGATCGTATGTTCGTGTTCGATGTTCCTGAGTTGCGCCGACACGTCGGGCATTTCCTCATCCAGCGGTTCGGAACTCTTCCGCGCGCGGATAAGCGCGTACGTTCGCCGTTTTGTGACGGTGATAAGCCATGCCGGCAATGCCTCGACGTTACGCAATTCAGACAGGTGCTGATACAGTTCAAGCCAGACCTGCTGAAAGACGTCAGAGACGTCTTCGCCGGGTGGGCAAAGCTCATAAGCAACCGAATAGACCAGGCGTTGATAACGGGTGACGAGTTCCTTCCACGCGGCTTGGTCGCCCTGGACGCACCGTCCGATCAGATCGTTATCAATACCTGTTTGTACCTTCTTCATCGTATTGACCGGTCCGGATCCACCCATTACCACCATGACGCTGTAAGGGAAAGATGCTACACTAAACAGTTTCCAAAGCGTACCGGGGAGGTTGCTAGTGCCGCGCAGCAAAATGACTCGCCATCAGCTCAAAGAGCAGGACGAGATCACCACATCAATACAGACAGTTACTGAAGCTCTGATTGCTAAAAAGAGGGAATTGACGATCGGGCTGGTCGTCATTCTCGTGCTCGTTCTTGGGATCGTCGGCTGGAGATATTTCTCCTCCCGCCGGAACTCGGCTGCTCAAGCGCAACTCGCGCAAGCCATTGCCATTTACAACGACACCATCAACATCAAGACCGACAAAGAACGTTACGAGAAGACGATTGCCGAAGCCCAGAAAACCTACGATCAATATCGATCGTTGCCGGCTGGGAGTATCGCCCTGTACTACATCGGTCTCAGCCAGGAAGGGCTTGGCGACTCCACGAAGGCGATCCAAAGCCTGCAGGAGGCCGCGCAAAACGGCGATCCTACGATCAAGGCAGTCGCGCAGTTTGCCCTGAGTGGAATCTATAAGAAGCAGGGTGACAATCAGAAAGCCATCGATCTCTATAAGCAGATGTATGACAGCGGCGGTTTCTCCAAGTCGGCGGTTGCATACGAGCTTGCGAAGGCATATGAAGCCAACAACCAACTCGACCAGGCCAAGGAGTTCTATCAAAAGGTCGTGACGGAGTATCCGGATTCGCCGTTTCGGCCAGGCGCCGATGAAGCACTGAAGCGCCTCGGTGTTACGGCGCCTCCACCAAAGCCCTCTTAAGCAACAATGAGCGCGTATTTCATCGATCTGAAGGACCTGGCTCACGAGAAGCTTTCCTTCCGGGCGGAGTTCGAGCCGGGTGTCGTGGATTTCGCGACCGACAACATCAGTCAGGTTGCGTCTCTCAATTGGTCGGTGTCGGCAGAGCGCGTCGGCTCAGAGATCCGGATCGCAGGCAATCTGGACACATCTCTGGAACTGACATGTTCGCGTTGCCTTGAACCGGCGAGAATTCAGGTGAATAAACCGTTCGATCTGTTTTTCCGGGAGCGCGACGCAGCCATGTTCGACGAAGACGAGGAAGTCGAACTGGACGAGGAAGACACGCGGACGGCGTTCTTTACAGGAACGAAGTTCCCAGTCGGAGATATCCTGCGCGAGCAGATTTTACTGGCCCTTCCGATGAAGGCGCTGTGCACGGTAGACTGCAAAGGTTTGTGTCCCACGTGCGGGACGAATTTGAATTCCGGTAGCTGCGGCTGTCCCAAAGAGGACTTCGCTCCTCACATGGATACCTTGTTGGAGATCAAGCAGCGCCTGGAAAAACGGAGCTCATAAAATGCCAAATCCCAAACGACGACATTCCAAAGCGCGACGCGATCGCCGCCGCGCACACGATCATTTGACGGCGCGCTCTTTTTCGGAGTGTCCGAACTGCCATGAGTTACGGATGCCGCATCGCGCCTGCCCTCATTGCGGCCATTACGGTTTCGGAAACAAGGACCGGGAAGTTCTGGAAACTGCCGAGGAATAACTCCTCATGTCCGTGTACAAAATCGCAGTCGATGCGATGGGCGGAGATCATGCGCCCGCTGTTGAAATTGAGGGTGCTGTTCAGGCAGCCGCGCAATACGGTATTCCGATTGTCCTGGTCGGCCAGGAAGAGCGAATCCAAACGTTATTGGCCAAACACGATACGACAGGCCTCTCGATCGAAGTTGTTCACGCCAGCGAAGTCATCACGATGGACGAATCCGCAGCCACTGCCGCGCGCAAGAAGAAGGATTCGTCCATTCGAGTCGCAGCGCGGCTGATGCGCGATGGCGACATCGCGGGAGTTGTCAGCGCGGGCAACACGGGCGCCGTCATGGCGACGGTCAAGATGGTCATGGGAACGTTGCCGGTTGTCGACCGGCCGGCCCTGTCCACCGTTCTGCCGACTCAGAAAGGCAAGCCGGCGATTCTGCTCGACGTCGGCGCCAATGTCGACTGCAAGCCTCATCACCTCGAACAGTTCGCGGTCATGGGCGACATCTACTCGCGCGCGATCTTCGGCATCCGGCGTCCTCGCGTCGGGTTGTTGTCCATCGGTGAAGAAGACACGAAGGGAAACGAACTCACGAAGGAAGCGTTCAAATCTCTGAAGCTGGCCCCGATCAACTTCATCGGCAACTGCGAAGGCCGCGACATTTTCAAAGGTGAGATCGACGTTATCGTCTGCGATGGTTTCACCGGCAACGTCGCGTTGAAGCTGAGCGAAGGCCTTATCGAAACGTTCGCCACCATGCTCCGGCAGGAACTGGAGAAGACGATTGCCGCAAAAGTCGGCTACATTCTCGCCGAGAAGGCATTCCGCGCGTTTCGCCGGCGGCTCGATTATTCCGAATATGGCGGCGCGCCGTTGCTGGGTATCAAGGGAATCACGATCGTTTGCCATGGCAGATCGAATGCGAATGCCATCAAGAACGCGATCCGGGTCGCGCACGATTGCTGCAAACACAAAGTAAATCACGTCATCGAAACCGAGTTCACGAAACTCGGCATCACGAAAACGGCAGGAGTAACTCAATAGTTCCATCCTTCTATGAAAACTGCATTTGTATTCCCGGGCCAGGGTGCGCAATACGCGGGGATGGGCCGCGAGATCTCAGATAAATTCCCGTCCGCGCGCGCCGCATTTGATGAAGCCGACAGCGCCCTCGATTTCCCAATCTCGCGAATGTGCTTCGAAGGACCGGAAGAAGATCTCAAGCTCACCGAAAACACGCAACCAGCGATCCTCACAACTTCCAGCGCATTGTTTCGCGTGCTCGAGGAAAGAGGCGTGCGTCCGGATTTCGTCGCCGGGCACAGCCTCGGTGAGTATTCTGCCCTTGTTGCCGCGGGCGCTTTGAAAGTCGGTGAAGCCGCAGCATTGGTGCGTCGGCGCGGCCGATACATGCAGGAAGCCGTTCCGGTCGGCGTCGGTGCGATGGCGGCGCTTCTTGGCCTTGATTTGCCGGCAGTCCTATCGGTGTGCGAACGAGCCGCCGAAGGACAGATCGTTTCCCCTGCGAATCTCAATTCGCCCGGACAAATCGCCATCGCGGGAAACCACGAGGCCGTGGAACGCGCGATGACGCTCGCCAAAGAAGCCGGCGCCAAACGCGCGATTCCCCTTCAGGTGAGCGCGCCATTTCATTGCGCTTTGATGATGCCGGCAGAAAAGCGGCTCGCTGTCGATCTCGATGCTTGCGCGTTCGCAGATTTGCGTTTCCCTTTGATCACCAACGTCGACGCTCAGCCGATCCGCACAGGATCGGAAGCGCGCAGCGCATTGAAGCGTCAGGTATCGCGTCCGGTGAGATGGGAAGAGACGATCCGGCGATTGCTTGATGAAGGTGTGCGGGCTTTTGTTGAAGTCGGACCGGGCAAAGTGCTGCTTGGTTTGATTCGGTCGATCGATAAGTCGGTTACAATGCTGAACGCCGAAGACGAAAAATCGGTGGAAAATGCTGTAAGCGGGCTCCTATAATTGCGGGTTTTCGAAACGGGCACGGAACGTAAACAGGAGGGTTCGAGAATGGCTTCCTCAGTAGAAGATAAGGTCAAACAAATCATCGTTGAACAACTCGGTGTCGACGAGTCAGAAGTGACGCCGACGGCTTCATTCATTGACGATCTCGGCGCGGATTCGCTGGACACCGTTGAACTGGTCATGGCGCTGGAAGAAGGATTCGGCCTGGAGATTCCTGACGAAGAGGCGGAGAAAATCGCCACCGTTAAGGACGCCATCAAGTACATCGAGGATCATCTTCCCAAATCGTAGTCGAGAGGTTTTAATTTGCAGAAAAAGAGAGTCGTTGTTACCGGCGTGGGATTGGTAACCGCGCTGGGCACGGGAACCGAAGAGACGTGGAAGGGCCTCTGTGAGGGCCGCAGTGGCGTCTCGACAATTTCCCGATTCGACACCACCCAGTTTTCCACGAGAATTGCTGCCGAAGTTCAGAACTTCGATCCGCTCCGCTGGTTCGAGAAAAAAGACGTCAAGAAGATGGATTCGTTCATCCACTATGCCGTGGCGGCTGCGGATGGTGCGATGAGCCAGGCGGGTCTTACCATCACGCCTGAATTGTCGGAACGCGCGGGTGTGTTCATTGGTTCCGGCATCGGCGGGTTTACGATCATCGAACGCGAGCATCAGGCTTTTCTCGAGGGTGGGCCTCGCAAGATCTCACCGTTCTTTATTCCATCGAGCATCATCAATCTGGCCGCCGGACAGGTGTCCATCCGTTTCGGAGCGCGCGGGCCGAACTCCGCTCCGTGCACGGCGTGCTCGTCCGGCGCTCACGCAGTCGGTGATGCGTTTCGAGTAATAGCGCGTGGAGACGCGGACGTTATGATCTGCGGCGGGTCGGAAGCCGCCGTCACGCCGATGGGTGTCGGCGGATTTGCCGCGATGCGCGCGCTGTCGACTCGCAATGAAGAGCCGCAACGCGCCTCGCGTCCTTTTGATAAGGACCGCGATGGTTTTGTCGTCGGCGAGGGCGCGGGAGTTCTCGTTCTGGAAAGCCTTGATCTCGCGCAAAAACGCGGAGCGCAGATCATTGCCGAGTTGGTGGGATATGGCATGAGCGGCGACGCGTTCCACATTACGCTTCCGCCGGACGACGGCAACGGCGCCCATCGCGTGATGCTGAACGCGATCATGGATGCGGGAGTCCAGCCCGAGGAAGTGGGATACATCAACGCGCACGGTACTTCGACGCCGCCAAACGACCGTATCGAAACGATCGCGGTCAAACGTCTTTTCGGCGATCACGCATTCAAGCTCGCGATCAGCTCGACCAAATCGATGATCGGACATCTTCTCGGCGCCGCCGGAGCCGTTGAAGCCGGGATCGCGTCGCTTGTTGTTCAGCGAGGTATCCTGCCGCCGACGATCAACTACGAAACACCGGATCCCGACTGCGATCTCGATTACGTGCCGAACAAGGCGCGCAAAGTGGATGTCCGGTATGCGCTGTCGAACTCGTTCGGGTTCGGCGGCACGAACGCATCGCTTCTCTTCAAAAAATACGAAGCGTAAAAACCCTGTTCGATTGTGAGATCCCATCGAGGCGCTCCGATACCGACTCGAATGTAAAGAATCCCGACGGTTTCTGAATACGGCCCGCCGCGCCCTGTTCTTACTTATCTATAACTTGAAGTTGGCGAAAGAATTGCTGGCTCGGCTCAGCGAACGAGTCCAAAACTCACAGGAGTTTCACCAATGAAAAGGATTTTCGCAGCAGCTTTTTTCGCATTTGTTCTCAGCGCCATGCCGTCGCATGCTGCCACTCTAACCTGGAATCTCGTCGGAGTGACCTTTGACGATGGCGCGACTGCTTCGGGTTCATTTGATTATGATGCCGACACAGACACGTATTCAGCCTGGGACATCGACGTTACGCCCGGTATATTGTCCGCTTATAACTATCTGCCTGGCGTCGATAGTGGATTCGTGGGCATCCACAGTGCGGGACAGGTTGATTTCGTCGCGTTTCCGCCAAATACCAGCGGCCGGTATATTCGGCTTGTATTCGACGGTGCATTAAGCAACGCGGGCGGCACATTAGACTTGTTGACGGCAAACGAGTCGTGGGAGTGCGGTAATTGCAACCCCATGCGTTTCATCCGCGAAGGGCAAGTATCCTCTCAACAAGTTCCCGAACCGGCCACGATCGTTCTTCTGTCCTCTTCACTGCTTCTCGCCGGTCTCTATCGACGGCGCAATCAGTAACCGAAGTTCACCTCTGCGCTCGACGTTGCGGTCTCTACGGCACGTCGAGCGCGGGATTTCTTGAAAAAAGCTTAATCCCTGGCGTGTACCAGGCAGCGAATTAGCCTGCAAACGAGCTACTCTTAAGGGTATGGCTAAACGCGATACTCTTGAAGTCGACGTGGTCATCGTCGGGGGCGGCCCCGCCGGGCTCGCTGCTGCATACGAACTCCGCAAGCGGAACAAAGACCTCTCGATTGCTGTTCTCGAAAAAGGGAAGGAGATCGGCGCCCACATCATTTCCGGTGCCGTGATGGATCCACGCGGCATAAACGAACTGATGCCGGACTGGAAGGAGAGGGGCGCGCCCATCGAGAAACCAGTCGATGAGGATCACGTGCTGTTTCTCACGAAGACCCGGAAGTTTGGCCTGCCTATCGTTCCACCGCCGCTGCAGAATCACGGCAATCACATCATCTCGCTTAACAAGTTCACGCGATGGTTTGGCCAGCAGGTCGAAGCCGGCGGTGTGGATATCTTCGCCGGGTTTGCAGGCGCGGAGCTGCTCATCGAAGCCGACGCCGTTGTTGGTGTGCGTACGGGCGACAAGGGCATCGACAAAACCGGACAACCGAAAGGGAACTTCGAGCCCGGCATCGACATCCGAGCGAAGATCACGATCCTCGCGGAAGGCGCCAGAGGGTCCCTTACCAAACGTCTCGTCCGACAATTCAGTCTCGACAGGGACCGCAATCCGCAGGTCTACGCTGCCGGCGTGAAGGAGGTCTGGGATGTGCCGAAGGAAAAGAACACCGGCGGCCGCGTCATCCACACGATGGGCTGGCCATTACGTAACGAAGAGTTCGGTGGCGGCTTCATCTACAACATGTCGGATGGCCGTGTGTCGATCGGCCTCGTTATCGGACTCGACTACCTCGACCCGCGCCTCGATCCACACGAACGTTTTCAGGAATTCAAAACGCATCCATACATCAAAAGCATTCTTGAAGGTGGTTCGCTCTACTCGTACGGCGCGAAGACCATCCCGGAAGGCGGCTATTGGGCGATGCCGCAGTACTACTTCAATGGCGGGCTGATCATCGGGGACGCAGCCGGTTTCCTCAATTCGATGCGGCTGAAGGGAATTCACCTCGCTTTCAAGACAGGCATGCTGGCCGCCGACGCGGCCCACGAAGCGTTAGAGGCGAATGATTTTTCAGCAAATAAGCTCCGGCGGTTTCATGAACTCGTTGAAGGGAGCTGGGTCAAGGAAGAGCTGTGGAAGGTTCGGAATTTCCATCAGGCATTCGAGCACGGGTTCTTCGTTGGCATGATGCACACCGGTTTGCAACTGGTAACCGGCGGCCGGGGTTTGCGGAATCGTTATACCAACAGGCCGGGTCACACACGCATGCGCCGGCTGAAGGAGTACTACGATGGCAATGTGCCGCCGCCGAATATTCCTGCTCCGGCTTACGATCGAAAGCTGACCTTCGACAAGCTGACAGATGTGTACAACTCCGGCACGGCGCATGATGAGGATCAGCCGTGCCATCTGCACATCCTGCAGCCGAACATCTGCCACCCGCGATGCACGAACGAATACGGGAATCCCTGCCAGTCCTTCTGCCCCGCTGCGGTCTATGAAATGGTCGAAAACGGAACGAACCGGCGGTTGCAGATCAACTTCTCCAACTGCGTCCACTGCAAGACCTGCGACATCATGGATCCGTACGAGGTGATCAACTGGGTGACACCTCAGGGCGGGGATGGACCGGGCTACGAGTTGCTCTGACGGGACTCAATTGACAAGCGAGCTGTATGCGGCGCGGGCGGCGAAAACCAGCATGACGTATTTCTTTGTTTCGACAAAACCGATATCGGATACGAACAGCTCCGGGTCCTGAGACTTGGCGATCCAGCGTTGAACGTTATCGGGCCCGCCATTGTAGGCTGCCAGGGCCATCTCCGGGGACTTCATGTTCCGCATTAAAGAGGACCAGTATGCTGCGCCGAGTTGGACGCTCACTGCCGGATCGTACAGCTTCTCGACCGAAAGCAGAGGCATTCCGATGGAAGCCGCAACGGCCTGCGCCGTTTCCGGAATGAACTGCATCAGGCCGCGCGCGCTGGCGCCGGAGCGAACCTCCGGGTCGTACTTGCTTTCCTGCCAGATGATCGCGTGGAGCCACAAAGGATCGACCGAATGAGTAGAGGCCGCTCCGCAAATCAGGTCTCGATAGCCGGCAGGATAAACCAGCGGCAGCGTCGATGCTGTCTTCGGCAAGCGGTCCGCTAACGAGATTGACCGGTTATATACGCCTCCCATGTAGGCCACCTGCGCGGCCGCGCGGCGCGCGAGACGGGTGTCGGAACGATTCAGCCAGAACGCCGCTTCGTCCCAGAGGCGCAGAAACATCAGCTCGGATACCGCGTCGGCGGCGGGATCGATTTCGTTGCGCAGCGGATGCATGAGACTGGTGAGATCACTCTCGATGCTTTTCAGAACGGCATTCTCTCCGGCAACACAAGCTGCAGCTGCGGTGTTTGGAACAGTCGCGCTCCTGCCAAGCTTCTCGGCAGATCGCTGGCCGTAGTACGAAAACGGGTCCCGCGCGAGTTTTTGCCAAATGGCGTTGGCGGCCGTTTTTCTGCCAAGCCTCGACTGCGACAGGGCCTGGAAATACTGAACTTCTTCGGCCGTTGCGGCGCCGGGCGCGGACCGCAGCTTCGTTCGCCCGAGTTGCTGAAAGATCGCGAGAGCCTGTGCGTATCGTTTCTCCGTGTAAAGGATTTTGGCTTTTGTGAAGAGCAGAACCTGGCGTGTCGCCGCCGATAGCCGTGCCGCGAGACCGCGGTCGAGAAGCGTGAGCGCCTTCTGGTTTTCGCCGAGAGCGCGATACACATCCACCAGATTCCTTGTCGCTGCTTCCTTCATTCCTTTGGAGCCGTATTTCTGGATGTACTGATTGTAGGTTTTCTCGGAATTCCGATAATCGGCCAGTCGCCAGTAGCAGGACGCGATCTGGTACTCCGCGTCTTTCTCCCAATCGGTTCCGGCAAAATCCGTCGCAATCTCGCGATATGCGTCGATCGCGAGCTGATACTTCTCCTGCTGGAAGTAAATGCGGGCGATTCGAAATCGTGCGTCCGCCGTGTAGACGGAATCGACCGAAGCCCGCTGGTATAAAGGCAACGCCGCGTCGAAGTGTCGATGGACCGCGAACACTTCCGCCACTTCCATCAGCTCGCCGGGAGTTTTGGCAGATTGGGCGACCAGTTCAGCGGAACGCAGCGCGTAATCGTCATCTTTCGTTTCGCGGATCAAACTCCACATAGCCGTCGCGTCATTCTGTAATCGCGCCCGCTCGAATCGCGCTTCCCGCCCCGAGAGGTCTTGATACAGCTTCAGGCCAGCGCTTTCACCCGATTCGCGCGCGACCTGTAATTTCAGTTCCAGCGGAAATGTTCGCGGTAGCAGCGCGAACAGTTCCAGGGTCGCGGCGTCGTCGCGCAACTGAGTAGACGCGCGCGCGGCGCGCCACGTCGCGAGAGGGTAGATGGGGTTGTTGTCGGCGATCTTCCGGTACTCCTCACGAGCGCGCCGCCAGTCGTTCTGGTTTTCGGCAACGCGTCCGCGGAGGTAATGGAAATTGTTGGCTGCGAAAATCGCCGGCTCTTCAGCGTAGGCCTGATCAAGGGCGACTGCGGCTGCGGCCCACTGTTTGTTTTGAATTTCGGCAAAAGCGCGGTCGATCGATGGCTGAAACGGAGTCGCTGCCAAAACGAAAAGCAGGGTCAGGAATGACATTGGTCCCAGTGTATGATGAAAAACCTATGACCGCTACCTTCATTAACGGAACGAAAATCGCCGAAGATCTCAAAAAAGAAGTTGCTGCTGATGTTCAAACACTGAAGGGACGCGGGATTCAGCCGGGTCTCGCCGTCGTCCTTGTTGGTGATGATGCCGCGTCCTCAGCGTACGTCAACATGAAGGCCAGGACCTGCGAACAACTCGGTATCCGCAGCCTTAAACTCACTTTTCCCATCGTGATTACCACGGAACAACTGCTCGCTGAAGTCCGGAAGTTGAATGAAGACTCCGGCGTCGACGGAATCCTCGTTCAGCTTCCTCTTCCGAAGCATGTCAACAAGCATGCGATCCTCGAGGGAGTCGATCCAAAGAAGGATGTCGATGGGTTTCATTCGGCCAATGTCGGATCGCTGGTTCTCGGTCATGAAACGCTCGTCGCGTGCACGCCTTCCGGAGTCATGGAACTGCTCCGCCGGTCGAATGTGAAGCTCGAAGGCGCCAACGCGGTCGTTCTCGGCCGCAGCGACGACGTCGGAAAGCCGCAGGCTCTATTGCTTATGCACGCAAATGCGACCGTCACCATCTGTCATTCCCGGACGCGTAATCTCCCCGAGATCACAAAGCAGGCCGACATCATCGTCGCCGCCATCGGCAAGGCTGCGATGGTGAAGCGCGATTGGGTGAAGCCGGGAGCGGTTGTCATCGACGTCGGAACAAATAAGGTTTCAGAGGCAGCCGAGATCGAACGGCTGTTCGGAAACGATGCAGCGCGTCGAAAGGACTTTGAGAAACGGGGTTACGTCTGGGTCGGCGATGTGGACGAACGCGCCGTCAAAGAAGTTGCTTCGATGCTTACACCCGTTCCCGGTGGCGTCGGTCCGATGACGATCGCCGTTCTCATGCAGAACACCATCAAGGCTGCGCGGATGCGTCGAGGCCTCTGATGCTGCGAGTCGGCCTGACGGGCGGCATCGCGACAGGCAAGACCACTGTCGGTGAGATGTTCGTCGAGCTTGGCTGCCACTTGATTGACTCCGATCAAATCGCACACCGGCTCTTTGAGTCCGGGCAGGCTGTCCACGCTGCCGTCGTGAAGGAATTCGGGGATGGAATCGTCGCTGCCGATGGTTCCATCGACCGCCGGATCCTCGGTGACATCGTCTTCAAGGATGCTCAGGCGCGCGCGCGTCTCAACCGCCTGGTTCACCCGGCTATCATCGAGCGCCAGCAGGAATGGCTGAAGCAGGTCGAAGCGCAGGACCCGAAGGGCATTGCGATCGTCGCGGCCGCGCTGATGATCGAAGTGGGAACCTACAAGAACTACGACAAGATCATCGTTGTGACCTGCTCTCCGGAAATTCAAAAGGAGCGTCTTCGCGCACGCTCTCCGCTATCGGAAGATCAGATCGAAGCCCGCATTCGCTCGCAGATGCCGATGGAGGAGAAGGCCAGGTACGCAGATTTCGTGATCGACAACTCCGGGCCGATCGAAGCGACACGCCGCCAGGTCGAGCAGGGCTATCACTCCCTTTCCCTCTCCCTCCGGGAGAGGGATGGCGCCCGCTAAGCGGCGAGCCCGACAGGGCGAGCATCAAGAGAAGTCGCCATGGTGAGGGCGGGCGTGAACCTCTAACTGGTCCCTTGCCGGCCCTCACCCTGACGCGCTTCGCGCGTCGGCCCTCTCCCGGAGGGAGAGGGCGCGTCGCGGCCGTTCCAAGTTAGTTCCAGACTCCAGGGATTTGTCTCGAGCATTGCGGGCAGGTGCCGTCCGCAGTAACTCGCGCTTGCCGGATGCGGTATCCCGAGCGTTCGACAAGCACGGTCTTGCAGCCCGGGCAGTACGTGTTCTCCCAATTCCCAACGCGAGACGGCAGATTTCCGGCGTAGACGAAATGCAATCCTTCGGTCTTGCCGATTTCCGCTGCGCGAAGAAGAGTGGCGGCCGGCGTGTTATCGGGGTCTGTCATTTTGTAGTCCTGATGGAATGCAGTTACATGCCACGGAATATCCGGCGAGATGCCGGCAAGGAACCTTGTAATGTCGCGCAGTTCTTCGTTGCTGTCGTTGAATCCGGGAATAACGAGCGTGACGATCTCCAGCCAGAAGCCCATTGCATATAGCCGCTCAACCGTGTCGAGTACGTTTTTCAAGACACCACCGAGCTTTCGGTAGTTCCGATCCTGGAAACTCTTGAGATCGACTTTGTAAAGATCGACCCAGGGCTTGATGTACTCGAGAACTTCGGGCGTCCCGTTGCCGTTCGACACGTATGACGTCCTGAGCCCGGCTTTTCGCGCGATCTTGAAAATTTCCACTGCCCATTCGCTCGTGATCAGCGGCTCGTTGTACGTACTCGTGACGATCTTCGCCCCTTGCGAAACCGACATTGCAATGAACTGTTCCGGTGACAGGCGATGGGGCGGCGAGATCGCATGCGGATCGCGCAGCGCCTGCGACGTGACCCAGTTCTGACAGTACCCGCAATGGAAGTCGCATCCGAGCATTCCGAAACTCATTGCGAGCGCTCCGGGGAGAGCATGGAAGAACGGCTTCTTTTCGACAGGATCGAGTTGAAGGGCGCCGACGTAGCCATGCGGGACGAGAAGCTTTCCGCCGCGGTTGTATCGAACGCGACAGATACCGTCCAGACCGTCGAAGATGACGCATCGGTGACCGCACGCGAAGCAGCGCAGCTTACCGTTCTCGAGGCGTTCGTAGAGTTCGCCTTCCGTCGTGAACGTTTCCAGAACGGTCTTGAGCGTTGCTGTTTCGGTGTTCATAGAATCTGTTTGCCGAACGCGGAAAGAATCAGCTCCATGCCGAAATGCGCAGTCTTGTTATGCACGTCGAGGATGGGATTGATTTCGGTGATCTCGAACGAAACCATTTTCTTCGTATCGGCGATCATTTCCATCGCCAGATGCGCTTCGCGATAGTCGGCGCCGCCGCGGACGGGCGTAGCGACTCCAGGAGACTCATAGGGATCGAGGAAATCCGCGTCAAGGGTCACGGCAAACCCTGCCGTATCGCGTGTCACTATCGAAATCGCTTCATCCATAACGGACCCGATCCCGCGCCGGTCGATCTCTTTCATTGTGAATACGCGAATCCCGGA
>Ga0137433_1000692_pt1 | contig 16820 bp, 8 predicted proteins | sample EasRivERMZT840_2_FD_102335 | JGI IMG/M metagenome (GOLD analysis project Ga0137433, IMG submission 102335) | Soil microbial communities from meander-bound floodplain in the East River, Colorado, USA - East River MetaG ERMZT840_2 | ecosystem: Environmental > Terrestrial > Soil > Floodplain ...
AGCTGGTCCGCGGTCAGCGCGCCAAGGCCGTAAAAACGATCGAGGCCGGGATATTGCCCGATACAGATGAGGCTCAGCTTGACTCCGCCGAGATCCCGGCGACCGAACCAGTCGAGCATTTTGATGAGCATCAACTGATTCGAGAGTTTGTTGTCGAGCCAAATGACAACTTCATCGTGCTGAGAAAAAGAAGTGAGTGTGCTCCGGCACATTTTCAGATATTGGCGTGCCTTTTCCAGATCGACGTCATGGCCGTCCGCGACGCAGCGGGCGCGGACCTCATACCATTCGTCTTCGTCCAAACCGGACGGGACCGGTCCTTCGTACATCAGGTCGCCATAGACCGCAACGACTCCAGGTATTCCGGATTCTCTGAGCGTTCCCGCGACCGACTCACCATCCGTGATATGCAGCATGGCAACTCCTCCAACGATTTGTTCTTTCAAAACGTCTTCCAGCGCCGGAATTACATCTGCGGCCATGGAAGCGAGCATCGGTTGCAGTTTCTGGCGCGCTCGAGTAACGAGCGACCGGGAAGTGCTCTCCGATACACCCAGCGCTTCAGCCACCTTGCTGTGACTCAACCCGTCCAGGTGAAACATAGTCAACGGCAGCCGGTACTTTGAAGGCAGCCGCTCGATTGCTTCCCAGATCCGCTGCCGAAGTTCGATTGCTTTGAGCCGGTCAAACGCGGATTCGACATGAGCGGGTAGTTCGGAAAGCGCTAAATCCGTTTTGCCGTCAGCGGACCGGTAAAGATCCGGGCGGAAGACGCGAAGCCAGTCAATGGAAACTCCGAATGCGATGCGTCGAAGCCAGGCGCCGAACTTTGCAGGATCGCTCAGCAGGTCGAGATTGAGCCACGCGCGAAGGAAGGCTTCCTGTGCGATGTCTTCGGCTTCAAAGCGATCGTTCAACAGGAGGCAAGCCAACGCACATATCGAGCGTTGATAACGCCGGATCAGCTCGCCATATGCGTCGCGATTTCCGCCCCTCGCCAGTTGAACGAGTTCAGCGTCGATTCTGGATTCCATCTGCTCCTCATAACACTAGTCGAGTCTCGCAAAGAAAACGCTGCAGGAAATCGCAGGAATTCGGCGTTATGCTATGCCGCCATGAGCGCTCCCAAATCCAAAATGCACGACCAGCGCGCCTCCGCGCTGCAGCATGTGGAATGGGTTCCCCTCGTTTTGACCACCGCGCTTTTCCTGATCTCGTTCACTTCGCGAATACAGCAGAGCGCTGTGCTGGCGAGATCGTTCTGGGCCGCCTGTGCGGCGCTTCTGGCATGGCAAGGGCTGCTCGTCCTGCGTTCGAAGACTGCTCCGAGTCCCTCGCTGATTCTCACGGCGCCGCGCGCGCAGCACTTCATTCAGGCAGCGTGCCAGCTTTCGATCTATCTGTATTGGGGATGGCACTGGCGCCCGGTGTACGACTATGCGTGGCTGCTGCTGGCGCAGTTGCTGTTCGCTTATGCCCTCGACATGCTGCTGAGCTGGACCCGGCGCGGTTCCTATGTTTTCGGCTTTGGCCCGTTTCCCATCATCTTCAGCACGAACCTGTTTCTCTGGTTCAAAGACGACTGGTTCTATTTACAGTTTTTGCTCGTGTCGGTCGGTGTCCTCGGAAAGGAGTTCGTGCGCTGGAATCGTGAAGGGCGCTACGTGCATATCTTCAATCCTTCCGCATTCACGCTGGGTCTGTTCTCCGTCGTGCTTCTCGCCACCGGAACAACGGACGTCACGTGGGGACCGGAAATCGCCTCGACGCTGACCCTGGCGCCGCAGATCTATCTTTATCTGTTCGTTGTCGGTCTCATCGTCCTCTACTTTTTCTCCGTCACGCTCGTGACCGCTTCGGCCGCCGCTGTATTGATCGGCCTGAGCGCTCTTTATGCCTCGGTCACCGGCGTCCCTTACTTTCTGGATTCCGAGATTCCGTCGGCCGTCTTCCTGGGCCTGCATTTTCTCGTGACCGATCCTTCAACTTCGCCGCGAACGCCATTGGGCCGGCTTATGTTCGGACTGCTTTACGGGTGCGGCGTATTCGGACTCTATTCGCTGCTTGGATCGCTCGGCCAGCCAACGTTCTACGACAAGCTGATGTGCGTACCTTTGCTGAATCTGAGCGTGCCGTGGATCGACCGCGCGGTGCAGTCGCTTCGTGAGCGGCCTTTACTTCATCGACTCGGCCTTGATGCGCCGCTCGGCCGCCTCAACGTTGCCCACATGGCTGTGTGGGTCGCATTTTTCTGCGCGATGACCGTGATCGGCAAAACCGACGGGAGACACACCGGCGACCGTCTTCCGTTCTGGGTCGAGGCCTGCAACGCGCAGCGCGCCACGGCTTGCCGCCGTCTGATTCAGGTTGAAACAACGTATTGCAACGATAATTCCGGCTGGGCCTGTAACGAGGTTGGCCTCCATTATTTCGCCGGCAAACTCGTGACCGCAGACCGCGAGCTCGCGCAAAACTACTTTGCGAAGGCTTGCGAGGCGAGATTCCAGGCGGCATGCCTCAACACGCTCGATCCTGCCCAGGAGGTGAGAGCTGAACCGCGCGTTCTCGATTTGCGCCTGCTTCTGCGGGAAGGTGGTCACAATCTGATCGACATGCCGGAACCTGAACTGTATTCACGCGCCTGCGAACACGGATGGACATTTGCTTGTCAGAAAACTTTGAGAGCTTCCGGAAGTGATCACTAAGGCTCAACCTGCGTGGCCTGGTCACGTTCTCGTCGCCGGTATCGTCATCGCAGCTGCCGTGCTTTTGTATTCCCGCGGAAATGGACCGGCGCCAGGTTCGGCGCATTCTGCTGCGCTGCCCGCCGCTCCTGCGGACCTGCGCGGGTTTCGAACCGACGCATGGATGCTTCCCTCCGACACGCTGCTCGGCTTCGTTGAGGTGCCTGCCGGACCGTTCATCATGGGCAGCGGAAAATCGACCGACCCGCTGGCGTTCGACAACGAGAGATGGTCGCAGGAGCAGGCGCAAGGCACGGTCGATGTTCCGGCGTTCTACATCGGACGCTTTGAAGTAACAGTGGCGCAGTTTCAGATGTTTGCCGCGGCGACGGCACGAAAGATCGAGTCACAAACTCTCGCATCTCCTCCGACTCATCCCGTGACATTCGTCTCCTGGCCCGACGCGCTCGCATACTGCCGCTGGCTCGAGGCCGAGTTGAAGTCTGCCTCGGCCACTCCCGCCGCTTTGAAGAATCGGCTGAACGAAGGCTGGCACGTGACGTTGCCGAGTGAAGCCGAATGGGAAAAAGCAGCCCGCGGCGCGGATGGCCGCCGCTATCCCTGGGGAAATGACGCGGGCACCGGCCGCGCGAATCTCGGCACACAAAACACCGTTCCGGTTGGAAGCAGCGCATGTCCGGATTGCGCATACGGGTTATCGGACTTGAGCGGCAATGTATGGGAGTGGACGCGGAGTCCCTATCAGCCCTATCCGTACGATCCCGCCGACGACAACAGCACCATCGGGGCCGACGCCCTGTGGGTAATGCGCGGCGGCGGTTTCAACGACAGCGAGCAGATGGGACGCGCGACCACGCGCGGAGCCGCCGATCCCGGCGTCCGGCGGCCTTTCATCGGGTTTCGGATTGTGGTAACCAGAAACTGAAGACATGACGCTCGCGATTGAAACCAGACAACTCACACGATACTTCGGCGAATTCTGCGCGGTGGATCGCGTCGATCTGCGCGTGGAGCGAGGAACGTTTTACGGATTCCTCGGGCCGAACGGCGCGGGAAAATCGACGACCATCAAAATGCTCACCGGCCTGCTTGCTCCGTCGGACGGCGAAATCCTCGTCCTGAACCACGTGATGCGGGATCCACAGCAGGCGCTGTCGGCGAAAAAGTCGATCGGCGTCGTTCCGGAGGACCTCGCGTTATTCGACAACCTGACGGCGCGCGAATATCTCACGTTCATCGGGCGGATGTACCTGATGCCGCAGGACACGATTCGCACGCGCATCGACGAACTGCTCACGCTGATGGATCTGGCCGGCGACGAAAAGAAGCTCACACTCGAATACTCCCACGGCATGAAGAAAAAGCTGGCGCTCGCGGCCGCGCTTCTGCCGAACCCGGATCTGCTGTTTCTCGATGAGCCTTTCGAAGGTGTGGATGCGATTACATCGCGTGTCATTCGCGACATGCTGAATGGATATGTCGCCAGAGGATCGACCGTGTTTTTGACTTCGCACGTTCTGGATATCGTCGAACGGCTTTGCACACACGTCGGAATCATCGCCAAAGGAAAACTCGTCGAGCAGACGTCGCTCGATGATCTGCGTCAGGGTTCATCGCTCGAGCAGCGTTTTCTCGAACGCGTGGGAGCGGATTCCGAGGTGACTCGAAAACTCACCTGGCTCGAGGAGGCAACGTGAACTGGCAGCAGCTCAAAACCCTGATTTGGCTGCGATGGATGCTTCGTTCCAACCAAAAGCGGCGAGCAGGCTGGGGCGCAACGCTGATCCAGAACTTCATTGTGGTTCTGGCCGGATTCGGCGCGGTGTCCGCGTTTTCGATCGGGCTCGTCGTGGCATTGTTCCCGCTGCGAAATGTTTCACCGGATGTCCTGATGTACGTGTGGGATGGTGTGGTCGTGGTATTCCTGATGTTCTGGATGACCGAGCTGATGGTCGAGCTTCAGCGCTCCGAGCTGCTTTCGCTGGAAAAGCTGCTGCATCTTCCGGTCTCCCTCTCCGGCGCGTTCGTGATCAATTACGTTTCGTCGTTCAACACCCCCGCCGTCATTCTTTTCCTTCCGGCGATGCTTGGACTCGCTCTCGGCCTGGTGTTTTCCAGAGGTCCCGGCATGCTCCTGCTTCTTCCGTTGATCGCCGGCCTCTTCATGATGGTGACGGCCGTCACGCACCAGTTTCGCGGCTGGCTTGCGTCGCTGATGCAAAACAAACGCCGAAGACGCACGGTCATTGCGCTGGCGAGCGTCGTCATGATGCTGATTTTTCAAATTCCGAATCTCCTGAACTTCACCGGGGTCTTTGGCGGATCGGAGCGAGCGGACAGGCAGCAGAGTCGCAAACTGGAACGAGCGCTCAAGTCCGGCGAGATCACGAACGACGAGTTCGAACAGGGGATGAAGCCGATCCGCGAAGAGCGGCGAACCCGCGTGTCGGAAACGCAACACGCCGTGCGGATTGCGAACACGGTCATTCCGCTGGGATGGCTGCCTTACGGAGCAAGAGCCGCAGTTGAAGGCACGGCGCTACCCGCCGTACTGGGCGCTTTCGGAATGGCGCTGGTCGGTGCAGCCAGCCTGAGGCGTTCGTATCGAACAACTCTGCGTCTCTACACGGGCGATTTCAATTCACGCGCTTCGAAGCAGGTCAAGCGGCACGCTGCTCCGAAGACCGTCAGCGCGCCACGGAACGTCGGGACCACCGAAGCGACAGCCGCGTTTCTGGAGCGACAGCTTCCATGGGTATCCGAGCAGGCATCCGCAGTCGCCCTGGCCGGCTTTCGATCGCTGACACGGGCGCCGGAATCCAAGACGATGCTGTTGTCGCCGATCATCATGGTCGTGATTTTCGGATCGATGTTCCTGCGAAACGATTCCACTCCGGTGGAACTTCTTCGTCCTGTAATGGCCAGCGGGGCGATAACACTGGTCCTGATCACACTCAGCAGTGTCGCTGGAAATCAATTCGGGTTCGACCGCAACGGGTTCCGCACTTTTGTTTTAGCTGCGGCTCCGCGTAAGGACATTCTGCTCGGGAAGAATCTGGCGTTGCTCCCTTTCGGCGTAGGACTGGGAATGGTTCCTGTTGTTCTGCTCCAGCTGGTGTATCCGATGCGGATCGATCATTCGCTCGCCGTACTTACTCAGAACCTTTCCATGTACCTCATATTCTGCATCGTGGCGAATTACCTCTCGATACTGGCGCCTGTCGCGATCGCGCCAGGCTCGCTCAAACCGGCGAAACCGAAGGGCATGGCCATTCTGATCCACCTCGTGTTTTTCCTCCTGTTTCCTGTCGCGTTCTCGACGACGCTCCTGCCGCTGGGCATCGAGTTCCTGCTGGGAAGGTTGGGAGTGGGATACGTTCCGGCGTACCTGACGCTTTCGATTCTGGAACTCCTGCTCGTCGCGCATCTGTATCCCATGTTCTTAGAGATTCAGGGCAAGATGCTTCAGAAGCGAGAACAGAGAATCCTCGAAATCGTAACCGCCAAGGTGGAGTGAGCTACTGCCCCGGCTGGAGACCAGGACGTTCAACAATCTCGATGCGCGCGCCATTCGGTCCGGCAACGTAGAAATAATTAATCGCCGGCCCGTTGGGTAATGTAAGCGGGCGGGGCTGAGTGGTGAGCTGAACCTGTTTGCCCTCGAGCATCGACTTCGTGTCAGTTATCGTCGCGGTCGAGCGCCATCCGATGTGATCGATGGCGCGTCCCTGACTCGGCACGGATTCTCCCGGCACGATCAGAACGTAAACGGTCGTGAAGCCTGCGGTGCCGGCATACTTCACGGAATCCACCTGCCCCTTGATCTTCGTCCGCTCGCCACCGAACTTGTCGAGGTACCAGGAGTATGCCGCTTCGGCATCCGGCAACCTGACCTGGACGTGGTGAAGGCCGAGCAGGTCCGGGTCCTGCACAAGTTGAATCCGCGTGCCCCATGGACTCTCGATAAGAGCTGTTTTGTAGAGTCCGGGAACATTCTTCACCGGCTCGATCACCCTGGTGTCGATTGCGGCGAGCTCGCGCATCCTGGCATCGAGATCAGCGACTGAGAATCCCAGATGCTCGATCACGCTGCCCTGGCTGCCTCCGCTGGATTTGGCCGCAAGGAACATGAGCCGCACTGCGCCATACATGATGCGGTTCGGCGACTCCATGATGCGGCGCCCTCCCGGGATGTTCTTCTCCCACCACGCGCTGGCGTCGGCTGCGGGTTCGTTGAGATGAATGTGGTCGAACGGAAGCATTGGCTTCGACTGTGCTGCCGCCGAGACGATTGTGAGAACGCAAAGGCACAAAGGCGCAAAGACGCGAAGGAATCTGTGTGTCATGACGCCACCTGCTATCGCTTGAGGTACTTCGTAATGCCGCCGCCCGCCGCCTGACGCGAAAGCGGACCTTCGGCGCCGTAAACATTACCGTCGGGATCCACCGCGATACCTTCGCCGGCCGCGCCATAAGGCGTCTCGGTCTGGTGCGGCGGGATAAAGGACAGCACCTTGTCTTCGGTCGTCTTACCGATGCGGATGCCTGTCTTCCAGTCCTGATGGCGCGCCGCGCTGGACTCGGAGTCGATGGCGTAGAGATTGTCGTTCCTGTCGATGAACAAGCCGCTGATGCGGCTGAACTGTTTCCACTCTTCGAGGAATTGGCCTTCCTGATCGAAGATCTGGATCCGATGATTCTGTCGATCCGCAACGAACAGCCGGCCTTTTGAATCAAACGCGAGGGCGTGCGGCACATTGAATTGTCCGGGACCGTTTCCGGGCGCCCCCCAAGTCTTGATGAGTTTTCCATCGCTGCTGAACTTTCGGATTCGGCCGCCGCTCGTATGACCTTCCGAAACGAAGATCTCGCCCTTCTGATTCGTGATGACGTCATTCGGCTGGTAACAGCACTCGTCGCCGGCCGCTCCGCCCGGCTTGCCGATCGTCATCAGTACTTTTCCTTCAGGACTGAATTTGAGAATCTGATGGCCTTTTGTCGCCTGAGGATTCGGTCCGGGCGTGCCGCGTGCGCCGGCGGCGCCCCGTTGCGCGGCAGGAGCATTGTCGTTGCCGTCGGTGATCCAGACATTGCCCTGACGGTCGACGTGAATGCCATGCGGAAAGACGATCAGCCCGCCGCCGAAGCTCGTGAGCATTTTCCCGGACGCTCGATCGAACTTGAAGATCGGATCCAGCTTCGATTCCGCGCAACTGTTCGCGCCGCATCGATCGTAGGCCCAGATGTTGCCGTCCAGCGCGATGTCGACGCCGGCGGTATTGCCCCAGACGCGGTTGTCGGGAAGTGTGCCCCAGTTTTTGACGACCGTCGGATTCGGATTAGGCAGCGCCTTTGATGCAGGATCGACAACCTGGGTCTGAGTAAAAACCAGCCCTGTCGACAACGTCATGACGATGACGACGACTGCTGCCCCGGCAATAGAGCGAAGTGCACGTGACATACGACCTCCTGGGAAATTGGCGGCAGTATGTCACGTCGCGGCGCCCGCTTTCATATATTCAAAACATCTCAGTCGGAAGTATTGGATCGGGCCCACGGCCGCACATATTCTTCAGCCAATTTATTTAAGCGTTCGAGGATTCGTGTTAGCCTTGGCGCAAATTATTTCCCGTCGAGACCGCTATGAAAAATAAAGCGCAGGTTTTGAATTTGTCTATTGCCGCGATCTGTTTCGCTCTCGGATTCGGCGTCTTCATCACCGCACAGACGCGCGGCGGCCGCGCAGCGCAACAGGCGCCCGCTCCGACTGCTGCATCCGGGCAATGGACTCACCTCGGTTCCGATGCGGCGCACACGCGTTACTCGCCGTTGAATCAGATCAACGCATCGAACTTCGAGAGTCTCGTTCCGGCATGGACTTTCAACGACCCCGCTGTCGGTACCATGACTGCGCGGGCGACGCCGGTATATGTGGGCGGCAAGCTCATCAGCGTCGCAGGTCCGCGCCGGCACATCGTCTCCATGGATCCCGCAACCGGCAAGACGCTCTGGACGTTTGTGGAACCGGAGACCGCGCGATCGAAATACTCCATGCGCGCTGCGTACGGGAAAGGCATCGCATACGCGGAAGTGAACGGCAAAGGAGTCGTGTATATCTCGACGCCCGGCTTCTTCCTGTTTGCACTCGACGCGGAAACGGGCAAACCGCTCGCGAATTGGGGCAGGCCGATCGGGTTGAAGGAATTCCCGCAGACCGGCGGCGTGGATCTTGTTCAGGACCTGATTCGAGACTGGGGACCATGGGAGAAGCTCGGCAAACCGTACGATGCCAATCAGGGAATGCCGCTGGAAATCGGCTACGTCACAAGTTCGTCGCCGCCGATCGTCGTGAATGACGTGGTCATCGTCGGCAATTCCGCAGAGCAGGGATACAACCAGACGCGAAAAGAAATGGTGCCCGGCGACATCCTCGCTTACGACGCGAAGACCGGCAAGTTCATGTGGAAATTCCATGTGATCCCGCGACCGGGAGAGTTCGGCCACAACACCTGGGAAAACGACGCCTGGAGCTGGACGGGCGACGTCTCTTCATGGGCGCCGATGTCGGCGGACCCTCAGCGTGGAATCGTGTACATCCCCACGAACGGAGCCACGGTCGATTTCTACGGCGGATTCCGGCCTGGGGACAACCTGTACGGTACGAGCCTCATCGCTCTGGACGTCAAAACAGGAAAACGTGTTTGGCATTACCAGATGGTCAAACACGACATCTGGAATTACGACACACCCACCGCGCCAATTCTGATGGACGTGACCGTCAACGGGCGGCGCATACCGGGCGTGTTCCAGGCAACCAAACAATCCTTCCTCTATGCATTCAACCGGCAGACGGGAGAACCGATCTGGCCGATTGTCGAACGGCCCGTGCCGCAGTCGAGAGTTCCCGGCGAGAAGCTTGCCGCCACGCAGCCGTTTCCAACGAAGCCTGCACCCTATGACCTTCAGGGCCGAACTGAACAGCATTTGATCGATTACACACCGGAAATCAAGAAACGAGCGCTCGAACAGGCAACAGCGGGAAATCATTTCGCGCCGCTCTTCAATCCCCCGACACACGAGGCTCCGGGAGCGCGGATCTGTCCGGGAGATACCGGCGGAGTCAACATCACTGGTCCGCCGGCCGCGGATCCTGTAGCGGGCGTCATCTTCATCACGTCGCATAGCGGGTGCGGAACAGCGCTGCTGGTTCCAGGCAAGACGCGCGACGATCCGACCCAAACCGGAACGACAATCGTGGACTGGGTGCGCGGCGGCGCAGCAGGCGCCGGCGACGGCGGCGCCGCCGCGACCGCTACCGCAGCAGGTGCTCGCGCAGCCATCGCTGCTGCTCGTGGACGTGGCGCTGCAGCCGTACCGCAGACAATCGATGGACTCTCGATCTGGAAAGGACCGGTCGGCAGAATTACGGCGATCGATCTGAATACAGGGGAGCATCTTTGGGTGATTCCGCATGGCGATGCCTCGGAACAAACTCAACAAGCTATCAGGAATCATCCGCTGCTTCAGGGGCTCACGAACGTTCCAACGAACCCCGGCCGAACCGGCCATGCTGCGCTGATGGCGACCTCAACGTTGCTCTTCGCCACCGGTCAGGGAAGCGACAACATGCCGTACCTCTTCGCAGTGGATAAGAAAACCGGTGCGCGCGTTGGAAAGGTTCCGATCCCGGGGAACAGCCAGTACGGCATGATGACTTACATGCATCAGGGCAAGCAGTACGTCGTCGTGCAGCTTCCCGGCAGACTCCACGTACTCAAGCTGCCGTAACCCTCTCCCTCCGGGAGAGGGACGCCGGCGAAGCCGGCAGGGTGAGGGCGGGCATGTATCCAACTTGGATCTGGCCGGCCCTCACCCTGTCGCTTTCGCGACATCCCTCTCCCGGAGGGAGAGGGAGCGCAAAATTGCCACTCCGCCCACCGATACTCGCGGCGTCTTAGTGAAATGTATTGGCGTTTGCCTACCTGCCGGAATAGCCTTCGCACCAGCTAAATGCATTCAAAGGACCGGGAGAGAACTATCCGTTTGTTTTTCATGGGATGGGAGGAGAGATGAAAAGACTCATCGTTTTGGTGGCGCTGCTTTGCGCGGCGTCCACGATCGCAGCATTCGCGCAGGTGAACTCGTCGATCGGCGGAACTGTCGAGGATTCGAGCAAAGCGCTGATACCGGGCGTCACGATCACGGCAACAAACACGCAGACAGGCGTGACAAACTCGACTGTCAGCAACGAGGCAGGGGCATACAACTTTCCTGTCTTGATTCCGGGAACCTACCGGCTCACGGCCGAGTTGCCCGGATTCCGTCCGTACACCTATAACGAGATTCAACTCAGCCCGGGAACTCCAGTGCGGTTGAATTTCATACTGGAGGTCGGAGCTGTCACGCAGGCGGTCGAAGTGACAGTCGACGCCGACACGCTGCTGGCCACGTCTTCACCGTCGATCGGTGAAGTGCTGAACGAACAACGCGTTCTCAATCTTCCGATCACCAGCAACAACGTGCTCGATCTTGTACGAATCCTGCCCGGCTATCGGGAAAGTCCGGGCGGCAACGCATTCGATACCTTCGCAGGCCAGGCCTCGAATACGGTGAATACCGTCCGCGATGGTTTGAGCGTGACGGATGGGCGCTTCAATAACGGCATCTTCTCGACGACCACTATCAATCCCGATCTCGTGGGTGAGGTACGGCTCGTTTTGACTCCAGTCGATGCGGAACTTGGCCGTGGCAATGCGCAGGTCCAGATCTTCACACGTTCCGGCACCAACCAGTTCCGAGGCGCGGCGGTCTGGAACGTCCGGAACACCGCCATGGATCCCAACACGTGGCTGAACAATCACACGATCGATCCGATCACGGGAAAAACCGCGACACGAAACTGGAGCAACAACCACCATTACACAGGCAGCTATGGCGGACCCATCGTGAAGAACAAAACCTTCTTCTACACGTTATGGGAACAGAACATCCATAAAGAGAGAGCCCTGGTCGATGGAGGCGTGCTGACGGATACGGCGCGGCTTGGGATCATGCGCTACTTCGATGGATGGAATCCGCAGAGGTTCGGCGTGGCGAACACGGTAACGCCGACCACTTCCACGGCTCGCGTGTTCGCCGCAGTGGATCCGCTCGGCAATCCCACAGCTCCTGCCGTGAATGCCAACGGAACTCCGTACAACGGCCTTGGGCTTCAGTGCGTGAGCGTATTCGGAACACGACGTCTCGATACCAGCGGCAACATGGTTCCGTTTACTGGCGCAGATTGTCCCGGCGGCTCGATCATTCTGCCGCCCGGCGGCGCAACTTTCTGGGACACCAATCGACAAGCCATCGACTCCACGGGCTTTGTTTTCAAAACGCTCCTCCAGAAGATGCCGCGCGCGAATCACTTCGGGCCCGTAACGTCGCTCCTCACGCCGGACGGTCTGAACACGGCGACGGTTCGGTGGTTGCGTGCCAGAGGCGGGAACGACGACGGCAACACCACCACCGGTCTGGGCGACAACTGGGCCCGCAAGCAGATCAACGTGAAGATCGATCACAATTTCAGCGAGCGTCACAAGCTGAGCGGGAGTTACACGCTGGAACGGAATTTCGCGGAGACCAGTCTGCCGGCGTGGCCGAACGGTTACGCCGGAGACATCGTCCGCAACCCGCACGTCATCACGAGTAACTTCACATCGACGCTCAGCTCCAGTCTGGTCAACGAAGCCAAGTTCGGAATCCGGTACAACAAGACAGACAGCCGCGCGCCGTGGGAGAACGCGAATGCGGAACATATCGCGGACAGCACGGGCTTCTTCAAAGGCGGGGCCGATCCCGGATATACGAGAGCGGCCGGCCAGGCTTATCCGGTCATGGTCGGGGCCAGCGGCGCCGGCGGGGCGATCTCCTCTTACAACTTCGGCAGCAATGGAAGCGCGGGCGTGTTCAACCTGGCCGCGTCGCACAACGGGAACCGGGCCATGCTGTACACCTACGCCGACACGCTGAGCTGGACCCGCGGCAAGCACGCCTTCAAGTTCGGCGGCGAGTACCGGCCGAGCACCTCGAAGGGCTACAGCAACATCTCTCCGAACCTGCCAACGCCGCGCGTGTACACGGGCGCCGGCGGAACGATTTCGCCGGTCGCCACCGGAGGATCGGCCGTGATCGGTAATTCGCTGGCCACTTTCCGCGGCAGCGCCGCTTCCCTGCTTTATCTGCTGTCCGGGTCGGTGGATTCGCTGGAACAGGGCTACTGGATCGAGTCGTACAAAGATGTTCAGGATGGAAAATGGCAAAGCATCCTGACGAGTCAGGAACCCTACCGCGACGTGATCATTAATGAGATCTCCGGCTTTGCCAAAGACGACTGGAAAATCACGCGCAACCTGACGCTCAATCTTGGCGTTCGCTGGGAGTACTACGGATCCCCGTACGTCAAGGGTGGCTACGGTACAACGCCGCGGGACCTTGGGACGGGTTTATTCGGTATCGGTCGAAGCACGACAGACGGCGATTTCGACAGCTGGCTGCTTCCTGGAGCACCGGTCTACCTGAGCGGATATGGAAACAGTGCGGCGCTGAGCGAAGCGAATGCTCTCCAGTGCACATCGGGCGTCGCTCAGCCCGGCCTTCCGGCGCCGAACTGCAACAAAGACTTCATGACCACAATCGACTTCTTTGGTCCGGAAAGCCCGAACCCCGGCGTGAGAGCCATCCCCGCCGACTATAAGAGTCTCGGACCTGCGGTAGGCTTTGCGTATCAACTCGCAAACCGCACATCCATTCGCGGCGGCTATCAAATGAGCTATACGGATTCTCGCGCCCGCAGCACATCCACGCTGCCGGGCGGAACTCAATCCGCAATCGGCAACAATCCGGGCTCGGCGTACAACGTCACGGGCGCCACGCAACTGACGAGCCGGTTCCCCAACCGATATCTGGATCTGACTTCGATCACGGCCGTCGTGCCGGGTCAGCCCATCGGCTCTCCTGGAACAGATACCTTGCCGTTGTACACACGGGCCAGCACCACGACGTATGGATGGTCTCCGGCTTACCGCACGCCGTACATCCAGAACTTCAATCTTTCGGTGACGACAAACGTCCGCCGCAACATGACGTTTGATGTCCGCTACATCGGAACGCAAGGCAGAAAGCTCCTGGCGGACATCAACATCAATCTGAACAACATCTATTACAACAAAGAGCTCTTCGATGCTCTGGCAGTGGCGCGAAATGGAGGCGACTCTCCGCTGCTGACGCAAATGCTGGCGGGCTTGAATCTCGGCAATGGGGTTATCGGACAAGCCACGACTGGAGCAAGCGCGCTGCGAACCAGCACGGTGTTCAACCAGAACCTGATCAACGGAAACTTCATCGCCGTTGCCAATTCACTGCTCACCGGAACAAGCACGACATGGACGGGTTTCATGTCGAAGACGATCGCGGGACAGACTCCGGCGGGCCGTCTGCTTCGGAACGGCTGCGACAGGATGGCAGCGACCGGCCAGACAACGTTCAACGGGATTGCTCTTCGCTGCCTCCCGGAAAACTACCTGATTTCGAATCCGCAGCTGGGAACTGCCACTTACCGCGCAAATTCGGGATCGTCGAACTATCACTCGATGCAGGCTCAGTTCACGCTGCGCCCGACACAGGGCTTCGCGGTTCAGAGCACGTACACATGGTCGAAATCGATGGGCGTCGACGGCGCCGGCAACACGGATCCGTTGAACCGCCAACAGGACTACCGCCGCGCGTACAGCAGCATCCCGCACGATCTGCGTACAAATGGAACGCTGGAACTTCCGATCGGTCCCGGCAAGTGGGTCCTCGGCAACAGCAGCGGCTGGGTCGCTCGCGTTCTGGAAAACTGGCAGATCAGCACGATTTTGAACCTTTCCGCGGGCCGCGCTGTGACACTGCTCGGCGGCGCCGGGCTGAATTACGGAAGCAGCACGTCATCGACGGATGCGAATATCGCAGTGGATGTGGTCGGAGATTTCGACATCCGCAACGCCGACTTTCATTGGGACGGAGTTGGAAACCGGGGAAGCCTGTTCGGGAAAGACAACCCGTTCATGACGGTCACCGATCCGCAGTGTCCGGCGACCGGCGCCAGTCAGGCGGCGTATCCGACGACGCTGTCATGCACCCTCACGGCCGTTGCCAGGATCGTGCCGGCCGGGACGCCGGGCGCCGTTCAGGCTGGAGTCGATGCGAACGGCAATCCCAGGTATGGCGTGATCGTGCTTCAGAATCCGAGGCCCGGGACGCAAGGCAACCTCGGACAATCGACGTTCGAAATGCCCGGGACCTTCCGGTTCGATGCCAACCTGAGCAAGAACTTCAGGCTCACCGAAACGAAGTCGATTCAGTTCCGGATGGATGCCACCAACGTGCTGAATCATCCGAATCCGCTCCCCATTGCTCCGGCAATTTCCATCAACAACACGAGCGGCGACTTCGGGTATTTGACCAACAACAAGGCCGGAACGCGCGCGTTCCAGGCGCAGGTCCGGTTGCAGTTCTAAATTCCGGGACGGTTGCGTCGTTTCCCTAATTCTGAAAGCGTAAATTAGGGAAACGACGCAACCGTCCCGGAATTTAGAAACTAAATCGTGCTCCTAAGACAACGATCCGGTTTCCAGTAGCCGTCGTTACGCGGCCGAAAGTAGCCGAGCTGATGGATCCTTCCGCGGCACCGAACTGCGGTGTATTCAAGACATCGATGGCATCGATACGGAACTCGAGTTCCTTCCTTTCGCTCACCCTGACGCGCTTCATCAGATTGACATCGAAGCGCACGCTCACGGGCCCCGTGGCGAACAGCGGCGCAAGATTTCCAAGAACGCCCGCTTCCGGATTCACGAGAACAAAACGGCCCGACGAGTCCGTAATGCCATAGAGAGTGCTACGCGTGTTGAGAGCATCCGACGTCGTCAGATTGGCGATTCCGGGATCGGGTTGGGGCTTCAGATCCGGAAAGTAGGTGATGCCGTCGGGAAGCCGCGTGATCTTTCCCTTCGTGAGCATGGGGCCCACAAGCATCGGAAAGTTGTCGCCCAGCTGGTTGAACGTCGCGGCCGTGGACGTGAGACTGAATGGCGCGCCGGAAAACAGATTCACGATCGGCGAAACCTGCCAGCGTTCCAGCAATCGAGCCAGGACACCCGAACTGGCATTGAGAAATTTCTTTCCGGGACCAAAAGGCAACTCCACGGCTCCGCTGTTTCGGAAGACGAACTTTCGATCGAACGACAGGATGCGCTTGTCCTGGCTGCGGTCTCGGCCGTTGCGGAAACTGTCGAGCATTTCCTGACCCGAACCTTCTTCGTCGCCAAGAGCTTTTGCCCAGGTGAAATTGCTCTGGAACATCCATCCGCCCGAGAAACGCCTGGTCACATCGACCTGCATCGAGTGATATGTCGAGTTTGAAAAATTCCCGGTGAGGTTTGCGGAGGCAAACTGCGGGTTGGCGACGATGAAGTTTTCCGGCAGCCGGGCGTTGCGAAGCAAGCCTCCCGCAACACCGGAGAAAAGCGTTGTGCTATTCAGGAAATTCGCGAAGTCGCCGACATTGTTGTTCGCGAAGAATGCGCGCGTCGAGCTGTTGGTGCGTAGCGATCTGCCGGCGCGGTTTGTGGCTCCGTTGACGGCGCCCAGGCCCAGGTTGTACCCGTTGAACATACGGTCCATCAGTTCGGATTCGCCACCCGTCTGAATCGCTTTGAAACCATCCAGTATGCCGGTTTCGAAAATGTTCACTTCGTTCAGGTTTGTGCCGCGAATCAGCTTCGTGCCTTTGTTCGCCACGTAGCGAACATCGATGTTGAAGTTCCCCGGCAGTTGCCGCTGGATGGACAGATTCCAGTTCTGAACGTACGGCGTGCGCAGATTCGTGTCGAAGCCGCGAATCGTCTGCGTGCGATCGGTGAGGAGGTTGTTCAACTCCAGTGGCTTTTCCTGCGTCGTCAGAGGAAGGCTGACGCGGGTCAGGTCGTAGGCGGTGCTCGGACGAAGCGCCACCACGGTTCGCAGGCCCGGCTGATCCCCAACCACGATATTGAACATGCGGAGAGAATCCCGCTCATACCCGACGCTGTA
>Ga0137433_1000695_pt1 | contig 16767 bp, 17 predicted proteins | sample EasRivERMZT840_2_FD_102335 | JGI IMG/M metagenome (GOLD analysis project Ga0137433, IMG submission 102335) | Soil microbial communities from meander-bound floodplain in the East River, Colorado, USA - East River MetaG ERMZT840_2 | ecosystem: Environmental > Terrestrial > Soil > Floodplain ...
CCTTGTCGCCGACTTTCACCACGCCGTCCCGCCATCCCGACCGATAGATGTTGTTGCGGCTGTGGCCCTCGTATTCGATGTTGCGCGTACCTTTGTTATCGGTCACCCGGAGGACGAGTTCCATGTGCGGATTAACGACTACGATTTTCTGAACGATCCCATCGATGTCGACATTCTTGCCGAAATCAAACTGCGCGGCGGAGTGATGAGCCAGAACGGCCGAAGCAGCGAAAACAAACAAAGCTGTGAATGTTGTGATGCGACGTGCTGTTTTCATGACTTGATCTCCTGTGGTTGTTATTTGCCGCCGGACTTTTTGACCGCCGCTTCCTTGAGTTTGTCGAGATGTTCCAGCCAGAGCGGCTCATTGCATTCGTACGACATGAGGAATCCGTTGGGCACGATGGCCCACTTCTTTAACTCCGAATATGGCTCGGCGTAGAAGGCAGGGTCCGTCATCGTCATCTGGTTCTCGAGAATCTTCCTGCCACCCTCTTCCGTCAGCCGATACCTTTCGACAATCTTCGCCTGCGCGCTATGCGGGTAGCGCTGGTCCACCTGCTCTTTTAACCCAGCGGTTTCCACAACAAGAGTGTTGCCTTCCCATCGACCGATCGAATAGCCGTTGCGCTCCAGGAACCGGTCCTTCTCGGGAATCACACGGCTACCAAAATAAACGCGCCGGATTTCGTTGTGCGCTTCGTAGACGATGGTAATCTGATCGGCCCGCTGGACGATTTCCATCGGGTAACCGCCGGAACCCAACATGGATCCAGGCATGCCCGTACCAAGACAAAAGCCGCCGGGAGTGTCGCCGGCCGGAGCAACAAGAGCGCGATACTCCTCGACCTTCTTCTTTGCCTCCGGCTTCAGCAACGAGACCGGATCGCGTCCGGGAGGCTGTCCTGGCGAGGTATAACGCGTCCAGATGCCGGTGAAATCGGGAGTCTGCGCATCCGCCAGTCCCGTGAACAATCCCATCACTAAGACGCACTGCACAATTGCCGCGACGTTATTACGCATTCAATATCTCCTGGGTAATGGTGTGTGCCGGATTCTAACGCATTCTTACTCGGCCAGCGACTGCGGAGCATGCGCTTTCGCGACCCCCAATTGCTCGAGATGTGCGGAGACACGAAGGACGGACCCCTCTTTGTATGCAGGACCGATGATTTGGACACCGAGCGGAAGCGAACCTGATTGAAAAACCGGGGCGGCGACAATCGGAAGACCCACGAAGGAAAACGGCTGCGTGAAAACGCCGAGATTCGGCCGCGAAGGGACTTCCTGTCCGCCCAGCGTAATAGTCGGTTGTCCGATGCGGATCGCAAGACATGGCGTTGCCGGGGCAAGAATCACGTCCACCGAACGGAACAGTTCCCGCATTCGTTCACGAAACACGGCCCTGAAGCGTTGCGCGTGTTGATACCACGATGCCGGCAACAGCGCGCCTGCCATGAAGCGCGTGACCGTAGCAGGATCGAAATCCTGTGGACGCGTACGCAGATCGGGCAGATGGAGATGGCCTCCCTCACACATCGTGATGATGAACGCCGCCGCGCGCGCTTTGTCCGCCTCTGGAACGGTCACAACGCGTGTGACGCCGAGTGCGTTCGCTGCTTTGGTAACCGGTGCAAATGATTCCGCGCTTCCCTGCCTGAAGTAAGGATCGTCGAGGACGGCGATGCGCAAGCCATCAATGCCCTGCGACAACTTTGAAACCGTAGACTCGCGCGGGTTGGCATCAACCATCAAATCAAAACACAACGCGAGATCGCGAACGGAACGCGCAAACGGGCCTACGTGATCCAGGCTGTCCGCCAGAGGGAACACACCCGCGCGAGAGATCCGGCCATATGTGGGCTTCAATCCGAAGATGCCGCAGAACGCGGCCGGGACACGAACAGAACCATTCGTATCCGTTCCGAGCGACACCGGAACAAGACGAGCGGCCACCGCAGCCGCCGAGCCTCCCGAAGAACCACCGGCGACGCGATCCGGATCGTGCGGATTATGCGTCGCGCCGTAGTGCGCGTTTTCCGTCACGAACCCAAGCGCATACTCATCCATATTGAGGACGCCCAGCAGAACGGCGCCGGCGCCTTTCAGACGCGCAACGGCTGTGGCGTCCTTGTCCGCCGGCGGCCTCTCCGCATGAATTCTGGAACCGGCCGTTGTGGCGACGCCGGCAACGTCAAACAGGTTCTTCGCGCCGATCGGAACTCCCGCCAGGGGCCCGGGATCCTTGCCCATGGCAATGAGGCGGTCAACGGCATCGGCGTGTTGAAGCGCGGATTCTTCAAGAACGGCAGTGAAACAATTCAGCTCAGGATCCTTTTGCCGGATTCTTTCGAGAGCCTGCGTTGCGACCTCTGTCGCAGAGACTTGCCGCGATCGGATCAACTCCGCGAGACCTGTCGCATCTGCGGTTCGAACAGCTTCTGAACTCATGGTTCGAATTCAGGAGCCCATGGCGTGTCGTCGGACAGCGGCGTGGCCAGCAGAGGCTCGTAAAGTTTCGCGGCCCGTTCGATGTTCTGCACGACGGCATCGCGATACATGGCAGGGATGTCGAGTCCGATCAGCCGGGCGGCATGATCGGCGTACAATCCGAATTCAGAATCATTCCCACTCATAGTTCCTGCGGTTACCTATCCCACTGATAATACACGTTTACCTTTCGGAATCACGATTGCCAGCCGAACAAGATCTCGAAGCTGGATGTGAGGTGTCAGTAGTCGAAAGGCAATTTGTAATCGCTGATACGTAAATACGTAAATGAAAACAGGCAATCGTGCGATTGAACGATCGTACGATTGCCTGTTTATATTCCTAAGTTGCTTATGGCCGATGGCGTAACGCCGATGTTCCTGCCTTGGAACCTCAGAACAAACCCGTCTGGGCAACGCGATACGGAATGCCGAGATGTTCGTAGGCGAGTTTGGTGGCGACACGGCCGCGAGGAGTTCGCTGTAGAAAGCCGATCTGCAGCAGGTATGGTTCGTACATATCCTCGATCGCATCCACTTCTTCACTGAGAACAGCGGCGATCGTATTCACTCCGACCGGGCCTCCGTCGAAGCGTTCGATGATGGCTCGAAGGAGCTTCCGGTCAATGTCGTCGAAGCCGTGTTCGTCGATATCGAGCAGCTTCAGGGCATCGCAGGCGATCTGCCAGGTAATCTCGCCGGTTCCCCTCACATCCGCGAAGTCGCGGAGCCGTTTCAGCAGGCGGTTCGCGACGCGCGGTGTCCCGCGACAGCGCTTTGCGATCTCGTGACAGCCCTCGGGCGTAATCGGCGCATTCAAAATCTCCGCTGACCTCCGAATGATGTATTCCAGTTCCGGCACAGTGTAGAAATCGAGCCGGTGCACCATGCCGAACCGCGAGCGAAGCGGCGCCGTGATCAGGCCCGCCCGTGTCGTAGCGCCGATCAGGGTGAAGCGGCGAAGGTCGAGGCGGTGCGTCCGGGCGCTGGGTCCCTGTCCGATGATGATGTCGAGTTTGAAATCCTCCATGGCGGGATAGAGGATTTCTTCGATGTTCGGCTGAAGCCGGTGGATCTCATCGATGAAGAGCACGTCGCCATAGTCGAGATTGGTCAGGATCGCCGTGAGATCGCCCTTCAACTGGATCAGCGGTCCCGCAGTCGCGCGGAAACGGGCATTCATTTCATTCGCAAGCACGGATGCAAGCGTTGTCTTGCCCAGCCCCGGCGGGCCGTAGAGCAGGATGTGGTCGAGCGGTTCGCCGCGCTTTCGAGCGGCCTGGATGGCGACCTCGAGGTTCTCCTTGACCGACTTCTGGCCGATGTATTCGGCCAGCACACGCGGGCGAAGCGACAACTCGAATGGCGCTTCTTCCTCGAGCATCGAACCGGCAATCACGCGATCGGCCATTGACGTTACCCCTTCGTCAGAATCTGCAACGACCGTTTAAAGAGCCCCTCGAAAGCCGGATCGCGATCGCCATCGATGGCCCGGCGCACCGCGCTTTCGGCGAGCGCACGGTTGTAGCCCAGATTCTCGAGGGCGGACAATACGTCGACCTCCACTGAGGCTTTAGGCTGCGCTTCGGCAAAATCCTGCAGCTTGTCCTTCAACTCGAGAACGATTCGCTCAGCGGTTTTTTTCCCAACGCCGGGAATCGCGGTCAACCGCGCGAGGTCGCCGCGTTTGATGGCGGCGGTCAAATCGTCGACCGCGCCGCCTGAAAGGATCGTCACCGCGAGTTTTGGACCGATACCGGAGATCGTCATCAACTTTTCGAAGATCGAACGCTCGCGTCGGGTGGAAAAACCATAAAGCGCGATGATGTCTTCGCGCACGTGCGTATGAACATCGATGGAAACTTCCGACCCCGCGTCGGGCAAGGCGGTGAAAGTCGTGAGAGGGATAAAAACCTCATAGCCGACGCCGTTCACGTCGACGATGAGGCGCGCCGGATCCTTCCGCGCCAGCTTTCCACGCAGATAGGCGATCACTCGAACTCCACCATATCGATGACGCCGATAACGGCCGCGTCAATCGGCTGTTCCACATGACCAACCGACGTCATTGCGGAAAAACCTTCCTGAACGGCCAGCACGCGATCGCCGACGCCGGCATCCACGGCGTCCAGTGCAACGAAAACGTCGCCTGCCGGTTGATTTTCCAGGTCGAGGGGTTGGATCAGCAGGATCTTCTGGCCTTCGTGCGCCTGATGCTTCTGCGAGGCGACGACGTTTCCAACGACGCGGGCGATAATCACGGCCTGCTATTCCCTTTCAATCGTATCGATGATCGCGACTACCGACGCCTCGGTCGCCACTTCTTTCGGCTTGAATGCGAATGCAGCTTCACGCCCACGGCAGACGTAAACAGTCTCGCCGGCGCCGGCGCCGACGGCGTCGATGGCGACGACCGAGGGACCGTTCGGCAATCGCCGAACGAGCAGGAGCTTGCTGCCTTCGAGCGACGAATCCTTGATGGTGCAAACGACGTTGCCGATGACTTTACCGAGATACATGGCTAATCCTGGGACACCTGATCGACGATTCCGACAATGGCAGCGTCGACCGGGGTGTCCTTGCAACCGTAAGCCATGCGCGCTGAGCTTCCCTGAACGATGAGGACGTTCTCGCGAAACCCCGCATGCACCGTGTCGACGGCGATCAGGTAACCTTTTTCGTCATTGCCGTCCGGATCCACCAGCCGGCAGATCAGGAGTTTCTTGCCTTCCAGCCGCGGATCTTTCCGAGTCGCCACGACAGTACCGACAATGCGGGCGAGCAACATGTGCGGCCGTTACCTGGCCGTCTTCCCGATCGGAAGAACATCCTCGAGGTTCGAATGCGGTCTCGGAATGACGTGAACACTGATCAACTCGCCAACCCGGCGGGCGGCGGCAGCGCCCGCGTCTGTCGCGGCTTTCACGGCAGCGACATCGCCACGCACCATTGCGGTGACGTATCCCGAACCGATCTTTTCCCAACCGACGAGATTTACTTTAGCGGCCTTCACCATCGCATCCGCGGCTTCGATCATCGCGACCAGCCCGCGGGTTTCAATCATTCCCAGGGCTTCGCCGTATGGGCTGTCTCCCTCTCTTGCCATTTAAGACTCCTTTATCTCATTTCAAATTCGACACAACTCGTTCGATCAAGTCGATCAGTTCACCGCGAGTCAGAGAGATTGTCTCCGATACTCCGTCCGTTAGAGGACACATCGGGTCCTTCGGTTTCGCATCCGAGCCCTCGAGGCCGTAATACTTCTGCCGCTGAACCCACAATTTCTCGACATCCTCGCTCGAAAGCAGCCGCTCCCGGCCGAGGATCTTTGTATAGATGGATATTTTTGCGAAATGCTCAACCGTATCCATGCGATTGAAAGCGTCTTCCAGATTGGCGCCGTAGGTGACGACGCCGTGATTGGCCATCAGCAGCGCGTCGAAATTCCGGACGAACGGGCGCAGTTGATCGGTCAATTCGGGAGTTCCGGGCGTTCCATACTCCGCCAGAGGAATGCAACCCAGTGCCAGCACAACTTCCGATATCAACGCCTTGTTCAGAGGTATTCCGGCCGCGGCGTACGCCGTGGCACAGGCCGGATGCGCGTGCACGACGGCGTGCGCGTCGGGCCTCATCTCATATATAAGGAGGTGCATCGCGATTTCGCTCGACGCCTTGCGCTCGCCTTTGACGCGCTTTCCTTTGGCATCGATGATGACCATGTCCTCGGGTTTGACGAATCCTTTGTTGCAGATCGTCGGCGTGCACATGATGTTGCCGTCAGGCAGGCGCACGCTGATGTTGCCATCCGTGGATGCCACGTAAGTTTTTTCGTAGATGAGATGGCAGAAGCGGGTGATCTCTGCGCGGAACTCAGCTTCAGACACGCACGGCATTCTATCCCATTTCTTAATGGCTGCGCCCTGTCGGGCTTGCATTCGCTCCGCTCATGCGACTTCTCCGGTACCCGTAGAAAAAGTAAACGACCATTCCGATCAGCAACCAGATGCCGAATCGAATCCATGTGACCAGGGGAAGCTCGAGCATGAGGTAGACACACATTCCGATCGCCAGCAGCGGCACGACGGGAACCCACGGCGTGCGAAACGGTCTGGGCCGATCCGGATCGGTGCGGCGGAGTACGATAACACCGAGCGCAACAAGCGCAAAAGCGAAGAGCGTGCCGATGTTCGTGAGCTCGACGACCTCGTTGATGTTCGCGACCGCCGCGAACATCGCGACGACGACACCGGTCAGGATCGTCGTGATGTGTGGCGTGCGGTAGCGAGGATGCACTTTAGCGGCCCATGACGGAAGCAGCCCGTCGCGCGCCATCGAGAAAAATATGCGGGGTTGACCAAGTTGAAACACAACGAGTACGGACGTCGTGGCGAAAACGGCGCCGAGCGAAATCACGCCCGCGGCCCAGTTCATTCCCAGCGACGAAAACGCGGTCGCCAGCGGCTCGGCCGTACCGAGTTGCGTGGAGGGCACCAGGCCGGTCAACACGATTGCCACGAAAATGTAGATGACCGTGCTGACCACAAGACTCGCGATCATCCCGATCGGCATATTTCGTTGTGGGTTGCGTGTTTCCTCCGCCGCGGTCGAGACGGCGTCGAAGCCGATGTAGGCGAAGAAGATCAACGCGGCTGCTGAAGAGACTCCCTTGAAACCGTTCGGTGCAAATGGCGTCCAGTTGGCCGGGTTGATATAGAAGAAACCGACGATGAGAAAGAAGCCGATGATCAGAAGCTTCAGAACAACCATCGCGGAATTCAACCACGCGCTCTGCGAAATTCCGATGACGAGTATCCAGGTGATGAGCATCACAATGATAAACGCCGGAAGATTGAAAATAATCGGAAGCCCGCCAAGGTGCGGCGCCTCCGCAAAGGCCCGCGCCGCACGCTCGACGGAAGCGCCGAGTTCCGCAATGCTGGCGCCGGCTGCCTGCGCTTCCGTGATGCGCGCGGCTGCCTGCGCCGCTGTCCGGTAGTCGACACCCAGCCAGACCGGCAAATCGAAACCGACCGCGCGCAGGAGTTCCTGAAAATAACCGGACCACGAGATTGCGACTGCAACGTTGCCGATTGCGTATTCGATGATCAGGTCCCAGCCGATGATCCACGCCGCAAGCTCGCCGAGCGTGGCGTATGCATAGGTATATGCCGATCCCGAAACCGGCACCATCGCCGCAAACTCGGCATAGCACAGGGCGGCAAACGCACAGGCAACGGCAGTAAGAGCAAACGAAAGAACGATGGCGGGACCGGCGCCGACGTGTTCCGAACCACCCGCGGCAGCCGTACCGATGGTCGAAAAAATACCGGCGCCGATGATGGCCCCGACGCCCAGCGCCGTGAGATCAACAGGGCCCAGCACTTTCTTCAGTCGATGGGTGGCGTTCTCAGAGTCCGCAACGAGCTCGTCGGTGGACTTTCGTCGAAAGAGATCCTTCAGCATGAACCTCGACATTATTCATGGATTTAACAACCGGCGCGACTCATTTCCGGATAGATTGCCACGTTATGCGTCGAATCATCGCAGTGCTGCTCTTATTGTTCTCTGCCGGCCCCGCGTTGGGCCAGGTTACGTTTTCGCCCATCCCTCTCGCCTTTCCACAAATTGCGATTGGCGGCGATGAGGCCGGCCAGAATTACGTCACGCTCATTCAGATCATCAACAACAACTCGGCGACGATAACCGGACGCATCTCGCTGTTCGCAGATAACGGAGCGCCGCTCTCTGCGTCATTCGATGGCCAGAATCCGCAATCCACGTTGGACGTCACCTTGGCATCGGGCGAAGCACGCCAGATTCGCCTGACCCTGGCGGGGGTCATCACGGCGGGATGGCTGCAGGCCGTTTATTCTCCTTCCGAGGCATCGACAACCGTCATTCTGCAATTCCGTTCCGGAACGACTCTTCTGTCCGAAGTCGGCGTCGATCCTTTCTTCGGGACGTTTGGCGCCACGGATTTTGCGGTGGAAACCAATACGGGGTTGAACACCGGCATCGCGATAGCCAATCCCAGTCCTGCGACCGGCTTCGTGCTCGCAAGATTGTGGGATCCGGCGACAGGCGCGGCCCTGGCGAACACGGTCATTACGCTGTCCCCGAACGGACATATCGCGCGATTCCTCACGGAACTCTTTCCAGACGCGTTGAATATCTCGCAGATCCGGGCGAAGGTTTCGCTCGACTCGTGTTCCAGTTCAACCTGTAGTTTTGCCGGCGGCGGAATGCTGGCGACGGCGATCCGTCTTAATGGCGATCAGTTCACAACCATACCGGTTGCCGAGAGAGAGGACGGAGAGCAGACTCGCGTGCTGCCTCAGGTCGCGTTCGGGGGCCCGGCCGGCGGCATCAACATGAAGACCGTTCTGTACCTCACAACGAATGTCACGACGGGCGTCTTCGGCACAGCGGCAATCTTCGATAACGACGGCAATCCGCTTGTAGCCTCGGCCGACGGTGCAGCGCCCGCGTCATCGATTACATTCACCGTTTCAGGAAATCGAGTGACCCGGATTGTTCTGAGCGGCGACGCAACATTGCGGAGCGGCTGGATCCGGCTGACGTTGTCCGGAAATGTGCATCTGGTGACCAACGCGATTTTTCAAACATTCAACGGAACAAACCTGGTTTCGGAAGCGAGCGTCCTGGAGTCCCTGTCAATCAAGAACGGCCTCATTTATGTAAAGAGCCAGTCGGGCGCCGCTAATGTTGGAATCGCCCTGGCGAATCACGAACCGAGTTCGAATACCATTTCGGTCGATCTGTTCGACCGAAGAGGCTTTGTCCTTGCACACCGCGACATCAGTCTGAACCCTAATGGGCATTTCGCTCAGTTTGTAACTGAGATCTTTCCGCAGCTCGCAACGGAACCGGACTTCGATGGCGCTTTATTCATCCACAGCCCCACTTCTTTTTCTGCGCTCGCTCTGCGGCTGAGCGGGGATAAGGTGGCGACGCTCCCGGTATGGGCGGAAGGAATGTTCCGGCCGTCGATCACGAACATGCGCATCACCAGAACGCAGCGGACTGTCCCGGCAGAAGTCAGTTTTGAAATTGATCTCACAGACTTCGATTCCGATATCGCCGTGAGTGGTTCGACTTCGGTCGCCGCTATTGTATTGCTTGACTTCGGCAACTCCGGCTCGGACAGCGGGGACATCACGATCGATGGAACCGCGTTGGTCAATCGCGCAACGGGAACTCTCAGCGCTACTTTTCGACCGCCGAGGGTCACTGGAGCGATTCCCGCGGGGTTCCAGGCGGTACTCTACATCCTGCTTTTCGACTCGTTGGGCAACTCGAGTAACGTCGTCGCCGTGTCCTTCCGATTCTGACGCAGCGTCACTGTCCCGGAGCAACACTTCGAATCGCGGAAAGAAACGCTTCGGGATCGTCGGGACTGATCAGAACGGAATAATCGAGCCTCGTCGGGATGTAGACGGCTTTCGTCCGATCCGTCAGGTAGAGCAGAGCTTTCTCTCCATTGCGCAGCCGGAACCAACCTGCGCTATAACCCGGCATTCCGGTCCCCAGCGTCCGCCAGCGCGGCCGGAATTCGCTGTCTGCGACGACGTCGACGCGGCGTGCCGCGCCTCCGCGAAGCTCAGAGGCGGATATGGTTCTACCGTAGAAATCACCACTCAAACGCAAGCCCTCTGCGGACACATCGAATCGCGCTGCTCGCATGCCGCGCAGGGATTTGGTCACAACGACAGCAGCAATGAGAAGCGGTATCAGCACAACCGGCAACAGCAACCACAGCGCCCGGAAACTTGCTGGAGCAATCGGAAAGGTCTGCATCAAGCGTCCTCCTAAAAAAATGGGGTCGTAGCCCTATTTACCTATTTTGCCGCCACCATGTCGGCGTACGCGAACCAGTCGGTCGGCAAAATAGGCAAATAGGGCTACGACCCCATTTTTATCCATTCCCTCCCGTTGCTCTCGCTTTCCTATTCTGGCAGTCTGAGGGGCGATGCACGCGCTTTCGTTGATCCTTGCTGCTGCGTTTCTCGCCCAGAACGTATCCACGCCGCCCTCGCTGCGGGCTCATCGTGTGGAGACGCCACCAGCCATCGACGGAAGGCTGGATGAGACTTCGTGGCGCAACGCGTCGTTTGCCGGAAATTTCCGGCAGATTGATCCTGGTGAGGGACAACCGGCAACCGAGCGAACTGAAGTCCGTGTCCTTTACGACAATTCCGCGCTTTACGTCGGCGTGCGGCTTTTCGACCGCGAACCTGCAAAGATCGTCACCCGTTTGTCCCGGCGCGATGAAGATCCCGACGCGGATCGCTTTACCTTCTATGTGGACGCCCTGCACGATCGTGTGACGGGCGCGGCTTTCGAAGTCAGCGCTGCGGGTGCTCAGCGCGACGCGATCATATCCAACGATACGAACCGCGACAGTTCGTGGGACGGCGTATGGGAATCTGCCGTCACGATCGACGACGAGGGCTGGACCGCCGAACTGCGCATTCCTTTGTCTCAGCTTCGATTCCTGAATTCCGAGCATCAAACGTGGGGCTTCAATGTCGAACGCGTCATCTACCGGAAGAACGAAGTGGACTGGTTCGAACTGGTTCCCAAGAAAGAGAACAGACTTGCGTCACGCATGGCGGACCTGACCGATATCGACGGCGTCGAGCCTCGCAACGCGCTCGAAATCATGCCGTACGCGGTATTCAGGAGCGAATTCATCCGGCCTCCAGCCGGCGGACACCCATTCAACGACGGCTCGAGGTTCTTCGGCGCGACGGGTTTTGATATCAAGTACGCCCTGCGATCGAACGTCATCCTCAACGCGACAGTGAATCCGGACTTCGGCCAGGTGGAAATCGATCCTGCCGTCGTCAACCTTGGCGCTTTCGAGACATTCTTTCCGGAGAAGCGCCCTTTTTTCATCGAGGGATCGCAGATCTTCTCCAACTTCGGATATCTCGGCGCAAACAATCGCATGGGGTTCAATCGCGCGGATCCTCTTTTGATTCACACCCGACGTATCGGACGCAATCCTCAGGGGTTCGCCTCCGGCGACTTCGCCGATGTGCCGTCGAGCACGACGATCCTCGGCGCAGCGAAAGTCACGGGGAAAACCAATGGAGATTGGAGCTTCGGAATACTCGACGCAATTACGGGACGTGAGCACGCCCGGACTGAAACCAGCGGCGAGCGATCGCGCACGGAAGTCGAACCGCTCACGAACTACTTTGTCGGCCGGTTGCTCAAGGAGTTTGGAAGCGGCCGATCCGGCATCGGGACTCTCGTGACGATTGTGAATCGTCAATTCCGGGAGCCGGCACTCAGGGACCAGTTGCCGGGACGCGCGAACGTCGCCGGAATCGACGGCTACCATTTCCTGGACTCCGATAAGGAATGGGTTGTGAATGGAAGACTTGTTTTCAGCGACACTGCTGGAACGTCTGCGTCGATCGAACGGCTTCAACTCGCGCCTCAGCGATACTTCCAGCGGACAGATACACCCCACATTCGTTTTGATCCTTCACGCACGTCGTTGCGCGGCTGGAGCGGTGACATCAATTTGAATCGCAACCAGGGCGCATGGAACGTGAATGCGGCGTTATGGTCCACCAGCCCCGGGTTTGAATCCGGCGACCTCGGATTTCATTTCAACGGGGACGCCTGGGGAAATCACGTTGGTTTCTCGTGGAGGCAGATCAATCCCGATCGCTTCACGCGCAACCGCGATGTGCTGATCGCAAATTTTCATGTCTGGAACTTCGACAACACGCGGATCGGCGACGGAACGATGATCTTTGGGAATATGACCTTCCTCAACTACTGGAACATGGGAGGAAATACGGGCTTCTTCCGAAAGGTCCAGGACGACCGGCTCACCCGAGGCGGGCCGCCTTCGATCGGCCTGCCGAGCAAATCCGCTTTCCTCTATCTCAACAGCGACTCCCGGAAGAACGTCGTATTCCATTGGAATGGTTCGCGCGGCTGGAACGAACCCGATGTCGCTTCGACCGACGGATCGTTCTCAGTGGAGTGGAAACCCTCGCCGGGCCTGAAACTCTCCAGCGGGCCCGCATACTCGCACAACATTAATTTCGCGCAATACGTGGCGACAATCGACGATCCCACGGCAACCACCACCCACGGAAAGCGATATGTCTTTGCTCGCCTCCAGCAGAGACAGCTCTCGATGGACAGTCGGGTCAACGTTCTGTTCACGCCCAAGGCGTCGCTGCAGGTGTACATGCAACCGCTGATCGTCGCGGGCGACTATCTCGACTTCAAGTCACTCGCGGCGCCCAAAACATTCAACTTCGATGCCTACCCGAATGTGCCGTATGATCCCGACTTCAATTTCAAGTCGCTGAGGCTGAATGCAATCTTCAGGTGGGAATGGCGTCTGGGATCCACCCTGTACGTCGCATGGACGCAGCAACGCCAGGATCTTCGCGATCCAGGTCAGTTTCAACTCGGCCGGGATTTCGCGCGCGTGTTTTCCGGTCCGGACGACAATATCTTCATGGTCAAAATCAGCCGCTGGTTCGGCCGTTAGCAGATCTTGAAGGGTCACATCCTCATTTACGGCGTTTCTGGCGGACTCCTCATCGTCTTGCTCAAACTGATGGAGTATCGCTACATCGTCATCGACCGGGCCGTCGAGATTTACGGCGGCATGGTCGCGGCGCTCTTCGCCTGCCTGGGTATATGGCTGGGCCTCAAGCTGACCAGGGTCAGGGAAACGGTCGTGGAGACGATCGTGGTGAAGGAAGTTCCCGTTCCGGTTTCCGAAACCTTCATCCTCAATCAATCGAAGCTGGACGAACTGGCGATCACGCCCAGGGAACTGGAAATCCTCGAATTGATATCAAAAGGGATGAGCAACCGGGAGATCGCGGAAAAACTCTTCGTCAGCGAGAACACAGTCAAGACTCATTCCAGCCATCTCTTCGACAAACTGAGGGCGAAGCGGCGGACTCAGGCGGTCCAGATCGGCAAAGAACTGCGCCTGATTCCGTAACCGGGTAATCCCAAAGAATGATTTCGACGGTTTAACGCAGAATCACCCGAAAGTATGACGACAAACTTGAGAGCTTTCCTTATCTTCCGCATCGCAACGTCACTTGATTCGATCGGGAGGAGATTCCAATGAAGAAAGTCGTCATCACTTTCGGGCTGATTTCAGGGGCCGTTATTTCCCTGATGATGTTACTGACCATCCCCTTTATGGACAGCATCGGATTCGAGAACGGCGCGATTCTCGGATACACGACGATGGTGCTGTCGTTCCTGCTCGTGTACTTCGGAATTCGGTCCTATCGCGACAACGTCGCCGGGGGAACCATAACGTTCGCGAAGGCTTTTACGACGGGCCTTTTGATCACACTGATCTCGTGCGCCTGCTATGTGGTGACGTGGGAGTTCATCTATTTCAACTTCATGCCCGACTTCCTCGACAAGTACCTGGCGCACACGATCGAGACGGCGAAGGCGGCTGGGGCGAGCTCGGAATCGATTCAGACTCAGATCAAAGAATTTGACGAGTTCAAAGCGCTGTACCAGAACCCGTTTTTCAACGTGGCGATGACTTTCATCGAGCCGTTTCCGGTTGGGCTCATCATGACTCTGATCTCGGCGGCGCTTCTGAGGAAGCGGGCAAAAATGGGGTCGTAGCCCCCATGCGGGTTACACGACTTCCAGTTCCGCATACTTCGCGATCATTTTCTTGAGACCGTGAGAGATGAAACTGACGGTGAGCTTGAGGTCATCGCCGGCCCCCTCCGTCCGGAGGATCGTGCCGTAGCCGTATTTGGCGTGTTTGACGCGGGTGCCGAGTGTCCAGGTTCCGGCGGGTTTCCTCACCCCCTGCGGCTTTGGAGACGGCTGCTTCTGCACGCCGCCGCCCAGCACCTTCATGACGGCATCGACTGTATCGTAGCTGGCACCTTCGTACTTCGCGGCCGGCTTGCGCCGGCGCTCACCGACCTCTTCGACCAGTTCCAGGGGAACCTCCGCGAGAAACCGCGATGGTTCGGAAATCTGCTGGTCCATGTTGCCGAAGTATCGGCGGAAGCGTGCTGAGCTCAGATACAATTTCTGCTCGGCACGGGTCATGCCGACGTAAAACAGGCGGCGTTCCTCTTCCAGTTGTTGCGATTCCGTGATCGACCGGTTGTGCGGGAACAAGCCGTCCTCGAGACCCATAATGAAAACCACGGGAAACTCCAGCCCCTTGGCGGTGTGAAGAGTCATCAGGGAAATCGGTGATAGTTCGTCGAAGGCATCCTGATCCGAAACGAGCGCCGCATGATCCAGGAAATCGCGCAGTGACTCTCCACGTTCATGACTCTCTTCAGCCGCGGTCAGCAGTTCGCGAATGTTCTCGATTCGGTTTTCCGATTCCTCGCTGCCCTCTTCCTGAAGAATCTCGACATATTTCGTCGATTGGACGATCTTTTCCAGCAGCGCCGATACCGACAACTCCTGAACGCCCTGCACGAATTCCGCAACCATCCGGTAAAAACCGTCGAGCGAACGAATGGTGCGCATTGGAAGCCGCGCTTCCCGAATCGCGATCTCAAGGGCATCCCAGACCGACGTTCCGCGCTCGACTGCGAGTTCTTCGAGCATGTCCGTTGTCGTTTTGCCGATGCCGCGGGCCGGAGAATTGATGATCCGCAGCAGATTGACCGAGTCGTGCGGATTTTGTGACACGGTCAGGTAACTGATCATGTCCTTGATTTCCGCGCGCTCGTAAAAGCTGAAGCCGCCAACGATCCGATACTTCATGTTGTAGCGGCGCAGCTTCTCTTCGAGGACTCGCGAGATGAAATTCGTTCGATACAAGACGGCGATGTGCGCGCTCGGGTCCTGCTTCTGATGGTTAAGAATGCGGTCTGCCACATACATGGCCTCGGCATCCGCATCGGACGCTTCGTTGTACGTGATCAGTTCGCCGGAAGGGTTCTGCGTCCACAGCGACTTACCTTTCCGCAACTCATTCTTCGCAACTACCGCGCTGGCAGCCGCCAGAATGTTTTTCGTCGAGCGATAGTTCTGCTCGAGCTTGATGGTGCGAACACGCGGATAGTCCTTTTCAAACGACAGGATGTTTTGAATGTCCGCACCGCGCCAGCTGTAGATGGATTGGTCTTCGTCGCCGACGACGCAGATGTTGTCGTGCACGCGCGTGAGATGGCGCGCGAGGCGGTACTGCTGGCGATTCGTGTCCTGGTACTCGTCGATCATGAGGTACGGGAATCGCGTGCTGTACTTTTCGGCGGTCTGCGGAAATTTGTCGAATATGTCGACGGTCTTGATCAGCAAATCGTCGAAATCGAGTGCATTCGACTTCTTGAGACGCTTCTCATATTCGTTGAAGACATTCGCGGTGTATTCCCATGACGGGTCAAAGGATTCGTCCAGAATGCTCTGGGCCGTCTTGCCATGATTCTTGGAGTGGCTGATCCGCGACTGAATCGTCTTGGCAGTAACCACACGCTCGTCAACCTTGAGATCCTTCATCGCCGACTTCACGACCTGAACCTGATCGGACTCGTCATAAATCGTGAAATGACGCGTGTAGCTCAGCGCTTCGATCTCCCGGCGCAGCATCCGGACGCAGAACGAGTGGAAGGTCGAGATCAACGGGTCGCCGGAACGCGGTCCGCGCAACAGGTTGCGCACGCGGGTTTTCATCTGATCGGCGGCCTTGTTGGTGAACGTCACGGCGAGAACCTGCTCCGGACGCACACCGCGATCCTCGATCAAATGAGCTATCCGATAGGTGATGACGCGGGTTTTGCCGCTGCCCGCCCCCGCAAGAATAAGGACGGGCCCTTCGGTGCTTTCGACGGCTTCAAGTTGTTGGGGATTGAGAAGCTTGGCTAAATCCATCCAGGGATCATTTCTCGATGGCTGCGCGCTATCGCGCTTGCATTCGCTCCGCTCATTCTACCGTAACGCTCTTGGCCAGATTTCGCGGCTGATCGATATCGCACCCGAGCCGCACGGCGCAGTGATATGCGAGCAACTGTAGAGGCATGACCTCCAGAATCGGAAGCAGATACTCGTTGGTGGATGGGATCGGAACGAAATGATCCGAACTTTCCATCAGATCCGCATCGCCCTCATTGCCGATCGCAACGATGATGCCGTCGCGCGACTTAACTTCTTTGATGTTGTTCAGCACCTTCTCGTATCGCTGATGCGATTCCGGCGAACCCGGATCGTGCGCCGCAAGGAACACGACCGGCAGGTTCTCATCGATCAGAGCATTCGGGCC
>Ga0137433_1000696_pt1 | contig 16746 bp, 13 predicted proteins | sample EasRivERMZT840_2_FD_102335 | JGI IMG/M metagenome (GOLD analysis project Ga0137433, IMG submission 102335) | Soil microbial communities from meander-bound floodplain in the East River, Colorado, USA - East River MetaG ERMZT840_2 | ecosystem: Environmental > Terrestrial > Soil > Floodplain ...
CATGCGCGTCAGGAAATGGTGAAGCGCCTGGACAGTTACGAACTTGAACATGGAGCGCTGTTCGCGAGCGTCGTGGCATTCATTGAAAAGAAGATGATGCCGATCGTTTTGCGTCATGCCATTTCCGGCATAGCGCTCATCAATACGGAGGATCCCGTCCTCGACGATCCTCTGGCTCTTGCAATGTTAATCGACGTCTTCTCCGAACGCGGCTACCACGCTGTCGTCGACATCCGGCGTATCGACGTGCCGGAACGCTTTGATCTCAAAACCGGCGCAATCGAATGCCGCGTAAAAAAGGTCTATCGCATCCAGATCCGGTTCCAGGGCTCCGAAATCCGTCGAGGGTGAAAAACACTCATGAGTTCGAGTAATTCCCGGGACGGCCGTTTTCCGACAACTCAATGGAAACTCGTGCTGCTGGCGGGCGAAGAAAGCTCGGATGACTCGCAGCAGGCCCTCGCAACGCTTTGCCGCTCCTACTGGTATCCGCTCTACGCTTTCGTGAGACGTCAGGGCTACGCTCCCGAAGAGGCACAGGACCTGACACAGGGGTTCTTCACCCGCCTTCTCGAAAAGCGCTACCTCCGCGACTACAAGCGGGAACGAGGCCGATTTCGATCGTTCCTGCTGGCGTCGCTGAAACACTACCTCGCCAATGAACGGGACTGGCATCGCGCTCAAAAGCGTGGTGGAGGCGCGGCGCCGCTGTCGATCGATACGCTTCAGAACGGAGAGCAGCGCTATAGCCTGGAACCTCGATCGAATCTGACTCCGGAAACGATCTTCGAAAGGCAGTGGGCTCTGACCACGATCGATCACGTGCTTGACCGCGTGCGCGGCGAGACAGATGAATTCGACCGCCTCAAAGCTTTTCTGATCGGGGATGAATCGCGGATACCATACCGCACACTTGCCGCGGAACTCGGCGCAACAGAAGGCGCCCTGAAGGTCTCGATTCACCGTTTACGGCGGAGGTTCCGCGAAATCCTTCGCGAGGAGATCGGACACACGGTCTCCGAAGCCAGCCAGGTTCAGGAAGAGATACGCTGCCTCATGACTGCTTTATTTCCGTCCTCGTGAGATCGCACTGTCGTCGACGTATGTAGGGACTGAATGTAACCTTCGGCACGGTTTGCTTCAGTAAGGATCGAGGAGCAATTTTTATGAACCGCGAGACTCACTGTTCTTCATGCGGCGCAGAGCTTTCGGAAGACGCGGCACCTCAAGGCCTCTGTGCCGCATGCCTGCTGAAGCTGGGACTGAGTTCCGCCAACCTGATCGCCGAGGATCCGACGCCCGAGCCGAAACGTGAACCCGTTGCGCGCCACCGACGCACGGCCCTGACGATCGTGGGAGCTGGAATCGTCGTTGTGGTGTTGGCGTGGACGGCTCTTGCGTTTTATCGCGGGAGCGCCGGATCGCCCCCTGCAACTGCGGACGTCGTTCGCTTCAGCCTTTTACTCGACGATCCCATCGATTTCGCGATCTCGCCGGATGGGCGCCGGCTCGCTTTCACGGCGTCCGACGCGGAAGGAAAAACAACGCTTTGGCTGCGTCCGATGAATACCCTGTCGCCAATCCCTTTGCCGGAAACCGAGGGCGCTGCGGCGCCTTTCTGGTCCCCGGACAGCCAGTCCGTCGGATTCTTTGCGCGCGGGAAACTCAGGAAAGTGGATATCAGGAGTGGCGTATCGGTGACCCTTTGCGACGCGCCAACGGGAAAAACCGGGGCATGGAGCGCCGCCGGCGTGATCGTCTTTGCACGAGCGACGGGAGGTCTGTTACGCGTCCCTGCGCACGGCGGTACACCCGAACCCGCAACCAACCTCGCCGAACGAAACGGCATCGACGCGGCGGACCGATGGCCTTATTTCCTGCCGGATGGTTTGCATTTCCTCTACACCACGATCTCAAGGAACAAACAGGAACACGGCGGCATCTTCGTTGCATCGTTGGATAACCGGGAAGCCAGACGGCTCGTGGATGTACGGTCTCCGGCAGCATTTGCGTCCGACGCTCTGCTGTTCGTTCGGGATGGAATCCTGCAGGTACAGGGCTTTGATCCTTCGACACTCGAGTTCAGGACGGACGCCCGATCGTTTCCGTTGGCCGAACAGGTCGATTGGTTTTCGCTGTCGCAAAGCGGAACGCTCGTGTTTCGAAATCTCAAAGCGAAAAGTGCTTCTCACCTCGTGTGGTTTGATCGCACGGGGAACGTCTTTGATCGCATTGAAGGGTTCACCGGATCTGGTCATTTCGCGATTTCCCCTGACAGGCGTTTCGTTGCTGTTTCTCGATCGGGAGACATCTGGATATCCGATCTCAGGCGCGGAGTCAGCTCCCGATTGACGTTCGATCCGGGGGAAGAAACATCTCCGCTCTGGTCACCCCGCGGCGATACCGTGGCTTTCATCTCAAATCGTGAAGGGAAAAAAGGCATCTATCGAAAGATGGCGAATGGTATGAACCCGGAGGAGTTGCTTTTCGAACACCCGCGGTTGGAGTCGATCGAATCCTGGTCGCCCGACGATCGGTTCATCGTTTACACGTCAGTCGGCCAGAATGGAAAATCCCAGAACGCTATATTGCCGATCACCGGAGACCGAAAGCCCATCCTTCTTCAGTCCGCATTTAACACCCGGCAGGGGCGTTTTTCTCCGGATGGCCGCTGGCTGACGTACGTATCCGATGAGTCCGGCGCCGATGAGGTTTACCTGGAGACGTTTCCTGCCGGTGGCGGCAAATGGCAGGTCTCCGTCGACGGCGGAACGAATCCGCAATGGCGGAGTGACGGCCGGGAATTGTTTTACGTTTCGAGGCAGCGCAACCTGATGGTCGCGCCAATCCGCGCCGTGCCTGGATCGGTGGAACTAAATGCGGCAGTTCTGCTGTTTCGCGTTCCCTTCGAAACGTACGACGTTGCACCCGACGGTCGCTTTCTCCTGCAGGTTCCCGCCGAAAACGGGCCGGTTGCTCCAATCGAGGTCGTGATCAACTGGACGAGTGACATCCAACGGTGAGATGCCACGCTTTTCTAATCCCTGTAACGGCTTAACTAAACTCAGCGTATAGGTTTTTCGAGCCATTGCTCCGTTCGGCCGACCGGCGTATTATGCCGCAGCAACCTTCAAGCCGAGGAAACGATCAGGGAGTGGAAAATGAGACCTAAGTTCTTATCATTCAAACAAACCGTGTTGTTTGTCATGGCCCTGGGGTGCGCGATTGTCCCCCTGAGCCTCATCGTCCATGGCCAGGCAGGAGCAGCGCAACAGGGTCAGGGCCAGGGACAGGGGCAAGGCCAGGGAGGACGAGGTGGCGGAGGCGGCCGTGGCGGCCGCGCGAATACACCGACGTTCCCGGGGCCTCCGGCCGGCATGTCAGCGCTGCCGCAGGATATGTTTCTCTCGAAGAACTTTTATAAAGACCAGGGTCTCTGGTCGGATAAGCGTTACTTTCGGTGCAACACCCCTCGTCAGATGACCGACATCTGGACCTCGGGCCGCATCGGCACTAATCCTCCGACTTCCGCGTCATGGGGCGATTGCAACATCGACTACCCGCGAGAAAAAATCCTAAGCCCGTATCCATATAAGACGGCAAAGGAACACTACGAAGCTTTGTTGGCGGCGGCTAAGACAAAGGGCGGTCCGACCGTCTATACAAAGGCAACTGTGCCGGATTGGGACGGATGGTACGGCCGGGATGGCTCGTATTCTAATGAACAGTGGACATGGGGCACCATTAATCAGGTTCCCACCATCCTTTCCTTACTCACGCCGGAATTTCAGAAGCGAATGGTTCAGATGAACTATCACGAAGGCGTGAATAATTCGCCGCAGTGGAACGCGTCGCTCTGTTATCCGGAAGGGTTCATGCGCTGGTGGTCGCAGGCTTCGCAGGGCGGTAATTTCCAATTGACCATGAACGCCAACCAGGTCCAGTTTCTCTCAGGCATTGCCGCCAACTTCCTGCGTCAGGTTCTGATTGGAAGGGATCATGTGCAGAAGGTGCCCCAGTGGTACGGCGAGACAGTTGGATTCTGGGATGGAACGACATTGATTACATGGACTAACAATGTCCAGCCATGGACCATCTCGCATTCGATGTTCGAAAACAGCGACAAGCTGGAGACGATCGAAACCTATGCGCCGGTCTATAACAACGGCACGTTCGTCGGTCTTCAGCACGAAGCAATCTTCTACGATGCCGACGCCTTCGTCGCGCCGCTGCACGTCAACATGAGGTTCAACCGCACGATGACTTTGGACAATCCGACGCGGCGTTACACGTACATCGAATGCCTGAGCAATATTCGCAATACCAACGGCAGACCTCAGCAACTGACGAACGCCGATCCGCGTTTCATCGATTACTATGGGCGGCCGTGGGCCAGGAACTGGGAACAGAGCTTTGAAAAAGCCTGGGACAAGCCGGAAGCCGATCTTCCGAAGGAAATACTCGATATCTTTAAATAGATTCAAAGAGGGGCAATCATGAAAAGGACAACGTCAATCATCGCGGCTGGTACACTTTGTGCCGCTCTGTTTGTCACACCAGCGTCATCGCACCATTCATTCGCCATGTACGATCAGTCGAAGACCGTCACCTTGACGGGAGTGGTCAAGCAGTTCGTCGCGCAAGCCAACCATGCGGAACTGCACTTCTACCTCGTCGCGCCGGATCGCAAGGGAGTGGCAAAGGGATCTGACGGAAAGTATGTGGAGTGGGGTGTCGAGATGCAGGGTGCTGCGGCGGTTGCTCAGCAAGGCATTACGGCAACGACGTTCGGAGCCGGCACGGTATTCAGCGTAAAGCTGAATCCGCTGCGCGACGGATCGAACTTCGGCTCGCGAACCGGCGCGATCGCCAAATGCCCCATCGATGCCGCAACCAAAAAGCCGACGTTGCCGGCCGCCGACAAGCATTGCGATTCGATTCCAGGCACCACATTGATCGGCGGAACCGCGTTTTAGGGAACAAAGACAGTGGTTCCATTTACGGAATGGCTCTCACAAACGTCGCTTAGTATCGCGATTCAAACTCATCTTTGGGTCATCCCGACGATCCAATCCATCCACATTGTGGGCATCGGAGTTGTCGTGGGATCCGTCTTCATGATGAACCTTCGCGTCCTCGGCTGGGCCGGGCGCGACCAGTCGCTTCACGAAACCGTGGACCGCTTTGGTCCATGGATGTCGGCTTCTCTCTGCGTGCTGCTGCTGACGGGCGCGCTCATGGTGATAGGTGAGCCTGCACGCGAACTGCTGGCGTTTTCGTTCTGGTTCAAGATGTTCCTTGTGGCTGTCGGTACTGTCTTCGCTTCGGCCTTTATGATGGCGGTCAGACGAAACGAACCGCATTGGGAAGAGTCGCTGGTCAAGCGCCGGACTACAAAATGGCTGGCGGTGCTGACACTGCTGATCTGGGCCACCATCATCGTCCTTGGCCGCCTCATCGCTTACGATCACATCTGGGGCTCCTGGTCGGGCACGCCGAGGCTTTAACCGATGAGCATTACCGAATTTCTCGCCTCTCTCCAGGGATCCGGTCTGGCTTCCAGCATCCGGGATTCGCTGTATCTGTTCCCGTTCATTGAATCGGCTCACGTGATCGGGCTGACGCTGGTTTTCGGAACGATCGCCGTCGTCGATCTGCGCCTGCTTGGCCTCGCATCCACGCGCCGGCCGTTCACGCTGGTCGTCAACGACGTCCTGAGATGGACCTGGGCGGCATTTGCGCTGACGGTCATCACCGGACTGTTGATGTTCATCACCAACGCCGGGGTTTACTACAACAACTTCTATTTCCGATCGAAGATGGCGATGTTGCTGCTCGCGGGAATCAACATGCTGGCATTCGAACTCACGGCAGCACGTTCGGTTCACCACTGGGATAAGGAATCTTCAGCGCCTCTGAGCGGCAAGACGGTCGGAGTCGTGTCGCTGGTTCTTTGGATCACGATCATCTTTATGGGACGATGGATCGGCTTCACCACCACACGCGCCGGGACGGAATCGAAGCCGGCTGAAGAGATCAACCTCGAAGAGCTTTTCCCCACCGAAACAAAATAGCTGCCGCGCGCGCTTTCCTATTTCGTCGACTGCTTGTCGTTTGGATACCAGTATTCCAGATGACAGTTTTCGCAGGCCTTGTCTATCTCGGTTAAAGCCTCGAAGAGCGCTTTTTTGTCCTTGTGGTCGATTGCACTCAACGCAACCGTGGCAGCGTCCTGCAGAGCTTTCGCCCGATCGATGAAACGCGGCCGGTCGGCATTGATAAGTTTCTGGATCTGTCCGGGCTCCAGTTCCACGCGAGGCTCCTCGGCTTTTGCACCGGGCCTGGCGACCATGCGGCCTTCCATCACGATCAGATTGGGCGCCTCAACCAGAGTGATGGCTCGATCACGGACTTCGTGCCATTCCTCATCCGTCTCCGGCGCCTTCTCCGTGATTCCTTTCTCATCCGCGACCGTGACGATCGATTCGAAAAGGAAGTCGGCGCTCGGATCCACCATCGATTCCATGATGTCCTTAATCGTCGCTGTCGTTGGCAGAGAGGGTTCGGGCGGCGGCGGCGCTTTAGCGCATCCACCGATGGCGAAGAAAAGGGCGATGAGAAAGAGAATCAGAATCCTCATCTATTTCGCACGGCCCTGAATGCCCTGGGCAATCATGGGTAGTTTGTAGACCGTGGCAGCGGTCTGCTGAGGCCCTTCACGAATGGGCTGGCCGCTGGAATCTTCCGCACCGGAACCGACAACGTAGAGCGTTTTTTTGTCGGCGCCCGCAAAGGCGACGCTGATCACGCCGCGAGGTGTGGGGATGAGTCCGATGAGCCGGCCAGTCTTGTCGACGACCTGTACACCGGCGTTCGTGGTCACATACAACCGCCCCTCCGTATCGATCGCGAGGCCGTCGCCGCCACCACTCTCCAGTGTGGCGAAATCGCGTCGGTTGGAGAGCGTGCCCGGACCTTTAACGTCGAATGCGACAATCGTTCCGCCGTTGGTAACGTAGAGCGTCTTGTCGTCGTTGCTGAGCATGATGCCGTTCGTGCGGATGTTGTCCGCCATGACCGTGACCTTGCCATCCGCGGCCGCATAGTAAACGCATCCAGAAGTGAAGTACGCACCACCCCGACTGTCGGCCGCGAGATCGTTTGGTCGCACGCTCAGCGTTGTGCCGTCAGCCCATTTCTCAGCGACCATCTTTCGTTCAGGCGTCAGTATGGCAATGGCGTTCGAACCCTGATCGGGCTTGGTCGATCCGGGCCGCTCGGTTCGGTGCGCGCCGTAGAGCCGGCCCTGCCGGTCCATTGAAAGTGAGCCAATGCTTCTCGCGTTCGAAACAAAGACCGACTCTTTGCCATCCTTGTCGATCCTCAGGACCTTGTCGAAATCAAACTGCGCGACGAGGACGTTTCCATCCTTATCGGCGATGATGCCGTCCGCGCTGTTGCCCGCCCCCTGCCAGACTTTGTTCCACGCGGCACCGGAAGCGACAACGCCTGGAATCATGGTCACTGTTGTTACGCGCGGAACAGGCTGCTGATTGCCACCTCCACCCCGACCGCCGCGCCCCTGCTGGACCTCAGCGGCCGGCTGAGCGGCCGGCTGCGCGTTCGGCACGCATGGCTGTGCCGCAGCGTTCTGCGCATATGCCTCGCCGGAAAACCACAACACTACGATGAACAAAGCTGCTCGCTTCATTTCGCCTCCTGAGAACGGAGATGCTACATTGAACCAAATCCCTCACGCCACTGTCTTGAAAACAAATGGCGGACGCGGCCTGGAGACACTTATGAAACACCTGTTGCTGATCGCAATGATGTTTTTTCAAACTCCTCCAGCTCGACCCGCGGGCAGTTCGCTCGGCGGCCGAATCGTATACTCCGATGGAATGCCGGTCATTGGATCGATCGTGAGTCTCGTGACGGTTCCCGAAGGTGGACGCACGGCCGACAGGCCGAGCCCGCGCCTTGCGTTCCTCGACACATCGGGTTTGTACCGCGTACAGAATGTCGCTCCGGGACGTTATTACCTGCGGCTTGGATCAGTCGAACCCGCAATCTATTATCCGGGAGTCACGAGCGAGAATGCCGCGAGCGTCGTTGTCGTCGCCGCTGATACGAACATCAATGACCTGAACTTCGTACTGCCCGCTTCGTTATCGGGTGTTCGTGTAAGCGGTCGCGTTCTCGTTCCTCCGAACCAGCCTGTACAAACCGCGACACAACGCGTCCAGGTCAACGGTCCCACACTTGGCAGGGCCGAAAGTGCAATCGCCGAAGACGGCAGTTTCGAAATCCTCCACCTTCGTCCGGGCAGGTATGACATCACTGTCGCTCAAACTCCCGGAATGCAACCACAGCCGCTGATCGTTTCAGACAGAGATCTGACCGGCGTTCAATTGCGGATCCCTCGATTGATGTCCATCACAGGGACGGTCACTACGGAGGGCGGAGCTGCGCGTCCCGCCTTTAATGTCGCAATTGAAAGCGCCATATATCGCACGAACGCGCTTGCCGGCGCAGACGGAGCATTTACAGCAAAACTGCCCGAAGCAGAATATCTGCTTCGGGTAACCGGACTCGCGGCAGGCTACTACGTCAAGTCAATTACGGCCGACAAGACAGACCTCATCAGCAATCCTCTCAAGGTCGTGGCCACGGACGCTGCCATACCGATCCAGGTGCTGTTCGCCACCTCACCCGGTGTCACAGTCAGCGGACGTGTGACGGGAACAGAACCCGGCGCGACACGGGCGCGAAACGGCATGCTCATAGGCAGAGCGGTTGACCGGCTGATCGAGCTTCCGATCGAGCCGGATGGCTCGTTCAAGCTGGAGAAGGCGATGCCGGGTTCCTACTTTGCGAGGATCACACTCGCGTCGAATCTCGCCGCACCGTTCGTTCCAGTCACGATCCCTGCCAAAGATGTCACGGATCTCGCGATCGTCATACCTCCCGAAGTTGAAGTTTCGGGCCGGGTGACCGTGAGTGGATACGGACCTCCTCCGAAGTTTTCCTTGCTGCTGGTCGGCGGTTCGACATCGGGATTGAGCCCTTCAAAACCGGGTGACGTTCCTTCACTCAACCCGGCCGCCCTCTTTGCTCATACTCGCGGGTCCGGTGATGGAATGCAGCCCGTGCAACTCAACATCAATGCGCTGCCCGACGGGTCTTTCCGGATGAAACTGCCGGAGGGCGAGTACCGCGTCGCCGCAGCGCCTGGCGCGAACGCAATTCCACCAGCATATGTGCTGCAATCGCTGACATACGGAGTTGCGGACCTGCTGAAGGAGCCAATGACGGTGTCCGCGGCGAAATCTTCGGAACTTCAAATCGGTTTCGGAACGGCAGAACCTAATCCGTGGATCAGAGTGAGCGGACGTGTTGTCGGGTTCGACACCATCAACCGTCCGCTTCGTGTTTCACTGGAAAGCAGGACGACCTCGACGATTGAAACGCCACTCAATCCCGATGGAACATTCGAATTCCCCGCCGTGCTGACGCGCACCTCCTACACCGCCCGAGTCGTTCCCACGAACGATGCCGCGACGGCGCCACCAGTGGCTGTTGAGAATAGGGATGTCACAGACATCGAAATCACGGTGCCGAGGGAAAAAGAAATCCGCATTGTCTCGAGCATTGAAGAAGGAGGCCCGGTACCGGCGTTTGTCATGTCGTTTACTGGAACAGGAAAGACCGAAAGTATGGTGACGATCACGGTCCGACCGGAACGCGACGGCTCCTTCCGCGCGAAGTTACCGGCTGACGAACGCCGCGTCCGGCTGCGCGGTTTTCCGCTCGGTTACATCGTGAAGTTGGTGAGCTACGCGTCGACGGATTTATTGAAGCAGCCTCTGAACATCTCGAACAATGACTCGCCCGAACTCAAAGTCGTCTTTGCCCTGGATCCGGAGATTCCGCTGGGCAACCTGAAAGGAAGGGTGATCGGACTCGATCCTCAGGCTGGCGGCGCACAGCTTGTGCTGAACGGCGCGACATCTTTTTCCACGTTTGAAACAGGAGTGAGCGCTGACGGGTCGTTCAGCTTTTCGCGCATTCCTCAGGGCGCATACGTGCCGGCGGTAACGGGCTACTCCGGCCTGCTGTCGCCTTCCACCGTAGTCGTTTCAGGAACGGATTTGTTCGGTATCGAGATCACCGTGCCGAAACAGAGCACATGGTTACAGAGCACGACGGTCGATGAAGGGCCGACGGGTGTAGCGGTGTCAAACCTGAGTGGAAGTCGTGAGAATGCGAATGAGTCCTCCGCGGTCGCAAATTTGAGAACGATCAACACTGCCCTGGTCACATTTCTTTCAACCAATAACGGCCGGTACGGCAACATTCCGGACTTGATCAAGGCGGGATTGCTGGACGCCAGATTCAACGGCGTGGTTTCCGGGTTCAATTTCTCGGTCATTGCCGTCGGCCCGAATTACACGGCCGCCGCGATACCCGCCTCACAAGGGACCGCCCGTTACGGCTATTACAGCACTCCCGACGCGATCATCCGCTACTCGACGCTGGAGATGCTGTCGCCGCCTCGGCAGGGAGGCAATGCTGTTCAGTGAAAACTAACGGGCGGTGTATCCGTCGCGCGATTGGGTGATTCGAACGCCGGCCGGCGCCGCTTTGACGACGATGCGCTGGAAGGAGTCCGGACGGGCCGACGCTGACGGAAGAAAGCCGAGGCTGTAAGAGGTGCCGAGAGCCTGCGCAATCTGCGTATACATCGGAACGAGATCATCCAAACTGCGTGGGAAAAGAACCCGACCACCGGATCTGTCCGCCATCAGCTGCATGTAGGTGCGGACCTCAAGCATATAATCTCGCAATTGTTCCGGCGTTTTCGACACGACCGGAGCGCCCAGCGCGACGAAGTACACGGGAATGCGCGAGTCTCTGGCCGCATTCAATGCCTTTCGCAGATCACCTTGGGAATTGTGCGAATAGTCCGTATCCTGGCCGTCGGTCATAACGATGACTGCCCGCCGTCCGCTGACGTCTCCGAACTCGCGACGAAGCGTGCGTTCGAGCGCAGAATACAATCGCGTTCCGTTCGAATCGCCCCGCGCCGCGATCTCGTTCAGTGACGTGAAGGCTTCCGTACGGTCGAGCGACCAGGGAAGATGAACATCGTAGCCTCTCGCAAACGTCGCTACGGCTACGCGGTCCTGGGGCCGAAGTTCTGAGATGAAGCTGTATATCGCATCCTGCATGAACCTCGTGCGGTCCGAAGTACTCGAGCTTCCATCAAACAGCAGGAATATGTTGTACGGCGCCGACACCGGGGCGAAGAATTCGATATCGCGTTTTACGCCCTCTTCGTAAATCTCGAAGTCACTCTGCTGCAGATTGTTGATGAGGACGCCATTCGCGTCGGCGACCATGACGTCCACAGAGACGAGGTCCACTTCAACCTTCAGGGTGAATGGAATGTCCTGTGCGAGGACGGGCGGCACCAGGACGAGGAGCCATAAAATCAATCGTCTGGACGGACTCATCTGCATCGATGTCTATTATTGACCAGGGACAGATAAGGACAATAGTGCGTAGTGGTCTAATTCGGGGTCAGACGTCTAAATCACCTAATTACGATGAAACCACCGTTGGTTGTAATTAGGTGATTTAGACGTCTGACCCCGAATTAGACCACTCTAGGGTTTACCGCGGTTTTTGTACATATCGCGGTTTGCCTTGTGAATCCGCTTCCATTTTCTGTTGAGCTCGAGGCGCGCAAACACGTCCTGCTTGCGCTCGAGGTACGCGAGTTCGCGACGCAGTTTGAGATAGCTTTCCAACCGGCCTGAGTTCAGCTCATTCGACTCCAGTGCCGTCAGGACAGCGCAACCCGGCTCCGACGTATGGCTGCAATCGCGAAAGCGGCATTTCGCAGCGAGCGCTTCGATATCGTCGAAGGTCTGCTGAAGGCCGTCGCCGCTATCCCATAACTGGAGTTCGCGCATGCCCGGTGTGTCGATCAACATGCCACGGCCGGGGAGCATGAACATTCGCCGCGCCGTCGTGGCATGACGTCCATGGGCATCGTCCTCTCTGATGTCGAGAACCTTCTGGACGTCGTATCCCAGGAGCCGGTTGACCAGCGTCGACTTCCGTACTCCTGATGATCCAACGAGAGCCACCGTTTGTCCCGGCTTCAGATATTCATCCAGTCGATCGAGGCCCTGTCCCGTCGCCGCGCTCAACGCGTGAATCGGCACGCTGAACGCAACATCGGCCACAGTGTCGACGGCCGCATCGGTATCGCTGGAAAGATCAGCCTTGCTCAATATGATCACTGGCCGGGCGCCGCTGTCCCAGATCGTTGTGAGGTATCGTTCGATGCGGCGAAGGTTCAGATCAGCGTTGACTGACGTCACCAGGAAGACGGTGTCGATATTCGCAGCCGCAATCTGTTCGGCCGTCGTATCGCCCGCCGTCTTTCTGGAGAATTTCGTTCTGCGCGGAAGAACTTCGTGAATCGTCGCCCGGCATTCCGCCACCCGTGCGTCGATCAGCACCCAGTCGCCAACAACGGGCAGACTCGCCCGTCCCGCAGCGTTGTGCCGCAGGTGGCCGGATGTTTCAGCTGTGAACTCTCCCAACTCGCACACCACGCGATACTGCGACCGCTGCTCTTCCACAACTCGCGCCGGTTTACGCGAATCATCTGTCTTTAAATGTTGCTGAAAAAACGAATTCCAACCCAGTTCGTGTAAATGAAACACGACATCTCTCCTTTTTGATGAGGGATCTTTTTTAAGAAATGACCGTTGCCCGCAGCGTCAGGACGCTAGCGAACAATGGCTTGGAGAGATGGACAGGTCATAAGTCACCGCGCTCAATTTACACCAGGCGCGCATTGATCACGAGCCAAAACTGAAGGACAATGTCGCGCAATCGAGAGGCAATCATGAAAACCATCTGGCTGTGTGCGACGTTGATCAGTCTTTGGGCCGCGCCGTTCCTGACTCAAACACTGCAGGAACTCATCAATGATCCGAAGAACACGGAAAATGTCATCAACCACAGCATGGGCTACGACCGGAAAAGCTACAGCCCGCTTCGGCAGATCAACAAGCAGAACATCAAGCGCCTCGTGCCGATCTGGAACTCGAGTCTGATGAACGATCAGGGCGAACTCGCCGCGCCGGCCATCTACAACGGCGTGATGTACGTGATCAACGGCAGGTGGACATTCGCAATCGACGTCGAAACCGGCAGGCAGATCTGGCGTACCCCCGTAGAAATCGAATCGGGGATAACACGCGCGGCTTTCAACCGCGGCGGGCCGGCGATCTATAACGGCAAGCTCTTTCGCGTAACCATCGACAACCACCTGCTCGCGCTCGACATGAAGACCGGCCGGCAACTGTGGAATCAGAAATTCGCCGACGCCAGAGAAGGCTTTTACGCGACAAGCGCGCCGATTATCGCCAACGGTGTGCTGATGTCGGGGATGGCGGGTGGAGAGTCCACAACACGAGGCTTCATCGATGGCTGGGATCCGGACACGGGAAAGAAGCTCTGGCGCACGCACACTATTCCCGCGCCCGGCGAGCCTGGTTCTGAAACCTGGCCGAAGAACAGCGATGCCTGGATGTATGGCGGCGGTCCGACCTGGCGGTCCGGCTCCTACGATCCGCAACTCGATCTCGTTTACTGGGGCACCGGCAATGCCGAGCCATACGATCCCAAACCGCGGGAAGGACTGGACAGCCTGTTCACGAACAGCGTGCTCGCGATCCGGCCGAAGACGGGTCAGGTTGTCTGTTACTTTCAATACACGCCCAATGACGTCTACGACGTGGACGGCACCGACGAGCAGCTGCTCGCGGATATCCAAATCAACGGCCAGCTCCGCAAGGTCATGATTCAGCCGAACAAGAACGGCTTCATGTATGTACTGGATCGAACAAATTGCAAGCTGATCGCGGCGCATCCGTACGTCAGGGTCAACTGGGCGACACATATCGACCTTGCAACCGGCCGGCCGGTGCTGACGGATATTTCAAAGCGTTTCGCAGCCGGTGAAGAGGTCTCGATTCTGCCGTCGCGCGGCACCAACGCCGTCCCGATCGCTTTCAATCCCAATACGGGTCTGGTGTATGCGAGTACGTGGAACCTGCCGCGCATTCAGCAGCTGGCGCCGCCGAGGCCGGTGCCGATCGGCGGAACGTCGACTGGTGTCACAAGCCGGCTTCCCGAAGTGAAGCCGAGTGATGTCGTCGGTCACTTTCTTGCGATGAATCCGCTGACCGGACAAAAGAAATGGGAGATTCCATTAACTGATCTGCCAGGTTCCGCGGGGATGCTTGCAACAGGCGGCGGGTTGATCTTCACCGGGAAACTGACAGGCGAGTTCATTGCTTTGGACGAGGACACCGGCAAAACACTGTGGCAATTCCAAACGGGCTCGAGCGTGAACTCGACTGCAATCACCTATACGCACAAGGGGCGGCAATACGTGACGGTAGCGTCCGGTCTCGGCGGGATACTCGCAACGCGATACGCCGCGGGTAGGATGCCAACCGGCGGGTCAATCTGGACCTTCGCGTTGCTGCAGGACTAGAGAAGACCCCACCCTCTCCCTCCGGGAGAGGGCAGAGCGCGAAGCGCTCGGGTGAGGGCCGGCATGAAACCAACTTGTCTCGTGCCGGCCCTCACCCTGCCGCCTTTTCTTGATGCTCGCCCTGTCGGGCTCGCGCTCAGCGGCGGCGTCCCTCTCCCGGAGGGAAAGGGAGTTCGGAAACCCAGGCTTCGAGGTACTTGTAACCCGATCCGGTGTTGTAGATGAGGATGCGATTTGCTTTGTCGAGGAACCCGGACTCCCGCAATTTCCTCAGCGCGGCAATGCAGGCACCGCCTTCGGGAGCCACAAACAGCCCTTCGCTTCGTGCGAGTTCGTTACAGCCGGCCATGATTTCGGCATCCGTTACAGCCAGGGCTGTTCCGCCGCTTTCGCGGACCGCTTGAAGTACCAGAAAGTCACCCAATGGCTTCGGTACACGCAGGCCGCTGGCGAGTGTTGTCGCCTCTTTCCAGAACTCGCTGAACTCGGTCCTCTCTTCGAACGCACGCACGATCGGCTTGCAGCCTTCCGCCTGAACCGCAATCATCTTCGGACGTTTGGATCCGATCCAGCCGAGTTCCTCGAGTTCTGCGAAAGCCTTCCACATGCCGATCAGGCCAACGCCGCCGCCGGTCGGGTAAAAGATCGCATCCGGCAGTTCCCAACCAAAGTCTTCGGCGGCTTCCAGGCCCATGGTTTTCTTGCCTTCGATGCGGTACGGCTCTTTCAATGTGGAGATGTCAAACCAGCCTTCGGTCTCGCGGCCGGCAGCGACGAGCTTCGCACAGTCTGAAATCAGCCCATCCACCAGAGTCACCGACGCGCCAAACGCCTGCGCCTCGATGTAATTCGCGCGAGGCACGTCGCGCGGCATGAAAACATGAGCATCGATTCCCGCCGCAGCGCAATATGCGGCAAGCGCTCCTCCTGCGTTTCCTGCTGTTGGGATGGCGACCTTCCTTATACCGAGTTCGCGGCACATCGAGATCGCGCACGACAGGCCTCGCGCTTTGAAGGTGCCGGTCGGGTTGACCCCTTCGTCCTTCAGCCACAGATTCTCGCAATCGAATCGCGGACCGAGCCGATGGAGTCGATGCAAAGGAGTGAAGCCTTCATGAAGGGACACGATGTTCTCGAAGGAAACAACCGGAAGCAACGGAGCGTAGCGCCACATGGTGAGTGGTGCTTCGGCGAGGGCGCGGCGGTCCCATCGCTTTTTCACATCCTGAAGGTCGTAGCGCACAAGTAAGGGCCATCCAGCCGAACTGAGGTTTTGGATGGTTCCGGCCTTGTATCTTTCACCGGTCCGGCTGCATTCGAGATGAGTGATCCCCGTACCTGTGGTGGTCATCAGAACCTGGTTCTGAGCTTGTTTTTCGCTGCGTGTCGTTCGATGGCGAGCGTGATGAGGCGATCGATCAGCTCCGGATAAGGAATTCCGGAAGCCGCCCACATTTTGGGGTACATGCTTATTGAGGTGAAGCCGGGAAGGGTGTTGATCTCGTTCACGTAGAACTTTCCGGTCTGTCGTTCCAGGAACAGATCGACTCGCGCCATTCCGGAACATTCCAGGATCTTGAATGCCGCTATCGCCAGGCGCTGTGCCTCTTTCACCTGAGCCCCGTCCAGCGGCGCAGGGATCAGGAGCCGCGAGTCGTCGGCGACATACTTCGCCGTGTAGTCGTAAAACTCCCGGGACGGAATGATCTCTCCGGGCACAGAGACCACGGGATCATCGTTACCGAGAACACTCAACTCGATCTCATGGGCATCGACGCCACGCTCAATGACGATCTTCCGGTCGTATTCCGCGGCCGTCTGAAGCGCGCCCTGCAGTTCTTCCGGTGAATGCGCTTTCGTGATTCCGACGGATGATCCGAGGTTGGCGGGCTTCACGAATACCGGGTAAGGCAGGCTGTTGATTTTGTCCTGAAGAAACGAATCGAGCTTCGATGCGTGTACGGACCAATAGTCCACGATCGGCAGTTCGGCCTCGCGGAGAAGCCTCTTCATCACATCCTTGTCCATGCCTACCGAAGAACCGAGCACACCGGCGCCTACATACGGCAAATTGGCGAACTCAAACAGACCCTGAATGGTGCCGTCTTCGCCATACGTCCCATGCAGAACGGGGAACACGACGTCGACCTGAGGCTGCGAGC
>Ga0137433_1000698_pt1 | contig 16709 bp, 10 predicted proteins | sample EasRivERMZT840_2_FD_102335 | JGI IMG/M metagenome (GOLD analysis project Ga0137433, IMG submission 102335) | Soil microbial communities from meander-bound floodplain in the East River, Colorado, USA - East River MetaG ERMZT840_2 | ecosystem: Environmental > Terrestrial > Soil > Floodplain ...
CCTGGGATGTATTGACCTCCGCCAGCAATGTGATCGTGGCCGTGTTGGATACCGGCGTCCGCCACACTCATGATGATCTGGCGGAGAACATGTGGACAAATCCGGCCGATGGCGGGCACGGTTTGAATGCAATCACTGGCACGAACAATCCCAACGACGACCAGGGTCACGGAACGCTCGTGTCCGGTATTTTGGGCGCCGTCGGCAACAATGCCAAGGGGCTGGCGGGCGTGGCGTGGAGGGTGCAAATCATGGCCTGTAAATGCCTCGATAGTTCCGGCAACGGCAACGATTCGGATGTGATTGAATGTATCGATTACGCCCGGACCAACGGCGCCAGAATCATTACTGCGAGCCTCGACAGCCCGAGCTATTCGCAGGCGTTGTCGAATGCCATCCACGCCGCCCGCGAGGCAGGTATCTTCGTCGTCGCCTCCGCCGGCAACAACGCCGCCAATATCGATCTCAATCCTCGCTATCCGGCCTCCTACGACATCGACAACATCATCTCCGTCGCCTACACAACCCGCACCGACGCGCTGGGCAGCCTCTCCAACTACGGCGCCACGAATGTCGATCTCGCCGCGCCGGGAGCGGCGATGTACTCCACCTTCTTCGCTTCGGACACTTCCTATCTCGGCGCTCCCTCGATTCAAGGCACGTCCTTTGCCGCGCCATACGTGGCGGGCGCGCTCGCGTTGATGCTGGTCAAATTTCCGTCGGAAGACTACCGACAGATCATCGCGCGCCTGATGAACGCCACGGACCCGATCCCTGCTCTGACGGGCAGATGCGCGACCGGTGGCCGCCTGAACTTGCGAAAGGCGCTCAGCCCACCGATCACGCTCGCTCTACTCGAGGGCACTGGTGGGTCGTTTCCCCTGCGCGTAGCGGGCGGGCCGAATCGGCAAATTGTCATTGAATTCACGACGGACCTGACCGCTTGGACTCCGATCTTCACCAACACCACGTCAGCAACCGGCACGTTCGATTTCGTGGATGCGCCACCCGCTCCTCTCACCCAGCGCTTCTATCGCGCGACAGCCGCGCCCTGACAGCGCCAAGGCAGGGATGCGCTGCCGACGTTGACTCAGCCCCGGGGCGAGGTATTGACTCGGCACGTTGCTGAAAAGCGAATGGATAAACCGTTCAGTCAAGCCAGCCGACTGTTTCTCGTGTTATCGCATCTATGCAGAGGCATGACATACCGAGAACGCGCACGGAATTCTCTGACCGATCATTGCGAGACGGTATCTGTCCATGGTGCATGGCGCTGCGGCGTCCTCTTTATGCTCCTGATCCTTTCTGGCCCGCTCGGTTGTGGGCAGCAGCCCGATTCCAACTCTTCCGAGAAGCCGGCAAATTCAAGGCTGCCGCTCTTCGAACTGAAAATGGAACCGAAGGATCTCCGAGCCATGGAGCGCAACGCCTTTTCGGATAATACGCACCCCGCCACCCTCGTCGCCGAGCGCCAGGATTACGGCTACGTGCGAGTCCGCTATCGTGGAGAATGGGCGCGCTCATGGCCGAAGAAGCCGCTCAAAATATTCTTCACCCGTGACAAGCCTTTCGAGGGGCATCGCAGCCTGAATCTAAACTCTGCGTGGCGCGATCCGGCGTTCGTCCGGGAGACCCTCGCCTATCAGGTCTATGCGGCGTGCGGGGTGCCGGCATCCAGGTCGCGGATGGTGCGCCTCCACGTCAACGGCCAATTCCGCGGCCTGTATGTGGAGGTTGAGCAGGTGGACGAGGCGTTGCTGCGCCGTTTTAATTTGAATGGCGCAACGCTTTTCAAAGCCATTTCCGACAACAATCAAGCGGACGAACGCGACCTCGGCAGCGAAGTTTCGTTTGCGGCTCACTATGGGAATGAGACCGACAAAGACGAGGGGCTTGGTGAACTCCGACAGTTCTGCCACGACCTCGCGCGCACGACGAACACGCTGGATTTCTTCAACCGCCGCGTGGACGTGGAGAAATACATCAACTACCTGGCGGCCATCGTCCTCGTGCAGCATTGGGATGGGTTCAACAAAAACCATTACCTCGTTCATGACCGCCGTGGCTCCGGAAAGTGGTTCGTGATTCCGTGGGACCTCGACCGCACGCTTGGCGATCACTGGAGGGGCGGATTCGACACGGCCAACCTCTCTGTTCTGCTGGGCACTCGCCAGTTGCCTGCCGTCACGGGTTGGAACCGATTACAGGATCGCTTTATCAACGAACCGGTGTTGCGGACGCGATTCCTGGAACGACTCGAGGAGCTGCTCGAGAAGGAATTCACGCCGGCGAAACTTTTTCCCATCCTGGACCAGCTTGAATCCGAACTCAGTGCGGACGCCGCGTTGGATCGACGCCGTTGGTCCGGCCCGGATGAAGATCTCCACAGCGGGATTGCCGGAGTGAAAAGCTTCATCCAACGGCGCCGGGCTTTCCTGCAGGCTGAATTGAAAGAGCTTCGATAGTTCGAGCCGCTTGCATCAATAATAGTGTACGTGCTCTGCTTCACCTCCTAGGTGCCCGTGGCAGGAATACCAGGGGACATGAAACAGGCCCTTAGCACACTGTGTGGCAAATACGAGACGGGAGGCACTCACGAGTTGAATAGATTCCGGTTCACAACGTGTCTTCGAACCAGTTCCGCAATGGCGCTTTCATGAGATTTTAGTGAATGCGTGAAGAAAACCGGTATGATGACTTCCCGAAGGCACCATGCCGAGTAACCCCACAACGCCGCCTGAGCCGCTAAACGCGGACATCGCGCGGCAAGCGACCGGACTCTTCAAAGGAGTCGATTACCAAATATGGCTGACAGTGCTCGCTTGGATCGATCTTGCTGAGGAGGAGATACTAGTCATCGAAGGAGCCGAGGACTTCGATGTAGTAACAACCGCGACGGGATTGTCGGTGCAGGTGAAGGCGCTTGCTTCGCCCATTTCACTGCGAAGCCCGAGTGTAGTCAGTGCCATTCAGAATTTCTGGGAAACCAAACACGCGAACCGGCCAAGAGCCATTAGATTTCGCTTTGTCACGACAGCAGACGCCGCCGTCGAGGCTGGAGAGCCTTTTGGAAAAGAGGTAGCCGGGTTGAAGTTCTGGAATGAATGCAGGGTCACTCGCACCATGGCTAGCGCGGAGACTGTTCGCACATTCCTGCTCAACGACACTTCAGTGCATCAACAGCTAGAGGCTTCCTCTTCGCCGGGAGTTCCTCCGGTGATTGAATTTCTCAGGACAGCACCTGCACAGGAGATACTAGAACAACTGATTCTTCCGCTGACCTGGGATCTACGTGCCGATGGCGTCGACGCCGCGCGCGAAGCGGTTCGGATTCGACTTCATGCCTACGGCGAACTGAAGGCTCTTTCGATTCAGGATAGCGACCGAGCCTTGGCTCCTCTCTTCGAGTATGTTGCTCACAAAGCAATTCGAGAAAAGCGCACCCTCAGCCGCGAAGATTTTCGAGTTGTGTTCGACGGCGCGACGCGCGAGTCAATTCCCAAAAGCGAACTCGCCTTGCTGCGCCTCGTAGGCGTCCAGTGGGCGCAAATCCCAGCAATGGCGATTGAGACGGCTGGTTGGGATACTAGCCTCCAAGGGACTATTCCCCCGCTTCCGACTCCTTGTTGCCCCCGCGCTCTGCTCGTGACGAACTCGATAACGGCCCTTCTACAAGATCGATTCTTGGCTCTTTCTGGTTCGACGGGCACTGGTAAGAGCACTCTTTCCAAGCTGATTGCGGAGCGTTCAGGGCAGCAGTGGCTCTCAGTTAATTGCGCCGGGGCAAGTGGGGCACTGGTAGATTTTCGCTTGCGCCAAGTTGCGAAACACCTCGCACAAGAAAAACGAGCGATCTCCGTGTTGTTGGATAGTTTTGACTTCGATGGTGGGGAATTACAAGCGATGTGTCGATCCCTCGCCGGGACAGTCCTGCTGGTATTGCGTGCGGGCGGTTGCGTGGTCGTCACTTCGAAGTGTCAATTGCCTCAGCTTTTCCGACGCGAGCTAACACTCCCGGACAGTGCGTTCATCACCGTCCCCGCACTCACTGAAGAAGAGACCGCAGAGTTTTGCGCTCTGGCTGGATGCCGAGATCCGGCCCGACTGAGCTTGTGGAGCCGTCTGATATGGCTCCAAGCGCAGGGGCACCCACAGCTAACGCACGCAAGGGTATCTGTTGCAGCGCGTCGAGGTTGGCCGCCCGCCGATCCGACCGAATTGCTTAAGACGCCCGACGAGATCAAGGAGGAGCGTGCGATGGCGCGACAACTCCTTCATGCCTTGAACGAAGGCCAACGTGAACTGCTTTACAGACTCAGTGTAGCTTCGTGTCCCTTTCGCCGCGATCATGCGATTGCAGCCAGTGAAATTGAACCTCCGATCTCGCAAGCTGGAGATAAGTTTGATGCACTGGTCGGCCCTTGGATCGAAAAACGAGGTAACGAATACTTTCGCCTTTCGCCACTTCTCAGCGGTTCGGGTGAGGCAAACTGGTCAGCAACCCGCCTTCGCGAGATCCGTGTGGCGTACGGCAAAGCAGTGATGCGATGCGGGAAGCCCATGCTCTCCGAGGTAAATGAAGCTCTCTTCCAAGCAATCCTGACCCAGAACGATCAACTCGCTGCCCCCGTGTTTGCGCGATTGATGCTTGCGCCGCTCAAGAAGCTGCCGGCAGTTGCTTCCGAGCTTGACTGGCTATTCTATTTCACGGGAGACCAGCCAGTTTTCCCCGAAAATAGCTTCGTAAACCTGATGCTGCGGCAAGTCCAATTCCGGTTGGCGGCGGCAAGCGGACACCGACATGCCGCGAAACTGGCGGAGCTTCTGAATCAAGAGTCCCGGCAGACATTCGACCCGAAGCTCGACGACCTAATGCGAGACATCTCTGCTGTGGAGATCCTGTTGGCGGTCAAGGTGCGTGTAGACCCCGCTATACTACTCCAGTGCTGGCTAGATGCTGATCGCCTGTCGCAGGGTTCGCCTGAGGTCAAAGAGTATGCTGACAAGATTGACAAGATAATCGCGGAACAACCGGGGTTTGGCGGCCTGGGATTCTCCAACACGTTGTTCAGCTTCATTTTTGCGCGCAAGGTCGACGCCGGATTTTTTGACGAACTCATTGTTGCGGTAGATGCACTTAATGCGCCTATGCGTGAGAGGGTGTTCGTTGCGATTCGCCAAAACGGGCCACGTTTGCAGACATGTGTGGATAATCTGTGGGTGAGTGAACTCAGCAAACCGATTCGCGAATGGGATTCTGTCCTGAAGGCCCTTGCTTATATCAAGGATGCGGGCGTTCGATGGAAGCTCACGCAATTCATTATCGCTGCGGCCCGCGGAATGGCTGCCGTTCAAGACGAGTATCTAAACCAACCGGTCGTTGCACTCCAAACGCTCGAAGCTGCAGCCAATGAAGCAGGTGAGGATGCGGTAATGCTGCGATATCAGCGCGGAACGATCTTTTCGCGCCAAGGCAGGCACCAAGAAGCTTATGAAGCATGGAGTTCAACGCTCGAACATTGGGAGGCCAATGACTTTGATTCATCCCTGCAAGGTCAGTTAGCCCACGCAAACTGCGGTTCGGCCGCTGGGCATTGGGGGCGTTGGACCATAGCTGCTGAAGTCTTTCAACGCGGGCGACAGTTCGCGCAAAAGGGTCGACGTCAACTTGAAGCGACCGCGTTTGGAGCAGATGCAGCCTACTCGCTGTGGCGAGCCGGTAAGCGGGCGGAGGCTGTCACTGAGTTTGCGATGTGTTTGAAGGAGATTGAAGAGATGATTGGACCTGATGAGCCAGTCAGCTTTCACACGCTCTGGAAATTGATCGAGCAGATGATCCGCTGGTGCGCGCAGGACGCGGGTGAATCCTATGAGATGCCCGTCCCTATGCCTCGCCCCGGAGTTTGTAGTGAGCTTAGAGAGAAGGAACAACACGAAGCCGTGAGCAAGTATCCGCGAGGACCACTGTCTTGGGCTTGGTTAAGGCTTGCGGAAGCGGAACTATGCGCTGACCTCGGCCTAGTGGCATTTAATCAACTGACAGCGAGATCAGACATCTCGAAAAACCCTTGGCTCGGCATGCTCGTAGCGAATTTCAAATTGCGGCGAGCTTTCAGAGACCGTCATTTTGAAAAGTTAGTTCCGCTTGTGGAGGAGGCTGCTCACGCGACAGCAATAGCCAAAGCAAATCCGGCGGAGGGATCGACTTTACTCACGCCAAATGTTGCAGCAACTCAAGTGGCCGATTACACATCTGAAGTGGCTGCTTGGGCGCCAGAGGTCTTTGCATCCGCATTTATTGCTGTTCTCAGCACTGGAAGCGCCCCCCTCAAAATCCTTGAGCAGTGGAAGAAGGAAGCGGCTACGGCGAAATCGAAGTTCGACTATCTCCAACTTTTCGATGAGGCCGAGCGATTGCTGGGATCCGATCCGCGTTCGGCTTACCGAGCTTATGCTACTTCAAATTGCTCATGGTTTCAGCACATCGTCAGCGGACTCAGGATGGCGACTGATCCGAATGCCACGTTGCAAGCCTGCTTTATTGGACTTGCGACGCTAGTAACTGACGGTTCGGCCGTATTCAAGCAATACGAAATCGGCATTTGTCTTGGTGCATTGGCTAAACGAATCTGGGAAGAACGAGTCCATTTTCCTGCCGAGTTTAATTCACCTCGAATCTCTATTCCGTCGATAAAGGCCGCTTGTGCAGAACCTGCTCAAGGCCTCAAGCTCGCAGCTCGAATACTGTTAGCGGCAACATCTGCCGTGTCGGTGCGGAGCCTAGATAAGGTTCTGCCTCAACTTCGCGCCCTTGCTGAATTGCCTACTTCCTCGCCTCGGGCGTCACCGTGAGCGTGACGCGCTGGCCGTCGCGGAGGACGACGACGGGCAGGGGTTGGCCGATCTTCACGGCGTCCATCGCATAAGTGTAGTCGTAGATGTTCGCGATCTTTTTGCCGCCGAATTCCACGATGATGTCGCCGCCCTTCAGGCCCGCCTTGTCGGCTGGGCCGCCGCCGCGCACGCCGGAGAGTTTCACACCGGGCACTTCCGTCGCGTAGTCGGGAATGGTGCCGAGGTAAGCGCGGAGGTTCTCGCGGCCGCCACTGCCGGAATCGCTGCGCGCGACGGTGAGATAATCGGGACGCTCCGGGCCTCTCGCGAGGTCGGCGATGATCGCACGGGCGAATTTGGTAATGCGTTCAAGGCCGTCGTAGTTGAGCGTGTCGGGCTTGTCGGTCGGGCGGTGGTAATCTTCGTGGCTGCCGGTGAAGAAGTTCAACACGGGCACGCCTTTGGCGTAGAGAGCGGTGGTGTCGGTCGGCAGATAAGGATCTTCTTGGAGGGCGACGTTGAAGCCGGCGGCGACGTTGCGTTTCTCGATGAGCTTCCGCCACGCGCTTGACGAGCCGACCCCTTGCAGACTGAGCTTGTTGTCGCGGAGGCGGCCGACCATGTCGAAGTTCACGTAGGCAGCGACGTTCGAGAGCGCCACCGGCGGACGTTCGGCGAATTGCGATGAGCCGATGAGGCCGATTTCCTCTCCCGACCAGAGTGCGAAGATGATTCCGCGTGCGAAGCTTTCCGGCTTGTCGGAGCGTTCCTTGGCGAGAGCGGCGGCGAGTTCGAGCACGGCGGCGGTACCCGAAGCGTTATCGTCCGCACCGTAATGAATGGCGTGTTCTTCGCCTGCGCGCTGCATGGCGCCCCCGGATTCGCCGTGGCCAAGGTGATCGTAGTGCGCGCCGACAAGGACGTATTCCGCCGGCCCGCCAGTCTTTCCGGGTGGAATGGCGGCAAGGACATTGCGGTCGGTCTTCTTGAGATGCTCGATGGCGGTGGCGATTTTCACTTTCACCTTCGGCAACGTGAAGCCGCTTTCGGCGTGGGGATTCTCCTTGTCGAGCGCGGACTGAAGGGACTTCAAGTCCTTGCCCGAACCGGCGAAGAGCGCGGCGCCAACGTTGCTGCTAATGGACGCGGCGACGATGCCGGAGCCAGCGAGCGTGCTGTCGAAGTTCAGGCCCGCGAGTTCGCCGGCATTCGGCGAGTTGGGGCCAGTGACGAAGAGAACAGCTTTGGCGCCGTGGTCACGCGCGAGCATGGCCTTGTAGCGCAGGCCGGCGTAACGGTTGAGTTCGGCGCGGCGTTTGGTGTCGGCTTCCTCGGGCACGTAGCGGAGGACAAGCGCGACTTTGTTGGAGACGTTCACGCCGGAATAGGAATCGTAGCCTTCGCCCGCTTTGCCGGGAACGGAGAGGCCGTAACCAGCGAAGACGACTTCGCCCTCGGCCTCGGCGTTTGCGGTGAAGGAAAGCGGGCGGAAGTCGCGTTCGACGGCGAAGACACCGGCGAGGCTTTCTCCGGAGACGGTGAGCGTGTTCGAGTTCGTAAGGACACGAACGCCCGCGTTGAACTCAAAACTCTGGAAAAACGTTGAGCCGCTGCCGACTGGATTCAGGCCGGCGGCTTTGAACTGTTCGGCAATGAAGTCAGCCGCGAGTTGCGCGCCCTGGCTTCCGGTGGCGCGGCCTTCAAGTTTTTCCGAGGCGAGGTAGGCGACCTGGGAGCGGAGATCGGTTTGCGTGATTTCCGGCGTAGCAGCCGACGTGAGGAGGCTCTGATCTTTTGGTTGAGAGTTGAGAGTTGAAGGTTGAGAGGAGGATTGGGTCTCGTTACCTCGACTCCTGCTGGATTCGGAGGAGCGCGCAGGTGCGGCCTTTAGCGCGGCGAGCGCGGCGGTGTGATTCCAGTCGCCCATGAAGAGCTGGGATTTGCCATCGGGCGTGCGGCCCGAGGTCCAGCAGAGCTTTTTGCCGTCAGGCGAGAAGACGGGCAAGCCATCGAATCCATCGGTGAATGTCGCGCGCACGGGTTCCTTCAATCCTGCCGCATCGACCAGGAATAATTCAAAGTTCGCGAAGCCGAGTTTGTTCGCGGTGAAGATGAGGTAATCAGTGGACGGATGAAAATAGGGCGCCCAGGACATCGCGCCGAAATCAGTCAGGCGCTTCACATCCGAGCCGTCGAGCTTCATGGTGTAAACATCCGCGTTCACGCCCTTCTCGTCGAAGCGCCGCCAGAGAATACGCTTCCCGTCAGGCGAGAAGAATGGGCCGCCATCATAACCAGGAGAGCGCGTAAGCCGGCGTGGTTTCGAGCCATCGGCGTTCATCAGGTAAATCTCGCCGAACCAGGAGGGATCGGTTTCGAGACGCTTGAGATCTTCTGCGGAAAGTTTGTTCGTCGGATACGCGTCGCGCAACGAGGAGAAGACGATCAGTTTCCCGTCGGGCGAATAATCGCCTTCGGCGTCATAGCCCGGCGTGCTGGTCAGGCGTTTGATCTTCGAGCCGTCGCGGCGGGCAGTGAAGATGTCCATGTGCTCGTCGTAGTCCCATGAGTAACGGCGCTGCTTGCCGGAGGCGCGGAAGTCGAGTTCGGCCTTCTGCTCTGTCTTCGCTTCGGGATCGAGATGCGTGGAGGCGAAGAGCACTTCATCGGTGCCGGGCCGGAAGAAGGCGCACGTCGTCTTGCCGGTGCCCGGCGAGACGCGGTGGCTGTCACCGCTTTCCAGATCGAGCAGGTAAATCTGGTAGAACGGATTATCTGGTTCGCGTTCGCTCTGAAAGATGAGCGCCTTGCCGTCGGGTGAGAAGTAACCCTCGCCGCTGCGTTTGCCCTCGAAGATCAACTGGCGCGTATTGGAGAGGAATTGGGATTCACCTGCGGTGGCTGGTGAAGCGCCAGGCGACGCAGCCGGCCGAAACAGGAAGGCCAGGCCAAACAGACAAACGCATTGGATGCATCTTGAATTCATAAGCGACTGAGCAATTGCAAAGGCGGATGTTGGACGGCTGCGGCTTGAAGTTCAATGAAGGAACTTGCGTCAGAAGACACAGGGCGCATGTGGCCATCGGGAGGGTGAGGCTCCTGCCGAACCCATTTTGTCCCCTCGGAATGTTTGGGTTCGGCGGGAGCCTCACCCTCCCCGTCATTCTCTTGCCTTCGTATCGATCAGGATTGTCACGGGCCCGTCGTTCACGAGAGACACCTGCATGTCCGCGCCGAATTCGCCGGCGGGAACAGGCTTGCCAAGGTCGGCGGCGAGTTTATTGAGGAACATTTGGTAGATGGGAATCGCAGTCTCCGGGCGCGCGGCGCGGATGTAGGACGGGCGATTGCCTTTCTTCGTGCTGGCAAAGAGCGTGAACTGGCTGACGACGAGGATGTCACCTCCGGTTTCCTGCACGGAACGGTTCATCACGCACTGCTCGTCGTTAAAGACCCGCAGGCGGACGAGCTTGCCGGAGAGCCATTCAAGGTCGTCGGCAGCGTCGCCTTCTTCGATGCCGAGCAGGACGAGCAGTCCGTGCTGGATGGCGGCCCTGGTTTGTCCGGCGATGGTCACGGAAGCGGAGGAGACTCGTTGGATGACGGCGCGCATGGTGAGATTCAAACGCGAATCGGGCGAAAGAGAGCGAACTGGTGTCTTCGATGCATCAGCTTTCGATGTCACGGCTCCATCCCGCCGCCTCCCAACAGGACTTGAGTGATTTGCGTTGAGGACGCCAATTGCCTTCGCCGAGAAATATTCCCGCGATTTCGCCGAGGTCAGCTTCGAGGATATCCGTGGCCGCCGTTTGGCCGGCATCGTCTGCCCCGGCTGCTTCGAGAAAAGCGCGGAAGGGATCTCCCGGTCCTCGCTCGATCAACAGTTTCACAAAAACCTCCGCCAGGCTGTAACTCAGTTCGTTGGAGTCGCCCGGAATGTGGAAAGCGGTCCCGGCCCAAAAGGTCTGGATGTTGTCTTCGTTCCAGAAAGCAAAATGCCGTTCGGCGAGTTCGTCCCACATCATCGGAGGGCGCCAGTTGATGGAGGCACTGAAAACGCCCTGCTGATCGCCTTGCCCGACAGGGCGCGGAGGCGGGCCGATCACTCTTTCCAAAGTGACCGCCACGCCTTCGTTCAACCACAAAGGGAGTGGCAGGTGAGCGAGGCAATCATGGGCGAGTTCATGGATGATGGCATTGGCGGCATCGAACTGGTCAGCCCAGGGTAATGCAATGTGGGTGTAGCCGGAGTAGATGCACATGCCGCCTGAGGTGGGGTTTTGACCATCGGCCAGATGATGGGCGACATATTGGTAGTAGTCATCCTGTTCTGAGAAGACGAGCACGACATCCTTTCCGAAGGCGCCGGCCCACGCGGTCCGACCGAGTTGCTCCTTGATCGTGCTGGCGGCGCGGCCGGCATAGTTCAATAGCCACTGGGCCGTTTCGAAGGGTTGATCGCAGAGTAAAATGGTTTGGCGCGACCGGAAGACCGAATAATTGCCGCCGAGGTCGTCGCGCAGTTTGCCGACCCATAGCAACGCCGATTCGCTCCAGGCTTTCTCCCAATCGGGCGAGTCGAGTTGGTTTTCGATCCACTGGCGGACCACGTTCCAATCGACGCGATTAAAGCCGTAGTCAACGGTGAACGCGGGCGCCAGGCCTTCGGGATCGATGAGTTCCGGCGACGGCAAAGGGGGTGGCTTTTGAAGAGGCGACGAATGAGATGAAGGCAGTTCCGTCCCACATCCGACGCAGTGCTTCGCGGTTTCTTCGTTCGGCTTCCCGCAGTAAGCGCAGAGACGCATGCACCCGCTGCCTATTTTGTCACTTCGCGCCAGAGCCAGCGCAGGGACTCGGGCAGGATGGCGCCTCCATGTTTGCCGTTGTGACCTTCGGTGCCGAACTCGAACTTGTAGTCGTAGCTCTTGAACTTGAGCGCGGCGGCCATCTCCTGGTTGGCCAGCGGCCAGTTGCCGTGAAGGTTGTCGAGATCGGCGGAGCCGTCCTGGAGGAAGACACGCAACGGTTTCCTTTCCGTCTTGCGGAGGAGCGCGGGATAAACGTGCCCGCCGCGGATGTTCGTGAAGCTGCCGATGTGGCTGAGAACTTTGCGAAACGCATCGGGCCGCTCCCACGCGACGGTGAAGGCGCAGATGCCGCCGGAACTGGCGCCGCCGATGGCGCGGAGATCGGGATTGGTCGTGAGATTGTATTTCTTCGCAACTTCCGGCAGGAGTTCGTCGAGCAGAAACTTTGCGTAGGCATCGCCGAGGGAATCATACTCGAAGCTGCGATTCTTCCGCTCCTGCCGGCCGGGCTCGGTGGCAGGAATGACGCCGGGATTGACGAAGACGCCGATGGTGACGGGCATCTCTCCTTTTGCAATGAGGTTGTCGAAGACGGTCGGCACGCGGTATTGGCCGTTGGTGTTCTGGTAGCCGCCGCCGTCCTGGAAGACCATGAGCGCTGCGGGCCGGGCGGAGTCGTATTGCTTCGGCACGTAGATCCAGTAATCGCGCACGGTGCCGGGATAGACGGCACTGTTGGTGAAGGAGTATTTGGTGACCTCGCCTTGCGGAACTCCTTCCTGCCGGAAGGAGTCCGGGCCGAGCTTGTAGTCATCGGCGGCGCGGAGAATGGAAGAGAAAGGGAGAGCCAGCAGGGCAAGGCAAATGAAACGGGTCATGGGATGCATGGCGGGATTGTGTGCATCCAACGCGGTCTGTCAAATTCCGTCCTCCCACCGATGGCAGCCTACCCTTCAAGCGCCAAAGTATTTCATGGCTTGAAGCGGGCTGAAGCCCACGCTCCCGTTTCACCAGAGGAAGGACTTCTGTTCCGCGATTTCCTTGTCGCCGTCCCAAAGTGTCGCGCGCCAGGCGCTGAGTTCGCCGAACTTTTTGTAGGCCTCACCGGTCAGCGAGACGCGCGACCAGGAGGTGAAGATGCCGCGGTATTTCACCTCGTCCTCGATGACGGCGGTAGTGCCGTCCCGTCCCCGGTTGCCCCGCAGTTCGAGGCGCAGTTTGAGACGGCGGGTATCGCGGGAGCGCCATTGAACGTCGAAGCGAAGTCCGGAGCGTTCCTCGGGGTGCGTGCGGAGATGGAGTTGGTAGGCGTCGCGCTCATAGAGACTCGGGTTCAGTGCGATGCGGCCCTGCTGATCGAGGAAGTGCGGCAACACCTTCACGAGCTTGGCCGTGGCAGCAGCGTTGGCGGACGAAGCGAACAGGCCGAGGGCGGCTGCAAGAATGAGGTGCTTCAAGGTTCGCACGGGTTGAGGATAGGAAACCGGTTCCGTGAACTCAACTGCGGAAAATCTGGTCTGCCATCTCAAGCACGCCTGTATTCCGTCGATTGTGGTTGGGTTGGAAGGCGGGCCGCGTATCGCGGTCGTTCCAACGCGAACGCCGCCGCCGATGAAAATTCTGGTCGCCGAAGACGAGCCGATATCGAGCAAGTACCTCACGGGCGTGTTGCGCAAACTCGGGTATGAGTTCGTGGCGACGCGCAACGGGCATGAGGCCCTCTCGCAGTTTCTCGTCGATCAGCCGGCGGTGGTCATCAGCGATTGGATGATGCCGACGATGGACGGCATTGAGTTGTGCCAGCAGATTCGCGGCATGGGGCTGGAGCAATATACGTTCTTCATCCTCCAGACCGCCAAGACCGCGCGGGCGGACTACCTCAAGGCGATGGAAGCCGGCGTGGACGATTTCCTGAGCAAGCCGGTGAACCATGAGGAAATCGCCATCCGGTTGCGAGTGGCCGAACGGATCATCCGCCAGCGCGCGGATGCCGAGCGGCGAATGCGGCTGCTGAACCGTTTTCCGTCGGATAATCCCAACCCCGTTTTGCAGGTGGATCGTTCCTCGCGCATCCTCTACGCCAACCTGGCCAGCCTGACATTGCTGACGCAATGGCAGAGCGGCGTCGGCGGCGTGGCGCCGGAGAAGTTGCGCAACCTGGTGGACTTGCTCTGCCGCACCGGGCAGCGGCAGGAGGTCGAGGTTGCTTGCGCTGAACGGGTCTTTTCCTTCTCGGCCACGTCCCTCTCCGATGACGGAGTGATCTACCTTTACGGTCACGACATTACCAAGCGGAAGCAGGCGGAACAGGAGTTGATCGAACTCAAGGAGCAGGCTGAGGAAAATGCCCTCCATGACCAACTCACCGGCCTGCCAAACCGCCGCCTGCTCAGCGAGCGGCTTCAGCAGGAAACCGTCCGCGCCAGGCGGCAGGGCACGAAGCTGGGGCTGCTGGTCGTGGACATCGACAACTTCAAACAGATCAACGACGGCTACGGGCACAAGGTGGGCGACCAGGTGATCGCGGCGGTCGGCCACTCCCTGCGAGACACGCTGCGGGGTTCGGACACTGTCTGCCGTTGGGGCGGAGACGAACTGGTGCTCTTGCTGACCGACCTGCGTGCCCGTGAAGATCTCGGCTCTGTCTGCACCAAACTGATCGAAGCCGTGAAGCAGCAGACCGCTGAGGCGGGCATCACCGCGCCGGTGACGCTGAGCCTTGGAAGCGCGATCTTTCCCGATGACGCGGAGGAGACGGCGCTCCTGATGCAACAGGCCGACCACGCGCTGTATCTCGCCAAGGCCGACGGGCGCAATTGCTGGCGTGAGTTCAAGGGCTTTCCCGAGGGACACGACGCAAAGGGCGTGGCGGACATATTCATCGCCTTGAGTGCCGCTGTCGCAGAAGGGAAAATCACCACGTTTTTTCAGCCGATCATTGACGCGGAAACGTTGCGCGTGTCCGGCGCGGAAACACTGGCGCGCTGGCATGACGAGCATCACGGCTGGGTATCGCCGGAGGTTTTCATCCCACTGGCAGAAGACAAGGGATTGATTCTGCAACTCGGCCAACTCGTGCTTGTGCAGGCGATGGATCAGCTCGCGGAATGGCGTCGGCGCGGTTTGGAGTTTACGGTTTCCGTCAATGTATCCAAGCGGCAGTTGCTCGACGGAAACTTCCGGACGCACCTGACGGAGAATGTGGAGCGCCGCGGGCTGAAACCGGAATGGGTTGTTCTCGAAATCACCGAGCGCCAGTCCGTGTTGGAGCAGGCCCTTGGCCGCCAGCGTTTGGAGGAATTGAGCGCGGCCGGTTTCCGACTGGCCATTGATGACTTTGGATCCGGCTATTCGTCATTTGATTCGGTTGGCGAGATTGCATTCAGCGAATTGAAGATTCATCTCGGCCTGGTCCGCATGAGTCACACGGCACGGGGCCGTCGTGTGGTTCAGGCCATCGTCGAAATGGGCCGCTCGCTGGGCCTGCGAGTGGTGGCCGAAGGCGTGGAAGATGAGGCCACTCAGGACATGCTCGCGTCCATGGGGGTTCACAGATTGCAGGGCTACCTCTACTCCAAGCCGCTTCAAGCCGGGGCGTTCCTTAACTTTGCGGAGGCGCGCAATGCGCAGAAGCTTCGGGCGGCTTGACCGGAAGGATTCGGATTTCTACAAAAGCAAGCGAAGGGAGCGAGGCCGGAAGGGAATTCGGTTTCAATGGGGCGAAGCGGTGAACCCTGACGGTCTCCACTCGTCTTCGGGGGCGGCGATTGAGAAACTCATTCAGCGCCGGCAGTAACCGCCCCCGGCGTACCGATACCCTCCACCATAACCGTAACCCCCGCGGTAACCAACACTCAAACCGTAATTTCCCGACGAATAGCCGAAGCTGAAACCGTAGCGAGGATAACATCCCGAGGAATAGCCGGCATAGTAGGACGGATAGTAGCTGGAGCGGTAGTACGGGCGGCAGTAACCGTAGTTGTAGTAAGCGGGCGAGGCGTAACTGTAGGCGTAGTTCACGTAAGTCGGATAAACAGGGTAGGGATTATTCGCGTAAACGACCACCGGCGTGGCGGCTTGAGGTGGTGAAGGAGTGGCCGGTGCGGGCGCCGCGGGCGCAGCCGCCGGTGGAGGTGTGGCGCGGCTTCTCTCCTCACGCTGCGCTTCGGCAGCGCGATCCCGCAGTTCACCGCCACGTTGCAACATGGCCGAGATGAGTTCGGACGAGATTCCCTGGTCCCGCAGGTAAATGACTTCCTTGGCCGAAGGATGGTAGGCGACCGGAGAGTTCCGGACGTATGCCATCAGGACCGACGCATCCACACCCGCTTTGTGCATCTTCAAGATCTCCGGCAGGCCGGCGGACAGATAAGGCGTCCGCCCCTGAGCAGCCGAACCGTTGGTTGCGTTGGTGATGATAATCGCGCCAGGAGGCTTCTCGGCGGGGGCGGAAGGTTCCGCGCCGGTCAGCGGTTGGATGAATGCGGCAAGGGCGATTCCGGCGGTCAGCAGGGCGACATTGGCAGACAACATATTCGGCTCCGATCTAGTGGTTTCAGTTCAACGCAAGGTGAACCGGCCAGCCATTTGCAGCATAAGCCCCTTGGGATTGATTTCAAGGACGCGTTTTCACGCGGCTGAAGGCCGGCCCGCGGGGCTTCACGAACCACAGACTCAACGCGACGGCAGCGAAGAACAGAACATAAGCGATTGTAAAAGTGCTTTCGCTGGCTTCGTAAAACATGACCCGATGCAGCCAGTGTTGGACGAAGGAGCCTGCATAACGTTCGCCGCCTCCGGCGAGCAGGCGCAGGTGGTTTTCCCAGGTGGTCAACGGACAAACGATTCCGGCAAAAGATTCCGCCGCAACCACACCGATGGCCAGCAAATGGGCCAGGCGAAACCAGAAGTTACGCACAAACCGCCACCGGCGCAGCCCCCCGGCCCAGATCAGCAGCAATCCGATGATGACAAATGCAACGAACGCAAAGTGTAAAATCAGAATCGAGTCCGCCAGCAATGTATAGAACCGAGCCATGGTCAGCACGGCTGGCAGCGTCCGCC
>Ga0137433_1000700_pt1 | contig 16670 bp, 19 predicted proteins | sample EasRivERMZT840_2_FD_102335 | JGI IMG/M metagenome (GOLD analysis project Ga0137433, IMG submission 102335) | Soil microbial communities from meander-bound floodplain in the East River, Colorado, USA - East River MetaG ERMZT840_2 | ecosystem: Environmental > Terrestrial > Soil > Floodplain ...
AAGACTATCTCTATCCGAAGGAGTGCTTCGCCTCGGTTCAACTACCAGACGAGGCTGTTCGGGCATTCACTTCCTCGCGTAAGCCGCGCGCTAACGGCATGAAGCCGACGGCGCAAAGAACGCGCCGCGGCTGATACCCAGCCGGGCCCCGCAGGCCCTGGTTACTGCGATGGGCGTTGGGTTCAGAAGGAGGCATTTGCATGAGCGAGTTCGGCGTGTTATCGCTTTTACCATTCGTGCCAAGTGGCGCCGACTACGAGGGCAGTCGTCGCCTCTTCGCAGAGCTCGGCTTTGAAGAGGTATGGGAGAACAACGGGTACGCCGGTTTCCGGAATGGCGATGCCCAGTTCATTCTCCAGAAGTACGATGTGAAGAGTTTTGCGGAGAATTTCATGGTCAGGTTGAATGTGAAAGACCTCGAAGCGTGGTGGCAGGCCGTCTCGCGGTTGCAGCTTGACAAGAAGTACCCCGGATTCAAGATTAGTCCACCATCCGACTTTCCGTGGGGTAGAGAAGTCAATTTCATCGATCTCGCCGGTGTGTGCTGGCACGTCGGCAAAGCCTGATCTTTCGGTTTGTCTTAAATGGGTTCGGTTAAGTACTCAGGTTGTGGAGGTGGGGATTGAAGGCACGACGAGCATGGGTTTTGTTACTGTTCAGCTTTGTCTCTCTTTTTTCGTCGGATGCGTCGTTCGGTCAAGCGAAGGAGCCCTCGAAAGTATTCAGCGCCGCTATCCGTGAAATTCGCGGCAAAACTTCGATTCCTATTCTCCTTCCCTCACGATTACCGGACGCAATATCCGAAAAGGATATCAAGTTAGCAGATGGTAACGCTTCCGCAGAGGGTTACGGGATCTCGCTCTATTACAGTGAAGAAGGCAACAATGCGACATTCGCCGCCAGATTTTTGGCATTTCGCGAAGTAATCCGCGATTTGCCGAACATACGGCGCGTCAAGTTGGCCAACGGGACCGTCGGCATGTTCAGACCTGTTTCATGCGGCGGCTCTTGCGCACCGGCAAATTTGTGGTGGGAGCAGAGCGGCGTTATGTACCAAATCCAGATCAGACTCAGTAGCACTACCAACGAGAAAGAACAGGAAAGAGTTCTGGTTGAATCAGCAAATTCCGTCGTGACGGTTCGCTAGTGTCAGTAAAGAGGAGGGATCCGGATGAATATCGATGAAGAGCGGATCGTGTCAGACATCGTTGCCGCGCTCGAGAAGGCCTGGAACGCAGCCGACGGCGCGGGATTCGCACGGCCTTTTGCCGAAGATGCGGATTTCGTGAACATCCGCGGCGAGCACTTTCAAACTCGTCACACCATCGCCCAGGGGCACCAACACATATTCGACACGATTTACAAGGGCAGCGTCGTGCGTTCCGAGGTGGTTGGAGTGAGGCCTATCGCGCGTGGCGTACTACTCGCCCATGTCAAAAGCACGCTCAAAGTGCCCACCGGCCCACTCGCCGGAGAACTCAGTTCGCTGTTTACGATGGTGCTCGTACAGGACCAGGACGCCTGGCGTATCGCCGCGTTCCACAACACGCTAGTCAAGTAGCATGCCATCAATACCGTTGATGATCCTTCTGTCAGTAGTCCTGGGGCTGCAGATACCCACAAGCAGAAGGTCCCTTGATGCCGTTGCACGAGCCAAGCCTCGTTTGCAAACAGCGCTTGCATCTCACGGCGCACACCTCGGATCGCCGATATACATCCGCATCTTCAAAACGGAGCGTGAACTCGAACTTTGGGTCGACAAGGGAGATCTATATGTTCTGTTTAAAAAGTACCCAATCTGCGCGTTCTCCGGAGAGCTGGGGCCAAAGCTTCGCGAAGGGGATCAACAGAGTCCAGAAGGGTTTTACACAGTCCGACCAGCGCAACTGAATCCAACGAGTACATTTCACCCGTCGTTCAATTTGGGATACCCGAACGAATACGATCGCGCGCATAGTCGGACGGGAAGCGCTCTTATGGTTCACGGAAATTGCGTGTCTATTGGCTGCTACGCAATGACCGACAGCTATATCGAAGAGATCTACGCGATGGCGGATGCGGCACTACGGAACGGTCAACGCGAGTTTCAAGTTCATGTCTTTCCATTTCGGATGGTCCAGGAAAAGATGATTCCGCTTCGAAACTCCAGATGGTACTCATTCTGGCTGGAGTTGAAAGCAGGATACGATGCCTTTGAGCAATACAACCGTCCGCCCCGAGTGAGAGTTCGGAATCGGCAATACGTGGTGACAAGTCCATGATCGCCGCCGCCCAACAAAAATGAACTTAACCTCGCTCGCGCCACAATTTCTTGTCGATGATCTGTCGACATCCATCGCCTATTACCGCGATCGGTTAGGCTTCGAGCCTGACTTTGTGTATGAGTCGTTTTACGCGAGCGTCAGCCGGGACGGTTTTGCAATTCATCTGAAATGCGCGCCGAAAACCGTTGCAGATCGGGCTCACCGCAAACAGAACGAGCACCTCGATGCCTGCGTCGGGGTTCGAGGAATCGAAGCGCTATTCGATGAGTTGACGTCCAGGGGAGCCCATATCATTCGATCGCTCGAGGAGCGACCATGGGGATGCAAGGATTTCTATGTTGAAGACCCCGATGGATACATTCTCAGCTTCAGCGAAGAAACCGCATGATCAAACTGAATCATCTTGCGATACTCGTTCGGATACCTCATCTATCTTTGGGACGAACGAACCATGCGTGAAAAGGGTGGAGCCTGAAACTTTCGTGGTGAACGCAAAATACGTCCACACAAACCTCATTGCGAAAGACTGGCGGCGTCTCGCGGACTTCTACGAAAACGTGTTCGGCTGCGTTCGACTCCTTCCGGAACGCGACCTTTCAGGAGAATGGCTCGAGCGAGGCTCCGGCATTCCCAACGCCCGTCTGCGAGGCATTCATCTGCGCCTGCCGGGACTCGGCCCGCACGGTCCGACTCTGGAAATCTTCCAATATGACAACTGCGCGGACACGCCGGCGGCCACCGCCAATAGAGTGGGCTTCGGTCATATCGCTTTCGCTGTCGATGATGTGAACGCCGCTCGTGAAGCGGTTCTTTCGGCGGGAGGCACGGCGTTGGGAACGATCGAGGTTGTGGTTATCCCGGATGCCGGACGTATAACCTGGACCTACGTACGCGACCCGGAAGGCAACATCATCGAACTCCAGCGCCGTGATCCGTAGACACGGACGAGGGCGGTCATAGACCGCCCCTACAGACTGAGTGTTAGCGCCGATAACGACGAACGCCAAGACCAGTCAGAAGAGAGAGTGCGCCACCAAGCGCCAGCAGCGGAAGGCCGCCGGCGGTTGCAGGTAACTCCTCCTCATCAGGCTGTGCGACCGGCTCTTCAGCCGGCTGTTCGGCCGGCTCGGCTGCCGGCAACTCTGCGGGTTCTTCCAACTGCGCCTGCTGATCCAGTTCTTCCGCTACAGGGGCCGGTTCCGGTTCCGGTGCAGGCAATTGCGCTACCTGTTCCTCGGTCGCCGTCTCTGCTGCTGCAACCTTCGGTCGGTCGATGATCATCACAGCATCGCCTTCTTTGTAATGGCTCGCGCGCGATTCAATCTGGAGCGGTCCGTACTTGCATTCCATTTCCGTTCGATGGAAAGGAACGATCACGCCGGTCACAGTGACGTCTTCGCCCTCTTCAATGGAGTCTTTGACAGGAGTCACAACTTCCGACTTCGAGGCCGTGGTGATGATGAGCAGATCGTCGTCTCTGAGGAAATCGTCGTCCTCAATGCTGAAAACTTTATCGCTGAAGGTTCGATGCATCTCACCTTTGACAGTTACCGTCTTGCCGAAATAGTCCTCCGGATGATTCAGCACCGTATCCAGCTTCGCGGTCTCCGCCGTCCCGGGAACTGTCGAGTGCGTCGTACCGGGAGCACAGTTCTTGTCATCCAGCGAACTCTGCTGCTGGCCGGCTGTCCCGAGCGCAGTAAGACCAAAGATAACGATCAGCACAAGGCTGATTCGCAATGAATGTGGTAAACGACCAAACGGACTTCTCATGTATGTAAGCCCTCCTTACGTTACTGGTTGTTGGGTGTGCTACAGAGTGTTGGACGGCGGCCGAGGGTGTTCCGTAAGTTTACGGGTTATATTCCCGCCAGATTGGGCTGGAGCTTGTGGTAACCCTGTTGTTGCGCCCAAAGGTCGAGGGACAACCCGGCAAGTTCATCAACTTCCGGAATCGCTGAGGGATCTCGCGAAAGGTCCACTACCTGCAGATAACCATTACAGGCGTCGCAAGCCTGAATTCTGAGATTCGGAAAATCAGGTGCAGCGAAAGTCGACAGTTTGTTTCCAGCCGTCTCGTCGCATCCTGGACATCGGGAACGCGGAAACGCGCGGCGGCGCAGACACAGCGCGCATGTAATCTCGAATGCCAGCCCGTCTGCCTGCGGCCGCAGGCAACCGACCTGCGGAGGACGCGCGCACCATGGGCAGTCGAATCCTTCGGGCAGCGCGGCGGCGTATGGCTGCATCAGCGCGCGCGCAAAAAACTGAAGCTCGGAAAATACGCCGGGTTGTTCCCAGTATTCCGCGATGAGCTTGTCGAAATCGGAAGGGCCGAGTGATCGGGCCGCAGCGGCGAGCGGATCGGGCGCCGTGCGCGCAACAAGATCGAGCAAGGGCGGAAAGAATTTTTCAAGGCCTCGCACGTCGCGCGATGAAACCCCGCTTTGCCAATCCGCGACGCCGGCATAGAAAAGCAGGATCTCGCGGGATGCGGCATAGCGATCGGCAAGAAGCCGGGCCCGTCGAGCGCGCTCGTGAAACATCAACTGCGACGGTTCTCCCGATACCATTTGGGATGATGCGAGGCGGCCCATCGCTGCGTGACCCAGCCCTGGATCATTCCGCGAAACGCTCCGGGCACAGCCGCAGTCCCCATGTAGATGTGGACGATGATCCCTCCGATCGAAATAACTGCCACCAGAGGGTGAATCAAAACAGCGAGCTCACGAATGGGACGTGAGAACGCCGACGGAAACCAAAGAACAACTCCGCTGAGCAGCAACAGCACGCCGCTGAACGCCTGTATCCAGAAGAGAGATTTTTGTCCGCCGTTGAAGCGACCCGCTTCGGGCATGCCTGCTTCGTCATTCACAGCGTAACGGCGCGCCTGACGCAGCCAGCGGCGATCATCGCTGTCGATTCGCATCTGACGTCTCCATGCGGTGAACATCGCGGCGAACACCAGTACGAACAGCAAACCACCGAGTGGATGCCAGGCGCGCACCGTCGTGCCACCGCCGAAAATCGACGCGAGCCAGTAGAGGCGAGGCGACCACAGTGCGAGGCCGGTCAGCGCGGTATAGAGGAAAGCCAGCGCGACAAGCCAGTGCACGACGCGTTCGCGCACGGTAAAGCGAACCAGCCGGGTTTCAGTCGTCTCTTTTAGGTCCATATCGCACGTAATGAAAGAACGCAGCAAGCACGCCGCCGAGGAGCATCGTGCTTCCGATCCATTTGAGCGGACCTTTCCACAACGCGACAGTCCACGGAATCTTCGGATCTCGAGGAAGCCCGTACAACTCGGGCTGATCGGCGTTCTCCAGAACATACAGCACGTGAGTGCCGCCGACACCGGACGGATTGTACACACCCGCATTCGCGTGACCATCGGCGCGCAGCGACTTCACACGATCTTCGGCCTTGAGAAGCAGATCTTCCCGGGTACCGAAGCTGAGACAATTCGTCGGGCACGCTTTGATGCACGCCGGTTCGAGCCCGACCTCAACACGATCGCTGCACAGCGTGCATTTCTGAACCTTCTTCGTCGTCGGATTCAGCTTCGGCACGTCGAAAGGACATCCGGTCATGCAGTAGCCGCAACCGATGCATAAATCGGAATTGAAGTCGACGATGCCGCTCGTGTACTGCACGATGGCGCCCGGCGCCGGACACGCCTTGAGGCAGCCCGGCTCGACGCAGTGCATGCATTGATACTTCGACATCAGCCATACCGGCTGATCGTCTTTTTCCGTTTCGTTGAACTTGATCAGGTTCCAGTAGTTGTGCGCGAGGTCGGGCAACGTCTGGTACGTGCCTTCGAAGTTGCCGAAGATGACCTGCTGATCGTTCCATTCCTGGCACGCGACTTCGCACGCTTTGCAACCGATGCAGGTGGTGGTGTCGATGAGCTTGGCCGAAGTCGTAGTTCTCGCAGTCGCGCCGGCGGGCTTGCCGGGAGTCGCTGAGATCGCCTTGAGGAGTGTGCCGATCATGAATACGTCTGCCAGCCGCGCAGCGGCGAAAGAGTGTAGCCACGGCCGCAGGCCGTGGTTGCGAATTCATTAGCAGAGTGAGCCGCGCAGGGGCGAAAGATTCTTTCGCCCCTGAAGGGGCTCATAGCTCGGTGGAACGTCCAGCCACGGCTTTCAGCCGTGGCTACACTCTTTCGCCGCTGCGCGGCTATTCTGACCTTCATATCTTCTCGATGTTCACGAGGAATCCCTTGTACTCGGGCGTTCCTGAATTCGGATCAAACACACTCGGACTGAGGTTATTAACCAGCGGTCCGGTGACTCGACCGATGAACCCCCAGTGAATGGGCAGCCCGATCTGATAAACCGTCTTTCCGCCGACCTGCAGCCCCCGCATTCGACGCGTCACCATCGCTTTGCCTTCGACCGCGCCGCGCGCCGACCTCACTCGAACCATATCTCCGTTTTGAATGCTCTTCTCGCGCGCCAGCGCATCCGGAATCTCCACGAAAAAGTGCGGCTGAAGCTCGCTCGTGCCTGCGATGTGCTTCGTCCAGTAGTGGAAGTGCTCCGTCAACCGGTACGTCGTGCCGACGTATGGGAATTCCGCCGCCGTTCCGAGCTTGTCGAGATCGCTCTGAAAGATCTTGGCCAGAGGATTGGACCCGACTTTCGGATGCAGCGCGTTCTCGGAAGGCGATTCGACCGGTTCGTAGTGCTCCGGGAACGGACCTTCCGCAAAGTCCGCGGCATAAAGTTTCGCAACGCCTTCCGCCAGCATGATGAATGCGCCAAAGTCCTCCGGCGGCGCGTCGGCCTTGTAGTCGGGAATATCGCCGGACCAGTTCGTGCCGGTCCAGCGCAACGGCGCGCGCGACGCGTCCCACGGCTTGCCGCCGGCGTCGACGGAAGCGCGGTTGTAAAGAATGCGGCGATTCGCGGGCCAATTCCAGGACCAATTGGGAAACAGTCCAAGCCCCGTCGGATCATCCTGCCCGCGGCGCATCATCATATTGCCGGCTTCCGTAAACGAACCGGCGTAGATCCAATTGCCGCTCACCGTGGAGCCGTCGTCGGCCAAAGCACCGAAAGTCGATAACTGCTTGCCCATGGCATCGCGTCCATTGATCTCGCGCGCAACTTCCGAAAGTGACGGCGACTGCGCGTTCTGCCAGTTCCACGACATCTTCAACAGAGGCTCCGGCGCCGTGCCTCCTTCCTTCTCGTACAGTTCCCGAATCTTCAGAAAAAGCCGCGCGATGATTTCCTGATCGCGCAAAGCTTCGCCCGGCGGATCAAGCGCCACGTTCTTCCATTGCGCCCAACGCGAGGAGTTCACGAAAGCGCCATCCTTCTCGGCAAAGCACGCGGCGGGAAGCATGAACACTTCCGTGTTGATCGTCGAAGAATCGGGCGCCGACGGGTAGTACTCCTGCGCGAGCGATTTCGCCTTCCAGAAGGACGCGGTTTCGGTTTCGAAACACTCCGCAACGATCAGCCACTTCAGCTTCGACAGCGCCGCGAGCATCTTCGGCGTGTTCGGACCATTGGCAACCGGATTCATGCCGAACGAAATCAAACCCTCGAACTGACCTGAATACATCCGATCGAATATGTATCCCCAACTGAAGTTGTCGGCCTCATCCAGCTTCGGCAGGTACTCGTAACCGAAATCGTTCGACTTCGCCGCGCTCGCCCCGTAATACGCCTTCAACAGACTTGCGACGAACTTCGGCGTATTCGTCAGGTAGTTCATGGAATTCGGACGCAGCGCCTTCGGCGTCGTCTCCTTGAGATAGGTCGCGAGGTCCTGCTGATTCGCGCGCGGCAGCCGCAGATATCCGGGCAACATGTTCCATGCACCCATGTCCGTCGCGCCCTGGATATTCGAGTGACCCCGCTGCGCATTGACGCCGCCGCCGGGCATACCGATATTGCCGAGCATGAGCTGCAGCATAGCTGCGGTGTGGATCAACTGGACGGAGTGGCTGTGCTGCGTCCATCCCAGCGCGTAAAGAATAGTTCCCTGCCGGTCCTCCTTGCTGGTCGAGCAAATGACGGCGGCTGCTTTTTCGAAATCCGCTGCCGTGCAGCCGCAGATGGACGCCACCATTTCGGGCGTGTACCGCGAGTAATGCTGCTTCATCAACTGGAAGACACTGCGCGGATGTTCGAGAGTCTCGTCGACTTTCGCGTAGCCTGCCGCATCGAGTTCATAACCCCAGCTCGATTTGTCGTACGCCTTTTTATTTTCGTCCCAACCCGAGAAGAGGCCTTCGTTGAAGGAGAACCCTTCTTTGATGAGGAATGACGCATTGGTATGGAGCTTCACATATTCGCGCTGGTACGCGTCGTGTGTGAGGGCGTAATGGATGAGCCCGCCAAGAAATGCGATGTCGGTGCCGGAGCGAATCGGAACATAAACGTCGGACACAGCGGCCGTGCGGTTGAATCGCGGATCGATCGTGACGATCTTCGCCTTGCGTTTACGCTTCGCTTCGATTGCGAATCGAAAACCGACCGGGTGATTCTCTGCAGGATTGCCGCCCATGACCATGATCACGTCGGCATTGGCGACGTCGGTCCAGCCGTTGGTCATAGCCCCGCGGCCGAATGTGGCGGCCAGACTGGCCACCGTTGGGCCGTGTCAAAGCCGGGCCTGATTTTCATAAGGGACAATGCCGAGCCCGAACCGGAACTTGCCGAGGAGATAGTTCACCTCATTGGTATCCGTGCAACCGCCGATGATCGCTGTGTTCGTGAGTCGATTGACGGTGCGGCCCGCCTGGTCCTTCTGTTGAAAGCCCGTATCGCGCGCCGCCTTGATGAGGCGCGACATCCGGTCGATCGCCTCGTCCCACGACATCTCTTTCCAGTCGGTCGCACCGGGCCCGCGATACATCGGTTTCGTAAGCCGTCGGTCATTGACGATGAACTGGCGGAGAGTGATTCCCTTCGGGCAAAGCGCGCCGCGATTGATTGGGCTATCGGGATCGCCTTCGACGTGCACGACAGTGGGCTTTACATTCCCGGCCTTGTCGCCCAGCGTGTGAATGATGACTCCGCATGCCACAGCACAGTACGGGCAGATGCTGTGTGTCTCCGTCGTCCGCGAAATTTTCAACTCCCGCGATTGGGCAAGGGCAGGCTGAACATCAAAACCCAGCGCAGTCGTAACGGTTGCGCCGGACACCGCACCCTTGATAAAAGTTCTGCGGGAGATTGGCATTGCGGAGTTATCTAAGCACCGCGCGAGATGTGAAGGCAAGGCTATTTGGTGGGTCCAGAACTCCCTCTCCCTCCGGGAGAGGGATGTCGCGAAGCGACAGGGTGAGGGCAGGCATGGAATCAACTAGCCGCGTGCCTGCCCTCACCCTCCCGCTTCGCGGGGTCCCTCTCCCGGAGGGAGAGGGAGAAAACGAAAGCGCATCATGAACACATCACGACGTGAATTTATGAAGTCCAGCCTGGCTGCAATCGCGGTCAGCGCCATGCCGCAACAAACCAGCGCGACCATCCTCAAAGGCGGCCGTGTCCTTTCGATGGACCCGAAGATCGGCGATTTCGAACGAGCCGACGTCCTGATCGAAGGCTCCACGATTTCGATGGTCCAGCCGGACATTCGCTCATCGGCGAAAGTGATCGACGCTTCCAACATGATCGTCATGCCGGGATTCGTCGACACGCATCGCCACGCCTGGCAGGCGCAACTGCGCAACATCATTCCGAACGGAACTCTCGGCGACTATATGCGCGACGTCCTTGGAGCTCGCGGCGCCTATCGTCCGGAGGACGTCTACATCGGGGATCTCGTTACGGCGCTAGGCGCGATCAACGCGGGCGTCACGACGATGCTTGACTGGTCTCATATCGGAAACAGTCCCGAGCACACCGACGCGGCGATTCGCGGCCTGCGCGAGTCCGGCATTCGCGGCGTGTATGGATACGGGGCCGGCGCCGCGGGACCTCAGAGCCGATACCCGCAGGACATCCGGCGATTGCGCAAACAACATTTCTCCTCGCCGAACCAGTTGCTCACACTTGCAATAGCAACCGGGCTCAGCGCTTCAGACTGGGCGTTGGCGCGCGAGGTCGGAGCGCCGATCAGCGTTCACGTGAACGGGGGAAACGAACTGCTGCCGATGGCCAGTCTGCTGCGTTCCGATGTGACGCTGATTCACGCCAACAATCTGACCGAAGCGGAATGGCAACTGGTCGCTAAAACAGGCGCGCACATTTCCGTTTCAGCACCAATCGAAATGGAGATGGGCCACGGCGTTCCCGCAATCCAGCAATCGATCGATCACGGTATTCGTCCGAGTCTCAGCGTGGATGTGGAAACCGAACTGGGCGGTGACTTCTTTACCCAGATGCGTTCCGTGTTCACCGTCGCGCGAATGCTGCGCTTCACGCGCGAGCGTCAGGGCGAGAGAAACCTGCCGCCTCTGTTGACGGCCCGCGAGGTTGTGGAGTTCGCGACGATCGAAGGAGCAAAGGACAACTGGCTTGATCTCAAAACCGGCTCGCTGACGCCGGGGAAGGACGCGGACATCATCATGCTCCGAACGGATCAGATCAATGTCATGCCCGTCAATAACGCATACGGCGCCATCGTCCTGAGTATGGACACGAGCAACGTCGATACGGTTTTCGTCGGCGGGAAAATGATGAAGTCCGGCGGGCAACTGGTCGGCGTAGATATGGGCCGCATCACGCGCACGCTGAACCAGTCGCGGGATTATCTGATTTCGAAATCCAACCTTCGTACAGCCCCATCCCGTTAAGAAAATGAAACCTTGTTGGATTAGAGTCGTAGTTCTTGCGCTGTTATTCCTGTGGCCAGCCATCGAAGCTCGCGCAGGTTTCCATTCCCCCGGATTCGGACGAGTATGCCGTGTATTCAGCCGTCATCAATAAAGCAGTCGCCAAGCGTAAAGCGAAGTTCGCGGTTATCGACGGCAGGACAGTATTTTATGAAAACATAGCGAAGGCTCAGTACACGTGCCAGCCGATCATGAAGCCGTTAACCCAAGAAATGCTTCAGAATCTCATCCGCAAAAATGGCGAGCGATACCGATTGTCAGAGAGTCTCAAATTGAATGTGCAGTACGTTCTTTTAGGCAACCAGGCGGCTCCGAGGACGTACCCGGCCTCAGCTATTTTCAGTCTCTCCAAAGTGTGGTTCAACGACAAGAAGGACGTTGCGCTAGTGTATTTTAAGGTCAACTGCGGCTCCCTGTGCGGAGAGGGAAACCTGATCTTGCTTAGTAGAGGAAATCGAGGATGGGAAATCAGGGAGGAATGCCGATTGTGGATCTCGTAGAACTCATCCCCCCGCATCACATTCGATACATCCAGTAACCCGGCATGCTTCGATCATGATCAAATGCGAGGACTCGAATCCCATCGGACATTTCCAGATAAACAACGTGAAATGGGAATCGTCTTACGGGCACTTTCCGTGCAGACAGGTTCTTCGCTACGAGCGGAACCGGCGATCCGGCGTCGGGAAAACTCCGGACGAATTCGAGAGCCGCATCGACGGCTTCCAGGAATTCACGGCCAAGTCCTTCACGCTTTCCCTCGTACCATGCGGCAGCCTCGGCGAGTTCGGCAGACGCTTCCGGTTCAGTCCGAAGCGCCTTCACTTCCTCAAACTGCGGGTGATGCGATCGCGGACGTCCTCCCAAGGTTCGCCCGCTGATTCGCCTGACAGGACTCGACGTGCACGTCGTTCGATCTCAATTGCCCAGGCCGCTTCGACTTCAGCGGGGTTTCCTGCCGGCTCGTCGAGACTAGCCAATAACTCTGCAGCGAAGTCGGCACGCTCATCGGGTGAAAGCGTCAGAGCTTCACGAAGCAATTCTTGGGCTCGGTTACTCATGACGGCATTGTAGGGCAGGTGCAACAGCGTAACAAGGGCATGAGCCGATGCGCTCAAGACGCCGGGGCTCATTGTCGGACCAGTCGGAAGGTCAGTTAGGAGAGTACGCAGTGCCCTGCCGCAGGGTCTGCTCACTGACCAGAAACCGCAACCTGATTTTTTCCTGATCGAGTTCGCTTTCGAGGATTGCATCGAATTGCTGACCGCTGAATCCGCCCATGACTTTCCATTCGTGGTTGGTCGAGAGGACTCCTTCATACGCGCCGCCGGAAACCTCGGTACGTTCTTTACCGTTCAGATAAAGGAGTGTGGCTTTGGCGACGAGGTCGAGTTTGTCTTCGTTGCTCAAAAGAGAGTTGCCCATCAGGAAGGTAAAGCCCCATCTCACGCCAGTCATGGGCTATAGGGTACCATCCTCACCCGATGGATGGGGCGAGACGTTATTTCTCTCCGGATTACTTCACCGCCCGGGATCGCTTCCGCAGCGCCGCCGCGAAGGCACGCGGACGGCTTGAATTCCTGCCGCTCACAGCGAAAGGCCCGGGAGGCGAAGAACTCGGTATCGACATCGCGAGGTTCGGAGCGGAAACGCCTCATCGTCTGCTTCTGCATTCTTCCGGACTGCACGGTGTCGAGGGATTCGCAGGTTCCGCGATTCAGCTTCAACTGCTCGACGAACTGCCGGGAATTGCTTCGGACGCGGCGATCGTTGTCGTCCACATTCTGAATCCATATGGAATGTCGTGGCTGCGGCGCGTCAACGAGAACAACGTCGACCTCAATCGTAACTTCCGCCCTGACGGCTCTCATACGGGCGCGCCGCCTTTGTACGCCCGCATGGACGCGTTTCTGAATCCGCGCACTCCGCCAGCCGCGGACCTCTACTTCGCGAAAGCCGCCGGTCTCGTCCTGCGTCACGGCATGAACAAGCTGAAGCAGACCGTTGCGGGCGGACAATATGAATTTCAGAAGGGACTGTTCTTTGGCGGAAATCGTTTGGAGGAAGTCCCGCGAAAGTACGAGGCGTTTCTGATGGAGCGCCTCGCTAAAGCCGAGAAGACCATCGTCATCGATGTGCACACCGGCCTTGGAAAGTTTGCTGAAGACATGCTGCTGGTGGAGCCCGAGGATTATGCCCGGCTTCGCGATGTCTTCGGCGCCCGCGTTACGGAGCTTCAGCCGGATCAGGGCTACACGTATCGAATCGCAGGCGGGCTGGAGGAGATGATCTTTCGCGTGTTTTCGAAGCGACGGCCGGATTTCATTGGGCAGGAGTTCGGGACGTATAGCGGAATGAAAGTCATTCACGCGCTAAGAGAAGAGAACCGGTGGCAGCAGTATGGCGCGGGCGGTCCCGATCACCCGGCAAAGCGGCGTCTCAAGGAGACGTTCTGTCCGGACGATGAGAACTGGCGAAGCGCCGTGTTGCGTCGCGGCCGCGAGCTAATCCAGCAGGCCGTCGCGAGGCTGTGAGCGTGCAAAACAATCCACCAATCGCCACTCGTCAGGTACCCAATTAAGATAGAAAATTTTCACAGCGATTATCGCTATCGAAAATCGCTACTGCAGATGGATGTTCCAGATCGCCGATGGGCGATGGCGAATCGGCGATGGGCATACGACGTCTCTATGATTTTTGTTTTGAGTGCGTGTATGCTTGGGCCGATTTCCTTGAGGCCACTTTCCACGGAGTACAACGTATGAGATCGAAGAAGACAGTATTTTTAAGTCTGACGATGGCTATCTGCCTGCTTTCGAGCGCGCTCCTGCACGCCCAAAGCGGAGACAAATTCAAAGGACGGCTCGCTCCGGTTCCGGCGCTCGGTATTCAGCCCGCTCTCGTTCAGGGCGTTGGCCAGGCAGAAGCGACTTTGAACGGCAGGAAACTGACGATATCCGGAGCGTTTGAAAAAATGGCTTCCGCGGCCACGATCGCGAAACTTGGTCTCGGACAGCTCCCCGGTATGCGGGGAGAACCGGTTTTTGATCTCACGGTGACAAAGACAGGAGACGGCAAGACGGGCACGATCGCAGGAACATTCGATCTGACTCCGCAGCAAGTCGACGCGTTCAAGAAGGGCCGGTTCTACGTCCAGATTCACAGCGAAGGGGCGCCGAACGGCCATTTGCTGGGCTGGCTGCTCAAATAGGAGGATCCAAATGTACGGCATCAAAAAACATTTATTGGTAACACTGCTGGCCCTTGGTATTTCGAGCGTTCTTATTCTCGCGGGACAGGCTCCTGCAGGTCAGGCGCCCGCGGGCGGCCGCGGTGGTCAAGGTGGACAGGGCGGCGGTCAGGGACAAGGTGGTGGAGGCGGCCGCGGCGCACAGCGCGGCGGTCAGGGACAAGCGCCGGCTGCTCCGGCCCCGCCTCGGGGTCTGGAGATTGCGGGCGAAGTACAAAACTTCGTGCCCGTCACGGACGCCATGTTGAGAAACCCCGATCCCGCAAACTGGCCGATGATCCGGCGCGATTACAGCGCGACCAGTTACAGCCCGCTGAAGGAAATCACGCCCGCGAATGCGAAGGATCTTCAGATGGTTTGGAAGATCCCGATGAACGAAGGCGGCACCAACCAGCCCGCTCCCATCGTCCATAACGGCGTCATCTATATCGCGAACACCGGCGGCATCATGCAGGCCATCGACGGAGCCACCGGCAAAGTGATCTGGCAAAACCACCTCGGTGGAAATATCGCGATGCGCGGCATCTCGATTTATCAGGACAAGATTTATCTGGCGAGCGGCAACCGCGTGAAGGCGCTCGATGCCCGCAACGGCAAGGTGGCATGGGATACGGAAATCGCGGCAGGCTACAGCAATTCGAGCGGACCGATTGTCGCCAACGGCAAGGTGATCGAGGGACTCGGCGGCTGCGGCCGGTTCCAGGAAGAGAAATGCTTCCTCAGCGCTTACGACGCGCAAACCGGAAAGCAAGTCTGGCGCTTTTACACCATCGCAACGACGGGAAATCCCGGCAGCGACACGTGGACCAATCTTCCAGATAAGTTTCGAGCCGGCGGTGAAATGTGGATCACCGGCAGTTACGATCCCGTTCTCAATCTGACCTACTGGGGCACAGCGCAGGCCAAGCCGTGGATGACACACACGCGCGGAACGGAAGGAGACGGCCTCTACGCGAATTCGACACTCGCGATCAATGTCGACGACGGAAAGATGAAGTGGTATTACCAGCACGCTCCGGGCGAAGCCCTCGACCTGGATATCGTCTTCGAGCGCGTGCTCGTTGATATCGGGAACCAGAAGCTCGTTTTCACGATCGGTAAAGACGGCATCCTGTGGAAACTCGATCGCGCGACGGGCAAGTATCTGGGGCACACTGAAACGGTCTTCCAGAACATCTGGGTGAAGTTCGATCCGAAAACCGGCAGGCCGACTTATCGCGACGACATCCTGCACGAAACATTAGGCAAGGCCGTGGACGGATGCCCGACGAGCGCAGGCGGTCATAACTGGCCGGCCATGAGTTATCACCCGCCGACGCAGATGATCGTGACTCCGCTGGTTCAGGCCTGCCAGGTCATGGTGCCGCAGGCTCCCAACTTCGAGGCGACCAATGCCGGCGCCGGAGCGTCGCGGTCGTTCTATGAGAGTCCGGGAAGCAACGGTAACGTCGGCAAGCTTGCCGCCTACGACGTGAAAACGCTGAAGGAAGTCTGGAAGATCGAGCAGCGCGCTTCATTCCTCACAGGTGTTGTCACAACGGCGGGGGGCGTCGCGTTCGTCGGCGATCGCAACCAGATGTTCAAGGCCGTCGACGTGAAGACAGGCAAGGTCCTTTGGGAAACGAAGCTCTCGACAGCGGTGCAGGGCTTCCCTGTGTCCTACAGCATCAACGGCAAGCAGTACGTTGCTGTAACCACCGGCCGAGGCGGCGGCAGCCCATGGCTGGTGCCGAATACGATCACGCCGGAAATCAATCCGCCGCAGGAAGGCTTCGCGCTGCACGTCTTCGCGCTGCCGGCAAAGAAGTAACAGTCATGCGACGATCGCTCGTGGTGGCCGCGGTTCTCTGGATCGCGGCCATCGCATCCGCTCAAACCCGGGAGGAATTCAAAATCCGTCTCACCATGGTCCCACTGGACGGAGCCATGCGCGCGACCGTGGCCGGATCGGGCAGCGGATCTGCGACACTGACCGGTTCGAAACTCACCATCAATGCAACGTTCGACGGCTTGCCAGGCGCGGCTACGACCGCAAAACTTCATCGTGGTGTCACCACGGGAGTGCGCGGGTCTTCCTTTCTCGACCTGACCGTGACCAAAGGCGTCAAGGGCACCGCGACGGGCAGCATCGATCTCACGGCCGATCAGGTGGACAGCCTCAAGAAGGGCCGGCTATATATCCAGATTTCCAGCGAGAAATCTCCAGAGGGAACACTTTGGGGTTGGATCCTGAAGTAGGAAAAATGGGGTCGTAGCCCCCATTTTTCCGCCCCGCCTTCTCAATTCCGGGGAATGCTCAACGGCGCCCCGTCACTTCCGAAGAAATCCACATTCACCGACGCCGCCCCCGACGCACTGA
>Ga0137433_1000702_pt1 | contig 16663 bp, 29 predicted proteins | sample EasRivERMZT840_2_FD_102335 | JGI IMG/M metagenome (GOLD analysis project Ga0137433, IMG submission 102335) | Soil microbial communities from meander-bound floodplain in the East River, Colorado, USA - East River MetaG ERMZT840_2 | ecosystem: Environmental > Terrestrial > Soil > Floodplain ...
CTCAAACAACGTGCGCTTTCTCAAATGCAAATTGAACGTCTCCAGCGGCTGAAAAAACGGTTCGTCCTTCTTATCGAACTCCATCTCGAACCAACCCGCGGACACGCGCGCGTGCGTTGTGGTTCTATCTTTGAACTGAAACTTCACCATATTCGGATGCGGGACGTCGTCACCCGGCAAAGGCAGATCGACTAGATCGCCGCTTCCAACTTCTGCGGATACGGGCAAGATGCCAGCTCCTGCTGCTTCATCAGGTTCTGCACCAGCAACGCCACGTCCTTCAGGTTGATCGTCTTCCAATGAGAGCAAATCAGATCGCATAGGACCGATACCTTCCACCCTTTCTCAATTGCCTTACGGCAAAAGTAAAGATCTTCTGACTCCAGCTTTTCCTGGGTCTCTTCGACGTATGAAGTCTTGAACCACGGCAACTCCTGATTCATGGACTCCAGTACGTCTGAATGAACCATCATGCAGAACGCGCCGGCCATTAAACCCTCGTCTTCCAGAATCCCTTCATCCGGAATCGACCGCACGTTGTCCGCGCAATACGTACCGTCCGCCTGCCTCCGTCGCTTCCACAACGCCAGCTTAACCATCGGACCACCACGGTTCGGCTGCGCGTGCTTGAAAATATGAGTCACACCGCTGACGATCGGACGATCCACTTCCAACATCCTGTCAATGAAACCGCCCGGTGGAACTGTGTCCGCGTCAATCATTAGAAGCCTTGTGTACGCCGTGTAATCGTAGTGCTCAAGAACAATTGTGTTCCTCGCGCACGCGTGATCAGTCACGCAACTCAACGGCGGCCCGATCGTGACTCTCGGATCGTTCGCGTACTCCTGCAGCCGCGCCATTAGCTCTGTTTTTACCCAACCCATCGTCGGAATCGCGACGTAGACTTTTTCTTTCATCCGGTTTTTCCTTTCGACCAAATCTGGCGAACACTTCCGGCTGGGGTCCGGTGTATTTTCTACGCCCCAGAATCCGACGCCTCCACGGCTTTGAAACCATTTCGTAATGATGGTACGGCTCAATCCAATTCGCGATCGAAGCCATCCCAGAATTCGGGCCCAGATCCTCACCCATCGGACCCATGTGCATCTCACCAGGAAACGTTCCATGCATCCGCGTACCGGCCGTACGAAACAACCGACCCGTGACTCCGTACGCACCTGGATTGTAGTCGCCGAGCGTGTGAATATTATCCACGAACCAAAGCAACGGAATATAGATGACCCACTTCCCTTCGGGCCAATTTGCAAACGCCTTGACAACTTGCGTGACCGAAATGTCTCGGTAGACTTCGTCACCGTCAAGGATCCAGAAAAACTTAGTCGCCGTCTGATCGATCATCCGCTGGCGAATCTGCGTCAAAGCTCGATTCGGTGGATTGTACCGCTGAAAACTCCACGGCTGACTGTTCGGTGCGTCCACAAAGTCTAACTGTATCTTGTGCGGGTACAACTGTTGCAACTTGGTCAGGAGCTCACGCGTTCCATCCGTCGAACCCGTGTCCACGACCAGCGCCTTTTGAATACCAGGCAGGACTGAGAGTAACGCGTACGCCACCGTCGTGACTTCGTCCCGCACCATGCAATGTACCGTCACATCCGCCGTCATGCCGTCGCTCCAATCACTGCGGGCACTTCGTAGGTCCCGAACAATGCACCGACCGTCTGCTTCCCGGTCGTCAAGTCCACATGATAATTTGGCCACACGGCCACATCGAAACCGAGCTCAGCAAAATCGTTCGCGTACCAATCAGACTTGTGCTCCTGCGAAGGCTTGTATGCGTATCCGCAGTGCCTATCAAAATGATCCGCGTCCTGTGGACAATGACCTTCTGGAATCCACAGCAGTACTTTCTTCTTTGCGATCCGCTGCGCTTCCCGAACCAACAGCAGTCCATCCTCTTTCGTGAAATGCTCGACCACATCCATCAGCAGGACCAGATCGAAACTCTCATTTCCAAACGTCGGCGCCAACTTCAACGCGTCCCCGATCATGAAAACCACGTCGCCATCGTGAATCGGGTACTCCTCGACGCACTCGACCCCGACCTTGACCGCAGCACCCGTTCGCCGCAAATTGTGCCCATGCCCGCAACCGAATTCCAGAGCCGAGTCGCATCCCTGTATAAACAAATAGAAGCAGCCCCAGAAATCTCGCACGTGTTTGGCTGGATTCGGTGTCATTCTAACTCCTCCCTTCCGACGACAACACTGTCGCTACCCCATTCATGATCTTTGTTCGCAACCATCGTTGCGCGCGCCCTACTCTCAGCCAACCGCTCGATGTTCGCAACATGAGCCGGCGTGTGGATCAAACTCTGATTCTGATGACCATGAAACTGATGCAGGATTACCAAGTCGTCCGACCAGCGCCACTTGGAACCGCGCCGAACCATACGTTCCGCCCACTCGTCGTCTTCGCCCGCAAACCCTCTCAGGAACTCTTCGTCCATTCCGCCCGCATCCATGAACTCCGTACGCGAGAACACGCAACCGAACCAGTACGGTAACCGCTTTCGTTCCGAAATGTGCCAGAGGTCCTCGCCCTGAAACAGAGACTCGAACAAATGCCGCGGATGCGTCGTGGACTGTTTCGCGACTGTAAAATTTGAGTTCTCTTTCTCAACCAAATGCCGAACCTTGAAAAACAAAAGTGACGTGCAGGAATACCGATCCAACGCAACCTTGACCGTGTCCGTCAACGGCAGGCACTCCGGATCCGTCTTTAGAATTATCTCGTTCTCCGCCTGCTTCACGGCGATATTCATTCCAAGTGACGGTGAGCAATACTGGGACACATCGTTGAACCGAATCGGGATCTTCGACTTGGTCTTGTCCATGTGGACCAGCGTCGTCTTATAGAAATACTTCGCGTACCGCTTCAGCACCGTGCGCAACGCCTCTTTGTCTGGCGTGACGTCATCGACATAAACCAGCTCGGCCTGCTTCTTCTCGAAGTTCTGCCAACGGCACGTAGCAAACAGGGACCGCTCGAGTAACTCCACCCGACCATGTCCCGTCATGACAATAGATAACCGCTCGATCACTTTTTCTTGGCCCCCGTGATCTTCGACTTCTTGACCGCCGGTTTCTTGACCAATGTCTTTTTTGTTTCCGGAGTCTTGATAAACTCCGCGGAATCGTCATCCGCCGTCGCACTCTTCTTTGGCGGTGGATCCGGCTCAACCATGACTTCCGCTTCTGGTTCTCGGGGCTGACGCAACTCAGGAACTGGAATCCCCGTAAGCTTTGAAGTGGACTCCGGCTTCAAATGTACCGGCTCATCCATCGCACCCGTGAATATCTTGGGTTCCACACCCGTGACCTTGTCAACCGTATCAGCCACGTCTTTAAACCTGGACTCATCAATCCAGAATGTTTGTCCACTTGTCCAACCGGCACCGCTCTCTCTAACATTCATACCCGGCTTGACTCGGACTAGAATTTTTGCCATTGGCTTTACTCCTATTGAAAGACGGGACCGACCGCCTGGTAGAAGTCGGTCCCCATCGCAACGTACCAGCCCAATGCCGGTACCCCACGAATCTTACGCAGCGGTGCGCAGCTTGCCGAACGCAGCACCGATAGCAACGGTGACGGCAATCCGCTCAGTGACTTTCCAGAACCGCTCGTTCTGCTTGAACCCGACGTGATCCGAAACCTCAACCGTCATTCTCTTCCGGTCCCCAAGGTACACATAATTCGGGTTTCCGAAAGCCAGGAAATTGGTCGACGCTCCAGTAGCCGAAGCCGACGGCATCTGATCCGATTCCGTGTACGGATAGCCCCAAATTGTCGGAGGCAGTCCGCCCGTCGGAGGCGACCAGATGTACTGATGATTCAGATCCCGAACCTTTCTCAGGATCGTTGTGATGTTCCGGTGCATGAAGAACCGGGCGCCACGCTGAGCCTTTGAAGTGACCGAGTCAATGAGATCGGCAACGTCCTGGAACGTTACCTCGGCGAAATCCTGCAGTCCGGTTCCCATCGTGACCTGAGCCACACCCGATGCATACAGGATCCCACTGAACGGGTTCGCGTTACCAACCAAGATAACCCGGTCTTCCTCGTCCGCGATGGCCTCTGCAAACAGAGTCACCAACAGATCCGCCAACTCGATCTGTGCGTCCTCGGTCAACTCGATAGAAGCCGAAGTCAGGGCCGCCATCGTTTTTGCGTTCAGTGTAACCTTACCGAACACCGGATCACTCTGCGTGATCGTCTGCACTTCACCGGGCCAATAAACCGTCATACCACTGGCCAAGCTCGGCAGGTTCGAAGTGTCCGTGGTCATGGGAATCCGACGGACCAGACCTCTCATCATGGCCCGCTCTTGAATCAACCGCACCAATTCAGGAATGAAAATTTCCGGAACCAGGTAACCACCGTCAGCGTCCGTTCCCTCGACCAACTGACGTTTGACGAAGTCTGGCGTGTCTTCGTAGACCCGGCCCTTACTGCCGACGCACCGCATCCAATGCAAGAATCCACGCTTCAACTCCTCGGACTCCTGCTTGGAACCGGCACCGGCCCAAATCGAACCCGGCAATGAAACACCGCGAGGCATCTTACCGAACTCCGCCTCGAGTGCTTTGTGTCGAGCTTCCAACTTCTCGTATGCGTCAGCCAGCGAAGTGATACGACCCAGCGCCTGACTGATGTTATCCAACTGCTCTTGCGAGATCTGCAACATAGGAGGCATTTACTCTAACTCCGGGCGTCGTGCCCATTACTACGTTGGACCTTTCTAGAGTAGTCCCGAACTCATGAACGCCGCTCTTAAACCTTTAGCTTTAAGTGCGCCAATTTCGCACCAGCAAGGCCCATTGCTTTGTTCAATCTTGTGACTGCTTCGTTCTCCGGCTCTGGCATGCGCATTTCACTGACCTGTGTCAGAACCGCATCGAGATTTCTGACGCTTTCTTGACCACTCGCCTCGTCATCCATCTCCGCCAGCAACGTATCCGTGAGATCTTGGAACCCACCCTCATCCGGATCCTGATCGCGTCTCAGCAACTCGTAAACGTCTTCGCAGATACCACGAACCGACTTCAACTCGGCTTCGACAGTGTCCAGGCGACTTTTAACCTCGGTCTCTTCAAGGACGCCTTCGTCAATCTGAATACCTTCCTCACCAGCAGCCGGTGCCTCTTCAGATGGTTCCGGCTCCGCGGAATCCAGAACGCCTTGAATCAGACTCAACGCGTCGCGTAGCGCGGACTTGTTCTTGGAATTGAGTACCGCGCCCGCACGCGTGACAGTCGGCGGTGCCGAAACCTGACCCGTCTGCTGCGTTACTCGAAGCAACTCATTCGACTCCACTAGCAGACTACGAAAAGATGACTCACTCAAATCAAACTGTTCGTCACCCAAATCGCGCACCACTGTCGAGACCTCAATCATCTCGCGCACGTTACACGCGCACGGGACCATCAAACCGTTCTGCTCCATCCAGCATTCCGACCGCTCCTGCAAACTGGCCCGCTCCATGTCATCAGCCAGCACCGTCTGGGCCGCCATCAACTGAACCGGATCGATACCCGGCTCGTCCTTGAGACTGCGCAACCACTCCGCGGCCTTGGACCAATGACCGACCGACTTACCGACTGCGTTCGCATTCGCAGGAACCGTGACGGCGGAAAGCTCGAGCAACTCCTGCTCCTGAAATCTGAGAACCGCCTTACGCTTCGGTCCCGACTGTTTCAGTTTGTCCTGCTCGACTTCTTTGACCTCTTCCATCTTCAACGGAATGAAGCCGACCGAGACCGCATTCAGGAATGGCGGCTTGTGCGCGTACATCTGATAGACCATTTCGGCGATCGGGTTCAGATCTTTTTCCATGAACAACATGTCCATGATCAGTTCGCCTTCGACCGTGTCCTTCTCGACTCTGACCGCACGGCCCATGACCGACCACGGCGACCGATAATCATGACCGAACAGAAAGATGGGATTCTTTCTGTACATCTGAAGGTTCCAACCCTTGACTGAAATCGTGGTGCCGTACCGATCAACCGACTCGTCACTGGCGATAAACCGGATAACCCGCTTGGCCGTATCCACTGACCGCACCTGGATTCCCAATGGTGCCCGAATCTTTTTCCGTTCCATTTTTCTCTCCTTATTTGAGTTACGTCCCATCGGGGCGATCCATTTGGAATTTAACTTGCCACCTCGGACTTCTTCTTGAACTCTTCCCATAGCTTAACCGAACACGCCACTTGCGTACACGCTTGATGCTTATTTCGAAATCCTTGTGCCGCAAGATTCGTCCGACCGCAAAACCGACACGTCCGAATAATATTACGCTTCGCCGCGCTATCCGCAGCACACTGACAATAAGAACAAATCTTTAAACCCTCGTTCCAACGCTCCGCCCCAACGTGTGCTCTTGAACACTTCGTGCACAACCGATCGTCAATTTTAACAACCGATGCTGTTATAGATACTTTGGCCGCCTCTTGTGACTCGATGTCAACAGACTGTAGTAGTGCGGTAACCAATAACGCGTTCTTTGCATGGCAAACCCCGCACACCGTTACCGCGTCCAACTCCCACGCCTCCGGCGGTACGTGGCAATGGTGACGTCGGGCCGCAACTATCGGACCACAGATCTCAGTTTTGACGTAGTCACTCAATCGGCTTTCCCTGTTCGTCTATCGGAATTGCGTTTTCAATGCACCGGCAATTACACACTTCCTCAGCAGGTGCGCCGGGCTGATGGGGACGCGTCAGCCCGTTCGGGTACTTCTCGCCACGTTTGACGCGTACCCCATCGCACTGCTGGTGCGAAGGTCTCACCCACGGATCCCGTGCCGTGACCCACTCGCGCATATGATCTTTCCCAAACGTCTTCTCGAACTGGATGTCCCTCGCGTCCGACGCAGCCGCGTTCACTTCCGTCCGCGCAATCAACCGTGATCGGACCCGCGTCGTCTTAAAGACGTTCCGAATCCGCTGCGCAATCTGTTCCGTGGACTCACCCTTACCCATACCCGCGGAAATTGCCTTGCGCAGATCGTTCCGGACCGTAGCATTGATTCCCTTGACCGCGTCTACTCGATTCTTCAACGCCTGCTGGGCGACTGGGTTCTTCATGTTCAAATCAACGCAAAGTGGCTTTGCCATTTACCGTGTACTCCAATTCCGCAACCCGGCCACGACTGTAAGAGATGCGAAGCCGCACTTCAAACAACTGGAAACCCCGTCATTGAACTCCAGCGGACCACAGTCATTCGGACACTGACCCGCACGCACTCGCTCTTCCGTTACTGAAAAGCGCTCCACGAACTGTTCGTCCTTTTGGACGTCGCCCGACGACGTGAAGTCCAACCGCTTTAACAGCGTTTCCTTACTGCTCATCGTGTTTCCTCCGACCGCCTTCGGGTAACGACACCGTAATGTCGTGCTGAGTAAACGACGGTGGCGTGAACTTCATTACGTGGAGCATGATCGCTCGGATCATGATGTAGCAAGAAACGCTGAAAATTAAAGCCGCGGCCACACCCGACATCAGCACCCAGAAACTGACTTCGCAACTAGGCACGCTCATTCGATGCCCCCATCACCAGTGCGGGTAAAAACCACACCGGCTTCTTTCATCATGAGGATCGTTTTCTTCAACTGATCGTCTTCGTGCGCCCGCTGGTCCTTTCGCAACCGCATGTTCAATAGATAACCGATCAACTGGGCCACGACTGCGGAAAACCCGATACCCATTACCGTCGTCCAGATGTTCAGTTTCTCTTCTATCCGTGACTGAAACTGATTCAACGCCTGCTGATTCGTGTGCAGGGCCTTTAGCTCGTCACGCATCAACGATATCGATTCCCGCAACTCCGACTGCACTTCCCGATTCCGATCCTGAACAATGCCAAGATCGTGACGCGTGACCAAGTGCTCTTCGCCCGTGTCGCTCGGATTGTACTTCTGAACCATTTGAAACTCTTCGCCACGCGGCCACTGGGCCACGGACGACAAAAGAACAGAGACGAAGGCCAGTGCAAAGCCCATCAAAATAGTCTTTGTCCAAAATATCATTTTTAGTGTACTCGACGCCGCCCATATCGCTTCGTAACTGAAAAACTCGAGAACCAAATAGACCATCCGCCCGAGTATGTGCAGTGTCATTGAGCTCCCCTAATCCGATGATAACGAAACCGTGCCTTTTTCCGGCAATCGTCGGATCAAACCCTGCAGTGTCTTCCGATTGGACTCCGCCATGTTCTCGTCTGTATCGATGAGCTCTCTGACCGCTTGCTTCAACCGCGTCGGCTTTTCGGAGTAACCCAACTCCAAGAACCGCCCCAACTCTGAGTCCAAGCTCGCGTACGCGTCCGTCAAATCCTGCATGCCGCCCATGGACGCCACCTGACCCGTCGGCTTCCCATCGATGTAAAGCTCGAATGACATTTCGCTACCCTCTCGGTGGAACCAACTGCGCCCCAACCCAGAATGCCAAACCCAGCGCGACTGCGTTCACCTTGACCGGAACCGCGAACACGGCCAGCACAAAACAAATCAGAGCCAGCAGAATCAGAACTCTTGACATGTGTTACCTCCTCAAAGCTTTTTCAATTCCATTCCCTGATCCACAATCAACAACCGCGGTCCCGGACCCGACCATAAATGCGTCCACATCTTGTAAATCCGCTCCATGTGGTCGCGTGACAACTTCTGCTGACACTGCAAAGCGTAAACCACCTTCGGATCGTCGTCGAGTTCCACCAGACCCGCACCCGCAAGTGGAATCCCCAGCATGGCTTTGAACGCATCGCGTCTGTTCATTGTTCTCTCCTACCAACTGGAAGGCGGAGGTCCGACCCTCTCCGCCATGATCGTGTTCGACGGGAAACTCTCTCCCGCCGGTGACTCGTAAACCGCCGAAATGACGTAGTAGATGTACTTCGGATACTGCGCCGTAAACGTGGCCGTGACCATTACCTGCCGCTCGTTTGGCTGCGCTGTTGCGAACTGAACTGGTGTCTGATTCAGATCGAACGCGTACTTGATCGAAAAGAACTTCATGCCCGGCTCAGCCGCCGCCTCGAAAGTCCAGGCGACCCGCACCGACTGACCATGGCGCGCCTTGATCGTATCCGTCGGTTGACCCAACTGCGCGAATGCCGAACTCACCATCAATAGAAGTGACAGAATTACTTTCATCGGGCCTCCTTTTACGGAACGCGCAAGAAAACCGGTATCGGAAGTGACGACGGGACCTCGTCAGGGCAATTCGTATTGATCGTTTCGTTGTCCGGATTAACTACCACCGAGCAACGATCCGACTCCTCTCCCAGCTCACCCGTCTCGACATCCTGCACTTGGAGCGCAAATATGTAAGAACCAGGCGGGACCTCAACTGTGGTCGAACAGCCTTCCGGCAACTGTTTGACCACAGACAAGACCTCTTTGTACCCGGCCGATGGTTCGGGAACCGGAGTCCCTTGCATTAACAGGTACCCTGCCGGACACCCCTCCGATTCCCATGAAATGATTAACGTGATAGCAAGTAGCCAGAGCATCGTTCTTGTCCTTACGGGAACCGGAAGTTCATTGGAGTCGGAGGCGTTGCCATCACGTCAACTTCGACAACGTTACTAGGCGTCGAATCCGCGAGACCTACTTTCCTGGACACCAACCTAAAGAACGCCTTCTGTCCTGCCAGCGTACCTGTCGGCACCGTGAACGCGGCCGTTCTAATCGTCTTCTGTGAAATGACGATTTCTATCGAGTACGGTGACGTGATCGTTGTCGTGGCCGCAAACGCCGTCCGCTGCAAGACGAACGAATCGATACTGGCCTCGTCCGCAGTATTGAAATCCCATGCGAAGTTCACACTCGGCGTTGTCGGCAGAATCTGTTTTATCTGAGAGGCCGTCTGACCGAACATCGACGGGACTAAAAACAACAGGGCCAAAACTGCAACTGCACCTACTGACTTCATCATCTTCGTACTGCCTCCTTTAACCTCAATATTTTTCCGACCACTCAAAACCAGCGCGACTAAGTCGCTACCGAGAACCAGAGCGCAGCGTCTTGAAAGATTGCCTGACGTGGCGTCTGTCCAATATCCTCCTGCACCGTGTCCAACCACTTGGCCAGATCAGACTCGACGGCTGGGCTGGAATCCGGCATGCCTGCGAACGATCTGAAGTTCGAATCCATCTGACCCGTAGCCATATTGGCAATGAACGCGGCACCTTCTGGAACCTTATGGACCGGATGCTCACGCATCAGTGCCTTGTAATTCGGCTGCCCCTGCAAGTTCCCTTCAAAGGACTTGCGGACGTCATAAGACCAGCGCACGTCCCGTGCTACCACTACACCGTATGCGTAAATAAATTTGCCTTCCATTGTCTGTTCCTCCAGAACGATTCAATTTTGACTAAACCAAATCCTTACACCTTGGGCGGCAAACTGGCCAAGTGCTCGATCTCTCTCAGTTCGTTTGCAGTGAAGCGATCGGCCGACGCCTTGATGATCGCGTCCACATCCGTGCCCTGATTCTTCAACTGTTGAATCAAGGTAACCAGAATCGGCGTCAAATTCGTGGCCTCCGCAAGCAGTTTCAAGATCAATGCCAGCATCTACGCACCTCCTACAGGTTTCTGGAGTTCAATGGCCAAGTTTAGCGCCAGCTCCAGCGTGGTCAGGATGACTTGTAACTTCTTCTGCGCCTCGGGATTCTTGACGTGAATCGCTTCCGCAAGACCTTTTGTGCCTTCCTGGATTCCGGCCAGCAACTTTTGTAACTGCGTCTGATCTGCGGCCGACTTCTTCGCACGATAGATGATCAGCCAGTCGTTGAACTGTTTACCGCTCGCGTTCAACACCAGAATGGCCTCGCCCATCTTTCGACTCTCGTCGTCCGTGATGACCAAGTCACGATGCAGGACCAACTGTGTATCGATCGCAGCCTGTAGACCGGAACTCAGGTACGAAGACAGCTTCGCCAGCTTGGTCTCTCGGTCCGTACACGCTACGAGACTCAGAATCAGCAGCACCAGTGCCGCAGATTTACGGTGTATTTGTGTCATTGGACTCTCCTTGCTGCTTCTCCAGCAGCTTCTTCAGCAGCTCCCTGATTTCGTTCACGCCCCGCATCAACTCGTGATCCATAGGCCAGGAAAACTGGATATCGATCGGCTTCCGAATTTTATCGCGGACTTCTTTGGCCAGCGCTTTGATACTCTTCTCGATCTCACCAATCCGATCCACGTCTTTCACTTGTTCTCCTCGGACTGCTCTTTGACTTCGCTGACGATAAGTTGCTCGATCTCGGCCGTCTTCTTAACCGCGTCAGCTTCGTGTTCGTCTATCTTGTCGCCGATCTGTTCTATACGACTCTTACCGGATCGCAACACAAAGGCCACGGCGTTCGTCATAGCCAGCAAAAAAGTGGACACCCATTCGTTGTACGGATCCGGAACCAACGACTTAATCGTGACCCAAAAAATCGACGAAGCCCCGATAAATACAGCGACGCGGCCCCAACTCATCGTGTCGAGACTGTGAAAAACCTTCATCCTTTCCTCTTGCGGTGGACTTGATAAAGCCCGACCGAAACGATAACCAGCGCCACGAAACCAGCAACACTTCCAATCACGTACATCATTGCCGCCAGTTCCAACCAACTCATACCGCCTCCAAAAAAGGGCCGCCCTCCTCACGAGTTCGGCCCGCCCCGACACGAGCAGAGACCGCTTACTGCTCTTCCGGAGTTCCAACCGTGATGCCGACTGTGACGGCTTCACCGGCGACAACTTCAATGTCCTGCGTACCGACGATCGGCTTGACGCCTTCGCCAAGATCCGCATCCGCCGACACACTGATCTGACTGGAACCGATCGGGCCGACGGCTCGAGCAACTGCACTCAGTCCATCTTCGCTCGCCACGACTTCGACGATGGCCGCATTCGAACTGGCCCAGACCGGCGCCCCTTCGACCACAGCCGGATTACCCGCAGCAGTCTTGAACTCGACCGATGCACTGACCTTCTGGCTGTCCTTCAGAATCAACGTCTCTGCCATGTCAACTTCCCTCCCATCAATAAATAGATGAATCTTAACGGCCTCATTTAACGCGATCCACAGCTTGGCCGCTGACCTGTAGACCGCTAACGTTTCTAGTATCGCATCCATCAACTTCAAAAAGAACGCACTGAGCATCGACCACCTCCTTCTACTACTTTACGCCCCAACAACCGAAAGTCCACAGCGTGAGCACGGAAAACAAGACCACTCCGCACACCAGCCCCGTTTTCAAACCGAACCACACTGCCTGTTTAACTAATGATGTCATGCCGCTCTCCCGCGCGCACGCGTACTGCGCGCCTTGACCTGCTCCCGCAAGAACACCAACGCCTCCGGATCTCGCGTTTCCACAAAGTCCTCACCGCGTCTGACGTAGAACGACTGCTTGGCTTCCGTGCCGTACGTGTTCGTGAACTCACTGACCACGACCCAATGTGCTTCCGCATCCGGCTCGATCTGATAAACCTCCATCGATCCACCACCGAGTGGCTCAGGAACGACGTTGTACAACCGCGTCTCGTTGGCTTATCCGAGCAGACTTTGAACCGATGCGCCGCACCGCCGTACACGAAATAGCAGTTCGCCAGTTTCATTACTTTATCCAATCCGCGTTCTCGTCTTCCGCATCCAAGAAAATAACGATCGTGTCTTTGGTAATCTTCTTTGTGTCCTTCTTAGCCCGTATCACAATGTTACCCGGCCCCAGCTCAACGAAATGCCGCTCATGCATTGCAATTATCTCACGCTCCCAACCCGGCAGCACAACGTAAACTGAACTCCTGTCAAACGGTTTACTGAGCATCACGCCAAAACCCTTTGCCTTTTCTGTTTTCACGGACCACGACGACAGACTGTTCACGCCGAACGTGGCCCCACCCATCGACTTCGACCGCTCCAACTCAGCGTTGTGTCCTTTAACACCGCGGTACACATTACCGTCCGAGCGCTTCATGTGCTTTTCAAAGTACTCCTCGTTCAACGCCTTAATCGCACCGACCATTTCACGAAACTGCGTCGTTTCCACCTCGCGGTAAAAATACTTTGTACTCGTGCCCCACTCTTTATCTGGATCGCGACCCAACCACTTCGAGGCCGACCGGATCATCTTACCGCCACCCGTATTCCGGGAACTTCCTACCCATTCGTCTAGCGCGTCGTAGTACTCTTTAATATGTTTCTCCTCAAACCCCTGTTGCTTGAGAAACTTTTTCGAGTACTCATTCCAAGTCTGATTGTCGCTGACATCGTTCTGAGTCTTCATCCACTTCTTGGCCGCTTCCAGATGATCCGCGTACCCTTTGTTCACCGATGCGTCTTTAATTAAACCCTGCTTCACGACCGGTGCCGTCTTGGCCTCAACCACAGCGCCTTCCCAATTAATCAATTTCTTCAACTCCGCTTCCGTGACCACACGCATCTGACCGAGAGACCTGGAGCCAATACCCTCCGAGTAGTAAATAAGTTTCTTACCCTCTCTCAAATCCAACACGACCGTGTGACCCGTCAGCCCGTTCTGTTGTAAGTACTCCAGCTTGGCCGTCTTCGTGGCCGGACTCATGTTAATGACGCGATCGTTTTTCCGTGCCGTTATCGCCTTGACTTCGACTGCGTTCTTTCCGACCAGGATATCCGTATTCGCGTTATTGTCCGAGAGCTTACCGCCCAGTAGTTTGACGAGTTCTTTGGTTTCCTTGACCGCTAACGACCTATCCGCCTTGTTCTGTGGAATATGGACTGTAGGAATTGTCTCGACCGGCGGCATCGTCAACGCGCACGTACCCATTGTCTGCATCGTACTCGACAAGACCGGCGTGACTGCATTGGCCAGCCCTGTTTCATTGGGATCGAACTCGTTCCAATCGCCGTCGCGCACACCCGCACCTTGATTCGCATTCGACCAAGCCGACAACGCATGACGCTCCCACTGATTGAAGTACTTGACGAGAACCGACTCCATTCGCTGCTCATGCCGCAGAATCTCGCGCTCGTAACTTCTCCAGTACCCGTCCATGTCGGGGACTTCGGACGTGAACTCCAACTGCTTCGGTGGCAGTTGTTTTTGTGTAGCTGGCTTGACTACGTCCGGACTCACCAGCTTACCCACCTGGTTCTTAAGCCTGGAGTACGCGATCCGAATCTGATCCTTACTGGCGCGATCCGACCAATCCTTCAATCGCTCCGTCACACCCGGCGCATTACATACTAATGGTTCCAACCGACGCTGAACTCGCGCCCAGTCGACCAACCCCAGCCCATCTTTTTCTTTCAATGTCTCGTTACGGACTTCAAATAGAACCCTTCGCAACTTACGCGCACGTGGCCCGAGCGTGTAACTCGTTTCCACTTCCGTCGGCTCATCGTCATCCGGATCTGCCGGCTCGTCCGACTCATCGTCATCCGGTACTGGCTCGTCCTCGTCATCCGGCTCGTCAACTGGAGCCTCGGCCAACATCGCCTTACTGGCCGGAATAAGATTGTTCGCGACAAACGCTTCGTCGCCCCAGGCAATGTGCTCGAAACCGAGGTCCAGCTTCTCGACAATCATATTGATCGGAATCAACATGTCGAAAAGCTTTTTCGCCTGCTCGATTTTCTCACCGTACGACTCTTGCAGGATCGAGACTTCCGTCGTATCGAACCAACCGCGGACTTCCGGCCGACCGATCATGGTAAACAGTGGCAGGAGCTTGTCTTCGAACATCTTGAGTTCAGGAGCGACCACTTCTTCCCCGAACAATCTACGTTGTGCCCTCTGTGACTCCACGCGACTTGAGACCTGGTCGACGAGCATGACCTCGACCGGTGGAACGTGAAATACCGCTAATACTTCCTCGCGTCCCCACTTCATCTGAGCGATGAACTCCATATCCCGTTTTGTGGTGCCCAACTCTTTCAGTTCCGCACCGCCCCACAGGATGGCCGTCTTCTTGGCTCGATTGAATCCTTGATGCCGCTGATCCCACGACTCTCTCGACGCCTGCATGACCTTAGCGTTGTAGTCACCCGGAAACGAAATGATCACACCCGGCTCGGCGAAGTTCTGAAAAAACGCTTCATTGTATTTCTGGGCCCACCACGACTGATCAACGGCTAACCGTGCCGCTTCCATCGGGGCCATTCCCAGAACTGGATTGTAAGGATTGAAGTACCGGAAGTGGATAACCTCATCGTACTGAAAGGTCTCTTCCATGTCGCCGCGCTTGACCGTCCAGCCCGTGAATGTATTGTTCGCTATCTTCGGCTTGATCTCTTTGCCGCTGAAAACCCACAGCTCAGCGATCACACCGGGCAGCTTGCTTGGCACCGGGACCCACAGCGCGTTACCCGTCAACTGCAAATAGCATTCCGTACTGTAGAACAGTTCGTAACCTGACAATAAAGGATTCGGCCGCTTGAATAGCCGCACCAGCGGATCCTCTTCAGATAGTTCCGTCTCACCCACCCACAGCTTGAACGGCACCTGCGCCACGTTACGTGCAATGGCCGTAACCGCCGCGTACACCCATGCGTGATCTCTGTACGGCTTAATCACACCAGGTGCATTGATGTTATTCGCGTCTCGATTACTCTTCCACTGGGCCGCGAACTCATCGAGCGTATCACGGCGCTGTAAACCGGTTCCGACCCGTTCCGACAACCTCAAAGCTAGAGTCTTCAGGTTCGTGTTCTCAACTGGGCCGCTATCGCAGACCAGCTTAAATTGTGACTACTGGATAAATGCGGGGTACTTTGGTTTCTTGCCTGGTTTCTTTTTCACGACTCGTCCACCCCTGTTCGAGTACTGATAGCTACTGACTAAGTTAGGCGGATTAAAAGCCGTAACCGGCATTCCGTCAATCAATAATTGACTTATTTTCTGACTAGGAATTTGTCTTGCAGGCCAACGTCGACAATAGCGGTCTATCTGTAGCGGGGTTCCTTAAACTGGGCGAGTGTACTTTCGAGGTCCAATCTTTTCCTTCCAGACCGAGATTCTTTGCGATATCCAAATCCGATATCCTTTTTTCTATTTGCCTGAATTGCTTACGAATGTCTTCCCTTCTATCCACTGACTTGGTTCTGTTCAATGCACGCAACAATGTACGGCGCCTGACCGACAACTTACGCCGCCGGATTCTGTACCGCATGTCGTACTGACGTTCATTCAGATTACTGTGTCTTGTTCTCACTCTGTCTCTCGCGCCATTGAGTGAAAATTTCCAGGGCCATAAGTTCAAGCCTGTCGAACGGAGACACTGTCCCACTCTCAACCATCCGTTCGCGATCGGCTAAAAAAGCATCAAGCTCTTCTTGTGGAGTCTTACTCATTGACCACCTTTTTCTCGCGTCGTCTTCATGGACTAAACGCTCTAGTTCCGCAATCGTACCAAGAGCGATGGACTTCTCCCATATCGTATCGTTACTAATCGGCTCACCACGCGCCTGTAGACGCTTTATCGCTTCCAACTGTTCCCTACGTAACTTGGGATCTATTTGAATCCGCACCTTACTCCTCCTGCTTTACCCACACAGCATCGTCAAACACGTCGTAGTACTTACCACCATCACCCAGCACCTTTGGCCGGTGAAAACGGTACACCAACTTTGCATCCGTAATAGTCAGCAACCAC
>Ga0137433_1000703_pt1 | contig 16615 bp, 11 predicted proteins | sample EasRivERMZT840_2_FD_102335 | JGI IMG/M metagenome (GOLD analysis project Ga0137433, IMG submission 102335) | Soil microbial communities from meander-bound floodplain in the East River, Colorado, USA - East River MetaG ERMZT840_2 | ecosystem: Environmental > Terrestrial > Soil > Floodplain ...
GGGCGGGTCCTCACAGTGGAATTCTTCGATGGCGATACGAGCCTCGGCATCGTTTCGAACCGCCCGCCGATCATCATTCGTCCGATTCCACTGGCGAATGACGTGCTCGAATTGTCGCTCGAAGGCGATCCCCTGCTCTATCCCGACCTGGATGTGATCCTCGATCCGTCTATCATTCGTCCCTCCGTCTTCGCGCTCTCGTGGCCCAATGTGCCGCCGGGCCATCATGTCCTTACCGCGGTGGCCACTGACAATCTCGGCGAGTCCTCGCGCTCGGAGCCGGTGGAAATCAAGGTCACCGAACCGCCCCGACCGGTGATTGTCAATGTGCGCGCAACGGATCCCGTTGCCACCGAACCGGGGCCGAGCCGCTCGCGCCTGGATACCGCTACATTCACGATTGGCCGCACGGGGCCGACCGATTTGCCACTCACCGTCTATTACCGGCTTGGCGGCGACGCGAGGAACGGCATTGACTACGCCGAGCTTCCCTACAGCGCCGTCATCCCGCGCGGAGCCTCGCGGACAGAAGTCGTGATCGAACCGCTGGACGACAATCTCGTCGAAGGTCCGGAGAAAGTGGTCATCGCCATTGTCCCTCCCATCTGCATCGCCATCTACCCGCCGCCGCCTGAGTGCTACCAGGTCGGACGCCTTGACTCGGCGCGCGCAGTGATCAACGACAATGACCCCGCCAATTTGCCCCCGGTCGTCGAGATCGTGCGGCCGCTCGATGGGTCGGTGTACCTCGCGCCCGTGGACATCACCATCGTTGCTCAAGCCCGCGATTTCGATGGCCGGGTGGTGACCGTCGAATTCTTTGAAGGCACCAACAGCCTCGGCATCGTGTCGAACCGGCCGAGTCTGCTGACTGCGAACACGCCGCAGTTTGCCCTCAAGTGGCCGGACGTGAAACCCGGCCACTATATTCTCACCGCCGAAGCCACGGACGACGATGGCGCCCAGTCGCAATCGCGTCCGGTCGAGATCAACGTCGTCGAGCGCACCCTGCCGCCGGTGGTCTCCGTCGAAGCCACGGACGCGGATGCCGCCGAGGTGGGGCCGCTGGGCCGGCCCGACACAGCCACATTCACCTTCAAACGCACCGGGCCAACCGATCGCGCACTCGTGGTGTTCTATAGCGTCGGTGGCACGGCGGAGAATGGCGTCGATTACCGGCAGATCGGAACGCGCGTCATCATCCCCTCGGGCGCTTCATCCGCGCCGGTCGTGGTGGAGCCGATTGATGATCGATTGGTGGAAGGAACGGAGTCGGTCGGCGTGACCATCGAGCCGCCGCTGCTGCTTTCTACCTCCATCCTCCCCATTGAGTATTATGTCATCGGCACGAACAACCATGCCCGCGCCGGCATCCGAGACAACGATATCGCGCCGAGCAACCAGCCGCCGAAGGTCGCCATCATCCACCCGAACAACGGTGATATCTTTGTCGCGCCCGCGAGCATCCGCATCTGCGCGGAAGCGAGGGACGCCGACGGCTTTGTGCGCTCGGTCGAGTTCTTTGAAGGCACCAACAGTCTCGGTGTTGTAACAGACAATCTGCCGCTGATTGGCAATCTTCCCTTCCCGCCACCAGACCAAATCTTCTTCCTCTCCTGGCCGAACGTGCGCCCCGGTAACTACGTGCTCACCGCCAAGGCCACCGACAATCGCGGTGCCATGTCCGTTTCCGAACCCATCCGCATCCGCGTAATCGAAGGCAGCGTGCAACCGGTCGTGACCATTGAAGCCACCGACCCGTTTGCCTCCGAAGGCGACTGGATACTCGAACCGATTCCGTTGGACGACGCCCGCGTGGCGTTTATCGGGCCGCCGATCATCGATCGGCCCAACATCGCGACGTTCACCGTGAAGCGCGACCGCGGCACGAACATTCCGCTGACAGTGTATTACAGCCTGGATGGCTCGGCGGAGAACGGTGTCGATTACCGCCGGCTCGAACGCAGTGTCATCATTCCAGCAGGCGCTTGGAGCGCGCATATTGTTGTATTCCCCCTGGATGATCGCCTCGTCGAAGGCACGGAGACAGTCATTGCTACACTCGATCCCATCGCCTGCATTGCCGTCTTCCAGCCGTCACCGGACTGCTACCTGGTTGGCGACCCGGCCAAAGCCGTCGCCTACATCCGCGACAATGATTTCGGAAACCTGCCTCCCAAAGTCGAAATCACCAAGCCCACCTCTGGCGATATTTTCATCAGTCCGGCGGACATCGATGTTGTCGCCACCGTGAGTGATCCCGACGGCTATGTGACCGAAGTCGAGTTCTTCGACGGCACCAACTCGATCGGCAAGGAATCGCGCGTCTATATCATCGCGCCGCCGCCGGGCGAGGTTCACACCTTCTCCATCGTCTGGAGCAACGCGCCCGTGGGTGTCCATTCGCTCACCGCCGTGGCCACCGATGAACAGGGATTGAGTACACGCAGCGGCCCAGTGCGCATCGAAGTCCGCCAGCCCGGCCCGCGCCAGGTGACCATCCGCGCGACCGATCCATGGGCCAGCGAAGGATTGCTGCTCGACCCGATTCCGATCGATCCCATCCTGCCAATCGAGATTGCCATGGCGAACGCGGCACTCGATCCGATTGGTCCAATTCTGCCGATTCGCCCCATCATCATCGGCCCGAATGACGCTGCTTTCACCGTCTCACGTAACTGTTGCACCAACGAAGACTGGGTGGTGCGTTACAAACTCGACGGCACGGCGGAGAACGGCGTCGATTACCAGAGCCACTCCGGCGTGGTGCGCATCATCCGCGGAAACTGGAGCGCGCCCATTATTGTCCAGCCGATTGACGACCGCATCTACGAAGCCACGGAGACCGTGGAATGCAGTCTCGTCGAACCGTGCAATGACCCGGTCGCCCTCTGGCCATATCCGTGTTACGAAGTCGGCGATCCAAGTAAAGCGCTCGCGTGGATTCGCGACAACGACCGGCCCGACAACATCCCGCCCAAGGTCGCCATCGTGAAGCCTGAAACCGGCGATCAATTCCGTAAAGGCGCCGACATTCCCATCGTCGTCCAGACGGTCGATGAGGACGGCTGGGTGGGCCGCATGGAATTCTTCGCCGATGGGCGCAGCATCGGTGTGGAGGAGATTTACTTCATCATCCCGCCGCCACCTGGACAATTGCAGCGATTCTCGATGGTCTGGTCGAATGCGCCGCCCGGCCGCCATGTGCTCACGGCGCTGGCCACGGACGATCAGGGCCTCAAAGGCGAGTCGCGTCCGGTGGTGATCGAAGTCATCGAGTCGCCCGTGATCCCGGTGGTCAACATCGTCGCCACCGACGGCTTCGCGCGCGAAGGCACGGCGAATACCGCCGCCTTCCGCATCCACCGCTCCGGCGAAACCAACACGCCGCTTACGGTTTATTTCGCCATCCTCGGAACAGCGGAAAACGGTGTCGATTACGACCGCATCCCGGCGAGCGTGACCATCCCTGCCGGGCGCCGCGCCGCGGGTGTGATCATCACTCCGATCGACGACCGGCGCGTCGAACGGATCGAGACCGTCATCCTGCGCCTCCATCCCGCGGCGCTCTACAACGTCGGTCGATCGAGCGCGGCGGGGGCGGTTATCGTGGACAACGATCATCCGACCCCGGGCCCGATTTGCCTGCCCGATCGCACCTTCCATGCCCGCTTGAAGGGCGCGAACGGTGATTGTTACCGGCTGGAAATCTCCACCAACCTCACCGATTGGGAAGCGCTCGATCCGAACACGGTCGTCGATGACGCCATCCACTTCCTCGATTGCGACGCGTCCGATGCGAAAGCGCGGTTCTACCGCGCGCGTCCGGTGTCACCGTTCGAGATGTTCAGCGAAGAGTAAGGGTAGTTTTTGGGTTGGCCACAGCGGGGCGCCTGCATTCAGGCGCCTTGTTTTTTACTTCGCCGGTTCCTCAGCCTGGCCTTGGAGCTCCCTCCGCCGGAGGAACAGCGCATCCAGGAACACTTCTTCCACCGCATTGTGCAATGAACATCCCGGCCGCTCTTTGCATTTTGCAACAACGCGCGCGCCTGCCCCGGATCGGGAAATCCTCGACGCCAAAGGTCCCCGCATGCGCAACCCTCGCCGGTGGAATGACCTGTGCGGAGCAGCGGATCCTTCAGCATTGCGACGGAAACAGAAGTGCTCCCCAATCGTGTATGAAAATCATAACGCTCGGGATTCTTCTGCTGGGCTTTGTCGGGGCGACGCATGCCATCGACAAGCCGGAACTGGAGCGGCGCATCCGCACGCTAACGACCAAATTCGACGCGCTGCAATCCAAGCCGGACAAACGCATCCCGGCCGAAACGCTCCGGGAGGCCAAGGCCATCGTTCTTCTGGACCGCACGAAGGCAGGCTTCATCTTCGCCTATCAGGGCGGCGGCGGCGTGGCGATGGCCAGGCATCCGGAAACGGAGAAATGGAGTGCGCTCGCCTTTCTCGGCGCCGACGAAGCGAGTCTGGGATTTCAAGTCGGCGGGCAACAGACCTTCTTCGTAATCCTTCTGATGACGACCAACGCAACGCGCCTGTTGACCGAACCGAACTTTGAATTCGGCGGCGAAGCGCGCGGCACCGGTGGCGATGCCACCGCGGGCGTCGAGAAAACCATTGTGTCACCGGAGCGGGCAGTCCTGGTTTACGACGACCGCCAAGGACTCTATGGCGGCGCGGCCATCAAGGGCGGATCCATCAGGCCGGACAGCGAGGCCAACCGCCTCTATTACGGACAAGGCCTGACGATGAAGGACATTCTCTTTGACGGCAAAGTTCAGCCCACCGATGCCGCCACGGCCCTGGCTGCGCGCCTGACCGAGCACGCGAAGACCGCTCAAAAATAGTCGCCTCGAGTCACGGTGGAGACGCGACGATTCGCAACAGAGTTGGCCGCCAAAATCGTCGGACCGGGAAAATCCGTTATGAAGGTGCAGTTGAACGCGCTACTCATCGGACTGCTGGGCACGTTGCACTTCGGCGTGTTTCGTGCCCAGGCGGACCTGGAAGTTTCCACAGCCGTATCGATAAGCGCCCACGCGGATTTCTACGAACCTCTCGCACCGCACGGAGTGTGGCTTGAAGCCGGCCCGTACGGACACTGCTGGCGCCCGTCCCATGTCGCGGTCGAATGGCGCCCGTATTCGCACGGCCAGTGGGTATGGACGGACTGCGGCTGGTATTGGGCGAGCGATGAGCCATGGGCGTGGGCTTGTTACCATTACGGTTCCTGGTTCCATCACCCGGTCCACTCGTGGATTTGGGTGCCGGGCATCGATTGGGCGCCGGCATGGGTTTCGTGGCGCATGGGCGGCGGCTATTGCGGTTGGGCACCCTTGGCCCCGCATGGCGTCGTCGTCGCGCCGTCGATGTTCGTCTTTGTGGATCTTCATCATTTTCACCAACCCGTCCGGCCTCGCACCCTCATCGTCAACAACGCCGCGATTATCAATAAAACGACCGCCATCGGAAACGTGCGGCAGGAGACTCGGGCCATAGCTGGCGCGACTCCGCGAAAAGTCATGATCAATGAAGGCCCGGGCCTGGCGCCGGTCCAGCAAGCCACTGGTAGAAATGTCAGCCAGGTGCCGATTGGCGAGGCCGTAAAACAGACGAGTGTCCCGGCCACAATCGCGCCCAAGCAAACGGCGCCGATCGCTCCGGAACAACCCAAGGTCACGCCCGAACAACCGAAGCCAACGCCCGATCAACCCCAAGGCAAGCCGTTCAAGCCCGACAAACGCAAAGCCCATCCGAAACCCAAACCGATCCCGCCTGAAGGCCCGCCATCCAATGATCGAGTTGTCCACGACCCGACTGCGCCACAGCCTCAGCCTCCATCGGTGCCTCCGGGCAGGCCGCAAAATCCGCCCAAGTGACAAGGACGCTGACAAAGGCGATTTCTGAAAGCCGGTTTCTCGTGTTCGAACCGCGACAGCCGTCCCGACATCATCCAGCCACCGCCCGGGTTTTTGTGCCTGCACCTGGCAAAATCCAGCGGTTGCGGCACACGACATCGCCGTGGAGGTGCAGAGTGCGGATGCGCTCTCGACGACGGTTGCGCTGGAATGTCAGTTCGAATGCACTCGGAAGAAGCGACTGCGCTCGTTCGGCTGGATCGTATGGATGAAGGTGCCTGCGACCTCTGTGCCCATGCCCGTCGTCACCACCGTCCATGGACCGTTGGCCGACGTGCTCGATTCGATGGCATACGTCGCGCCGGTCGTCACCGGGAATATCAGAATGAAATCCTGGCCCGATCCATTCGCGCGCATTCGAAACCGGACTCTTTGGTCGGAAATGTTGGAGGCTTTGGGAGTGGCCGCCGTAATTTCCCAACCGCCTCGGGCGCCGATACGGCTGTAGGACTGATCCGGACTCAGCGGCGGCACTTCGATGGCATCCACGGTGACGTAGGCTCCGGCAACGGTGCGTTGTTGGAGATAAATCCTGTCTCCGTCGTTATCGATTTTGAAGTTGGCATGGAGTGGCCCTTGACTGGGATTGCCGTCGCAGAGGACGAGAATGGTCTGGCCCGGTTGGAGAACAGTTCCTGCCACGAAGCGAAAGCGATTGGCAGGATCCAGCCCGCGATCGATCAACGCGTAGTCGTCCAGCGTAACCGGCTCGCCAGACACGTTGGCGATTTCGACGTAGTCGGGTGTGCCCCTGTTTTCGTCATAGTATGAGCGCTCGTTATCCGAAACCACTTCGGTGATCTCGATGGGGGCCTGGCCTTGTCCGAAGGCCAGCACATAGAGGTCGCTGCCGCCGGAATCTTCCGAAACTTCGGGCGACTCAGGGAGGTAAGTGGTCTTGTCGTTCGCGTCGGTGGCCTCCAGGTAAAACTGGATCGCCGCGCCATCCGGCAGACCAGGTTGCAGCACGCCTGAAAACAAACCGTCGGCGGCATTGCCATCCAGGTGCCGGCCGTCATCGTAAAACAGCACGCGGTGCCAATAATCGTTCAGAATGTCCACCCGCCGCCAGGAAAGACTGACGCCGAGCACGGCCGAATCATCGTCAGCCTCGGCAAAGAGCCGCACCGGCACATCAGCCGTGAAGTTCGCCGTGTCAAATCCACGGAATTTCAGGTTTGGTGGAATCGGTCCCGTATAAACGTTCGGATTTCCAGGTGTCGCCATCATGGTGGAGGTGAACGCAACGACGCCGTCGGCATAGCGCGCGTAGGCGATGTCGGACTTTTGCGGAGGGTAGGTCACATCATCGGTCAGAGCACCAGCCGGCGCCCGCAATCGCAGCGTCGCGCCGCCATCCGGCAGCCGATAGCCCGTGGCCAGCAAGCCGGGACCGGGGTTGTTGGCGCAGAGAACGAGCTTTCTGTCGGACGCCCGCAGAATTTCTCCCGGTGGAAAGGTGAACGATTCGTTGGTGCCATCCGACTTGATCAATTCTAATTTCCAACCGCTCAGGTTCACGTCCGTCGCCAGCGGGTTGTAAAGTTCGACCCAGTCCGGGTAACGGTCGCCGGCGGTTCCCAACAGCGTTTTCTGGTTGGACGACATCACTTCATTGATCACCGGATGCGTCATGCGGCTGCGGTTGAACTGAAGGGACTCGCTTGCCCGAAATTCAGGTCGATGACCACTCAGGGCCACCCACAAGGCTGTGCGACCTGAGCCGGCCAAATCCGCTTTGCCGTCACCGTCAATGTCGCCCGCGGCGACGAATTCGGCGGAGGGAACCCGGACCTTCATCGCATGGCGAAACAGAGTTGTGTCTTCATTCCGGGTCAGGAGGGTCAAGCAACCGTCGGCAAAACAGGAAACCGCCAGATCGTTGTCGCCGTCCGTGTCGAAATCACCGAAGGCGAATCCGCTGACCGAAAAGTTCGCTCCGGGCAAAGTGTTCTGGGCCGGCACGCCTGGGCCGCTCTGGAATTGCCCGCGTTCAAAGGTGGAGCCTTCGTCGCCGTAGTAGATGGCGATGCCGGCGTCGAGGCCGACGACAAGTTCGGGATCGTCATCACCGTTCAAGTCTTCGAGTCGAATTTCACGGGCGCGATACCATCGGTGTGTCTCCAGTTCAGGCGCGCTATAGACGCTTGGCGAAAGCACAGTTTGAGACATCAAATTCCCGTCGTTTTCCAACACGCCGATTTCGCCGAAAAAGCTGACACCGGCCAGATCGATGTCGCCATCCTGATCGAAATCACCTGCGGCAAACTGGCGGGTTGCAAAGGCAAAAGCAGGGAAGCTGTTGGAATAGTTTGCGGCCGGAGCGAAAGAGCCGTCCCCGTTGCCCCGAAAGAAAGCGATCCTGGAGTCGGCAAAGCTGGTCGCCAGGTCCGCGTCACCATCGCCGTCGAAATCGGCTGCTTTCACTGCCAGGAGGCGGGTGGGCGGCTGGTTCGTTTGCCACGGTATTGCCACCGTCGAATAGGCTCCGAAAGCGCCCAGGCCGTTGCCGAGTAGAATGGAGATGGTGCCCGGCGTGCCTTCGTCTCCAAGGTTGGCGGTCACGCCATCGAGGTTGCCGTCGCCATTGACGTCCGCCGTTTCAAACCCGTTCGGTTGGTTTCCCGTGGGAAACAAGGCCGGCACGGACAATTGCCCGTTTGTTCCACTGAGTCGGACGCTGATTTCGGACGAGGCACGATGCCACTGCAACACGTCCGCCCGCCCGTCACGATTCAGGTCCACGAGAAGCAGCCCAGCCACTTCGCCATCCACCGGGTAAGTTTGGTCCAGTTTTTGGAAGCCGACCGCGTCCGCGCCACAGCCCAGGAGGATCGATACGTCGAAGCTGTCGCGATTCACCACAACGAAGTCTCCGCACCCGTCGTTGTTAAAATCGGCGAGCGCAATTTCGCGGGGGCTTCTGCCTACCGGCGCTTCGGTGGAAAGAACGAAGTTCCCTTGCACGTTGCGGTAGGCTTGCACTTTGTCCGCGTCGCGGATCGCGATCACGGCATCGTTCCAGCCGTCGCCATCGAAATCCGTCAACTCGGCATCGCGTGGTTCCCCATTGACGTGGAAACGCTCGACGAGCGTCATGTCGAAGGGCGGTTCAGCGGCGAGACCTCGCCGCGTTTCGAACAGTCAAGCCTGTTGCATCACGCCGATCAGATCCATCTGGTGCGTGGCGGCCGGCGCGAAGATCGTTCCGACTTTGAGGGAATCGACGTAGTAAGGCGACGCGTTTGACAACTCGGCCTGGTTGCCGAACCACGAGAGGGTGTGGGCGATTTGCAGGGCGCCGTTTGTCTCCGTCCGCAGCAGCCAGATGGCCGGACTCTGCTCGTGGGTCACCGCGAGCGTGTCCTTCACTTCGCCCGGTCGGCGAAACGACTCCAACGAGAAAACCGGTTTCAATTTGCTGCCTTCGAGATTGGGCAGGCCGATTTCAGGCACCGTCCCCATCCTCACAAACGCTCCGCCACCGGTTCCCCGCAGGTGCAGCACGCCGGTAATGACCTGAATTGTGCCGTTGGTGCCCTGCGGCGGCAGCACTTCATCGGGACCTGCGACCGCCAGATCGAGAATTCCGTCGCCGTCAAAGTCACCAGCTTCCAGGTTGCGGCCGCGTTTGAACGTCGGCACCAACGAAGGAGCCGCAAAGCCACGAGAAATCCTGGAAAAGAGCAACGTCACCACACCGTCATAAGGCGCCGCTGCCGCCAGGTCAGGACGTCCATCGCCATTGAAATCTCCGGCAATGATGGCCCGCAAGTCGGACACACCGCTGGGGAAACTCTGTGGGCCTTCAAATGATCCATCGCCCCGCCCCCAGCCCACGAAGATTTCGCCGTTCAGGTGGCAGGTCGCAAAATCCTCATTGCCATCCAGGTCAAAATCCGCCGCGCACACCCAACGTGGCCCGTCCACCCGCTGGCCGCTGATGGGATCGGTCTGGCCGCTGCCCACCAAAATGGACTGCGACAGGCTTTGCAGGTTTTGGAACAGTTGGGCGTGGGAAGAACCGGCCAGGATGAAACCCAGCGACATCGCGATAAAATACTGACGGACCAAGGAGAAGCAGCGACGGGGCATAGGCAATTTAGACAAGGTTTTGTTTCAACATGCAACAACCGAAACGTAATGCTGGCGGTTGTGGACGCGCGGACGAATGGACACCATGTCTTCCAGGACGGAGCATCATGGGGTTGAAGTTCATTCGTCGTTCGACCGCGTCACAGCGGGGCATTCACCCATTAAACGCACTGGCTTTGGAAATCTTGCAAAAAAGCATTCCCATCTGCACAACAGGTGCGCCCCAAACGCAATTCAAACCTCACCCCGGCGACGTGTGGATTGCTATACGCACGTCGTTCGATCGGAGTCGACTCACGTCGGCTGCTACGCCGCCGTGGAATCGGCACGGAGGGCTTTTACCATACGGTCGAAGTGGGCTCGAACTCGGCGTGGTTCCGCTCCCAGCCGGCGAAATCGGCGGTCAGATGGGACTTGAGATATATGCCGCTCTTCGGGCGTATTGATTCATTGACTGGGGTTCTGGAAGTTGTTTGAGTGCTACTACTCCCAACAGGACGCATCAAACCTTGGGTTAAGCAGTTCTGCGTCAGACAGCGTATGAGATTGCCGTTCGCTTTTCTTCTGGTTTGCCTTTCGGCAAACGGAAGCCCTCCTACCATAGTCGCTCAACCTCGCAGCCAAATCGTGGGCAGCGGCGAAACAGTTCGATTCTCCGTCCTAGCAGAAGGCGAACTCCCACTGGAATATCAGTGGCGATTCGATGGGGAGAATTTGATCAATGCTACGAGTGCCAGCTTGATCCTCAGCAACGTCCAGCCATCCCAAACAGGAATCTATTCCGTGGTGGTTTCTAATTCGGCGGGCACCAACACCAGCAACAACGCCTTTCTTGAAGTGTGTTGGGAAGTTCAACTGGCATCCCTCGAACAGATTCCTCCTCCCACCAACGCGCCTTTTGCATGGCAGCCGAAGTTTGATTTGCAGGGCAATCTTTATCTTTCTCCTTACATTGAAGGGCGCATTGGGTTTTCTCTCATCAAATTGACTCCCAGCCACGAGCAAGCCTGGGAGATAAGGCCCGCGCTTGCGCCCGACATCGGGACTCTCACGATGAGAGATTTTGCCATCGACGTCACCGGCAGCGTTTACATCGTCGGGGTGGCTGCCACGAATTATTACACCGACCGGGAAGAAATCATCACTTGGAAATTTGATCGTGACGGCACTCAACTTTGGTCGAATCGCTACGAAAGCGCTGGCTTTCCGCACGGCATCGCTGTGGATTTCACAGGCAACGTCTTTGTCGTAGGCACTACTTCGGAAGGATTCAATAGTAGCGGTGTAAAGCAAACCACCTGGAGACATCGAACTGATCAAGTTCAGCCCGACGGGCCAAAGACTTTGGACGGTCGCCTACGATGGACCGGGACACGACACGAGAGATCTCGGCCCTGTCGCTACGGACGCCAATGGGAATGTCTTTTTCGCGCTAATTTCGTATCGAACTAGTGATTCATGGTTTCATGAAGAACTCGTGGTAGCCAAGTATGATCAGGCAGGCATTAAACAATGGATCGCGCGGCGACCAGGCTTTCAGATGTATCCGCCCAACTCCTTGCTGGTGGACGGGGACGGTAATCTAGTGGTCGGACTATCCTTTTGGCACGGAGCGCCGCTGGACACTCACGAAACCGTCAAATTCGGCACCAACGGCAATCTGCTCTGGGAAATTCCCCACACTGTGTTCTCTGAAATCAATGTAACCGGCGCGAGAGCGTTGGACAAATTCAGCAATGTTTATTTCGCCATGATTCGAAACTACGACCACAAGTTGATCGTCAGCAAATACGATCCCGCTGGAAGACAGATTTGGTCCGTCGAGCACGATCCGTCAGAACATTGGTCCATTTATCAAAATGGCGCATTGCGGGTTGGCCTCGACCAAGATGTGACCTTCGCGGCGTATGGTGGCGAGTGGACAGACTCCACGCTGAATTTCGCCACCTTCCTCCAGAACACAACGGACGGCAGGCCGATCATTCACGGCGAACAGCCTCGATCACGGAGAGTCGCGAGTGGGGAAACCGTTCATTTCGACGTGACCGCCGATGGTCTTGCACCGCTCCATTACCAGTGGCGGCGCGATGGATTGGGCCTGCTAGATGCCACCAATTCAGCTCTGGTTTTGACCAATGTCACAACCTCGGATAGCGGCAGGTATTCCGTCCTCGTCACCAATTCAGCCGGATGCAGCGTTTCCACTGAAGGGCTGCTTACGGTTGTGGATGTCCCACCGTTCCGTTTTGAACGGGTTCAAGTGACGAGCAATACTGTCACCTTCACGTTGACCGTTGGGGGTTGGCTGTACTGGATTGAAACCTCCACAAACCTAGCTGATTGGTCCCCGCTGTTTGGATACGGCGGCGGCCCCACCATCATCTCGAAAAGTAATCAACCTCGGCTTTTCTTGCGGGCATGGACATATCCGTGAACGTTCAGCAAACATCTTGGGCCAATTTGTGCATGGATCGTTGTTCAAGGCACGGCGAACGCCGATCCGTTGTTACTTCACGAACCCCTGTTCCTTGAGCCAAAAGACAAGGTCTTTGGCCCAGGGATGCGGATTGGTGAATGGCGGTTTGTCGGCCAGACCGATGCCGTGCCGGCCCTTTTGATAGATATGCAGGTCGAAGGGCACGCCGTGGCGTTGTAACGCGGCGGCGAAGTCGAGGCTGTTTTCCACTTTCACGCCTTTGTCCTCGACGGTGTGCCAGACGAAGCAGGGCGGTGTGTCTCTCGTGACTTGTTTCTCGTTCGAGAGCAGTTCAACCAGTTCCGGCGAAGGATCCTTACCCAGCAAATTGTTTTTCGAGCCTTGGTGCGTGTTCGTCCCCATAGTGATCACGGGATAGCACAGGATGCCCAGGTCGGGCCGGCTGCTCTGGCGCTCGATGGGGTCGGCGGCGTCCGCTTTGCCGGCGTCGAAGTGCGTCACCGCCGTCGAGGCAAGATGCCCGCCGGCGGAAGAACCCATGATGCCGATGCGCTTGGGATCGATCTGCCATTCACCGGCGCGGGTACGCACGAGGCGGATGGCGCGCTGGGCGTCTTTCAACATGCGCGGATGCCGGTAGCCCTGCGACCCGAGGCGATACCGCAGAACAAACGCGGTCACGCCATGCTGGTTCAGGTAGAGCGCGTAATCCTGGCCTTCGTGGCCGGCCAGACCCCCGTAGCCGCCGCCGGGACAAACGACGATGGCAGCGCCGCTGGCTTTGTCCGCCGGCGGCAGATACACGGTGAGCGTCGGAATGTCATTGGAAGCGTTGCCGAGCGCGCCCGGGGCGCCGCTGGGCCAAAGCGGGAATGGTTGCTGAGCCGCCGCGAGCAGCGGCATGGCGAACAGGCAGGGCAGGACGGTGCGGAGTCTCATGGGCGGGATGATACGAAACCGCGCCAGGGTTTCACGCATTTTCAGCGTGGGCATCCAAACTCTGAGGCTGTGCCAGAGCCGAAAATGAGAATTGAGAATTTGGAATTGAGAATTGAAGCCCAAGAATGACTGCCAGCGCGAAATGAGACATTTCTCAATTCTCCATGCAATTCGTCCGATCCGCCTTTGCAAACGAACCTCAAGTGTTTCGTCAAACCAAAAGCCGTTCTAAAAAACCGCTTGCGCCCCAAAACGCGATTGCTAGATTCCTGCCCTCATTTCGGTCCACCCTCGCGGGTGGGCTTTTGTCTTTTGTGTTCGAGTAACGGACTGCGTGAAATTATTTAGCGGCAATTCCAACCTGCCCCTGGCCCGCTCCATCGCGGCGTCCATCGGCATCGAACTGGGCAAGGCGACCGTCAGTTCGTTCCCCGACGGCGAGACGTTCGTGAAGATTGAGGAGAACGTGCGCGGCGAGGACGTGTTCCTGATGCAATCCACCGGCCCGCCGACGAACCATCATTTGATGGAGATGTTCATCATGATCGATGCGCTGCGCCGGGCCAGCGCCTCGCGCATCACGGCGGTGCTGCCGTTCTACGGTTACGCGCGGCAGGACCGCAAGGACCAGCCTCGCGTGCCCATCACGGCCAAGCTTGTCGCCAATCTGCTCGTTGCCGCCGGGGCCAATCGCGTGCTGACGATGGATCTGCATGCCCAGCAGATTCAGGGCTTCTTCGACATCCCGGTGGACCATCTCTACGCCGCGCCGGTGATGTACGAGTATTTGAAGGCCAAAAAGCTCACGGACCTGGTGGTGGTCAGCCCCGATATCGGCGGATTGAAGATGGCCCACGCCTATTCCCAGGTGCTGGACGCCAGCCTGGCCATCGTGGCCAAGCGGCGCAAGAGCGCCACCGAAGTCGAGTCGATGGCCGTGATCGGCGAAATCCGCGGCAAGAACGTGTTGATGGTGGACGACCTGACCGAGACAGCCGGCACGTTGACCAATGCCGCGTCGCTCCTTTGTAAACGGGGGGCAAAGAAGATTTTTGCCTGTGTATCGCACGCGATTTTGAACGATTTGGGGGTCGAACGGCTGCGAAAATCAAAGATTGACGAGCTAATCACGACTGATACTGTCCTCCGCCCCGCCATCGACGGGGTAAAGATTACAACCCTGTCGGTGGCCGGTTTGCTGGGCGAAGCCATCAAGCGAATCCATAGCAATTCGTCGGTGACTTCGCTGTTTGAATTTAAGGGCGGGCGGACCAGTTGACGCTGGGGCGCCGGACCGAAGCTGATTTAAGAATATGAAATCTGTACCATTGACCGCCTATCCGCGCACTCTGGGTCGCCGTGCCGGGGCCAAGAAACTTCGCGAAGCCGGGCGGATTCCGGCCGTCATCTATGGCGGCAAAACGAAGCCGCAAAGCCTTGAAGTGGATCGCAAGTCCCTCGAGGACCTCATCCATCACTCGGCCTCGGAAAACCTGCTGGTCGATTTGACGGTGGACAAGGACACCAAGGCCAAACGACTGGCCCTCGTGAAAGAGGTCCAGCATTACCCGCTCACCGGCAAGGTGGTCCACATCGATTTTCACGAAATCTCCGAAACCGAAAAGGTCACGGTGATGGTGCCGGTCGAGCCGACCGGCGAAGCGGCGGGCGTCAAGACGGGCGGCGGCGTCCTCGAACACGTCCTCTTCAAACTGAAAGTGCGATGTCTGCCCAAGGATTTGCCGGAGGCCATCCTGGTGGAAGTGAGCCATCTTGAAATCGGCAAGGCGATCCACATCGGCGACATCAAGCCGCCGTCGGGCGTTGAGATTCTTGGAGAGAAGCATATCTCCGTTCTCGCGGTTGCGGCGCCGGTCACGGAAGCCGAGGAAGCCGCGGCAACTGAAGCGGCCGCAGCCGCTACGGGCGAGGTTGAAATGATCAAAGAGAAGAAGGAAGAGGGCGAAGGCGCGGCTCCGGCGGGCAAGGCTCCGGCCGCGGCTGGCAAAGCGGCCGCCCCGGCAGCGGCGGACAAAGGCGCGGCCAAGCCCGACGAGAAAAAGCCCGCCGACAAGAAGAAGTAAGCGCGTCCCGGCCGGGCAGACGGGTCCTGCATGGAGAACCTGTATCTCATTGTGGGATTGGGGAACCCGGGCCGAGAGTATGCCCGCACGCGGCACAACGCGGGATTCATGGTTTTGGATCGGCTGGCCGACGAATGGAAAGCCACCTGGCGCTCCGAGAAGAAATTCAACGCGCGCCTGGCCCGCGCTGAGCGAGATGGAAAAAGAATCGTTCTGTGCCAGCCGCAGACGTTCATGAATGCGAGCGGCGAAGCGGTCGGCGCGGTCATGGGCTTTCAGAAGATTCCAGCCGGACAACTGCTGGTATCCGTGGACGACGCGGATCTGCCGTTCGGCGATATCCGGTTGCGGCCCGGTGGCAGCAGCGGCGGGCATCATGGCCTGGAATCGATCGAGCAACACTTGGGTACGCGCGATTACGCCCGGCAACGCATCGGCATCGGGCGCGACGACCCGGCCGCAAGACGAATTTCGGGTTACGTGTTGTCGCCCTTCCGCGGGGCCGAACACGAGTTGCTGGAAAAAGTTTTGCAAAAAGCCTGCGAACAGGTTGAATGCTGGCTGGCTGCCGGCGCAGCGCAGGCAATGAACCGGTTTAACGGCGCGGTAAAAATTTAGAGACATTTAGCGACAACGACGAAAGGCAATCGAGTGAAACGATACGAAGGTTTGTTCATCCTCAACAACACGAACGCCAAGGAAGAAGGCGTCAAGGAATCCATCGACAAGATCTCTTCGGAGATCGTTGCCGCCGGCGGCAAGGTGGAGACGGTGCAAAAGATGGACAAGAAGTCCTTCGCCCGCGTGGCCGACAAGAAGTTCAACGCGGGCTACTTTGTGAACGTGATCTTCGAGAGCGCCCCGACGGCCCTCGCCGCGCTGCACCACCGCTTCACGATGAGCGACGATGTTTTCCGCGTGCTGTTCACTATGGCGCCCGCGCCCAAACCCGCGAAGTAAACCCTCCCGCGCCTCCAGGCGCTCCTTGACCTATGGCCAACTTCAACAAAGTCATCCTCGCCGGGAACCTGACCCGCGATCCGGAGTTGCGATACACCCCGAACGGCAAGGCTATCGCGAAGTTCGCCCTTGCCATCAACCGTACCTGGACGACCGACACGGGCGAA
>Ga0137433_1000705_pt1 | contig 16601 bp, 9 predicted proteins | sample EasRivERMZT840_2_FD_102335 | JGI IMG/M metagenome (GOLD analysis project Ga0137433, IMG submission 102335) | Soil microbial communities from meander-bound floodplain in the East River, Colorado, USA - East River MetaG ERMZT840_2 | ecosystem: Environmental > Terrestrial > Soil > Floodplain ...
CCAGTGGACGCGGACAATCGTCAGACGACGAACCCACTGACTGGAAAGCCGGATGCGGGAAATCCGCCTGTCCGGTTTGGAGGGAGGGGTGGCGCTCACCACGCCATCCCTACCCCTATCGTCGGGTAGCGCGCGGCCCGCTTCCGGCCTGCCGCCTGAGTTCAGGCCTGATCCACCCCCATACCCCATCACACCTTCTGCGGCGTATGCCGGAACTTGCGCGGACGGCCGGTTGGCACCCATTCCACCACGTAGAAGTCACCGCGCGAATCGACACACATCGCGTGCGGGGCGGCGAAAAGCGCAGGATTGGTCTGGTTGTCCGGCTTGTTGGTTTTGCCGTCGGCTTCCTTGCCATCGCCCAGGTGCGCCACGAACCGGTCGTCCGCGTCGAAGATGGTTACCCGGCTGGCCAGGTCCGGAATGAACAGGTAGGCCTTGTGCTCGTAGAAACAGCACGGGTTGCGCACGTCGCCTTTCAGCGTTCGTTTGTAGTCGAGTTCGAGCGAAAAGACTTCGAGGCGATCGTTGTGCCGGTCGGCGATATACACTTCCGGGTCCCGGCCCTTGAGGGTTTTGATCCAGATGCCGTGGCACGTGTTGAACTGGCTATGCTCCTTGCCGCGCCCGCCGATGGTTTTCAGGTGTTTGAAGTTGCGGTCGAAGCGGCTCACGCGCTGGCTGCCATAACCATCCACGACATAGATGTCGCCGTTGGGCGCAACCGCGACGTCGGTGGGATTCATCCACTCGAATCTCTGCGCCGTGCTGCCTTCCTTCGCCACGTTGCCGATTTCGTACAGGATTCTCCCCCTGAGATCGGTCTTGTAAACCCGCTTGCCGAGCCTGGGCCCCTCCTTGTTGGTGCTCACGTTCTCGGTCCAGTAGAAAAATTCCTCGCGCCCTTCCTTGCTCCAGTACAGGCAATGCGCCGTGTCCTTCACCTGCGCGGGCGTCAGGCTCACCTTGGCGGCGAAATCCTCCCGCCACACTTCCAGCAAGTTGCCTTTGCGGTCGAACACGGCCACCGCCGGGTTCGAGGAACGCGAGGTCACATAGACGCGATCCTGTCCGTCCACCACCACACCACAACCCAGGCCGTAGCTCATTCCCGCGGGCAACCGCCCCCAGCCTTCAACCACTTCGTAAGTGTGATAACCGCTGCCAAGCCGGACGCTTGGTTTGGGCTTTTTCGTGGTCGCGCAACCGGGAAATACGCAATCGGCCGCGACTGCTGCGCCGGCGGCTCCGGCAAGTTTCAAAAAGTCACGGCGGGTCTGGCGCTGTGGGAAAAGATATTCGTTGGTATGCATGTCGCTTCTCGGTTCGAAAGCCGGCTGCCGTCGATTAGAGGGGCGCCCCCGGGCCTGTCGAGCTTGAAAAAAACGTCGCCGGCCTGCCAGGCGAGGAGCAGCGCCAACGGCGCGGCCTATTTCAGCCTGGGGCACCGCCCCAGGTAAGCATGCCAATAGAATCAGAGGGCTGAAGGCCCGTCCCATCCCTGTGAAGGACTGTTTTCCATGCGCCGTGGTTCGCGCTTTCAGCGCTCTGGTTTGTGTTTTACATCATTCCTGGGGCGTTGCCCCAGGCTGGAATGGTGCCGCGCCTTTGGCGCTAAACATCCCGCTTCGCGATGCTCGGATTTCACGGCGCCAATTGGTAGCTGACAAATGCGAACTTCCGGCTGTCCGGCGACCATGACGGCACGTTGATGGTCCCCTGGCCGCCGAAGAGCTTCGCCGCCACCTCAATCTTCCCGCCGGCCGCCGGCATCAAGCGCAGCATCACGTCCTTGTTTTCCGGATGGCCCTTCACCTCCGGCTCGTAGGAAAGGAAGACAATCCATCTCCCGTCCGGTGAGGGGTGCGGAAACCAATTGTTGTAATCATCGTTCGTCACCTGCTCCTGCTGCGTGCCGTCGGTTTTCATCCGCCAGACGTGCATCCGCCCCGCGCGATCGGAGTTGAAATAAATCCATTGTCCGTCGGGCGAATAGTCCGGCCCGTCGTCCAGGCCTTTTGCCGTCGTCAACCGCGTCTCCGCGCCTCCGCCGATAGGGATGGTGTAAACGTCATATTCTCCGTTGCGCTCGGCGCAGTAGGCGAGCGTCCGGCCATCAGGCGACCAGCCGTGCCAATATGATGGTCCCGTTTCGGTGATGAGCTTCGGTGTGCCGCCCGCGATGGGCAGAGTGTAAATGCGCGAGCGCCGGTCCGCCTGCGACTGGTCGCTGATCACGAGCGTCGCGCCATCCGGCGAAAGACCGTGGTCATTGTTGTTGCGAACGGCAAACCCGGTATCGATCACCTGCGGTTCGCCGCCGCCGGCGGGTACCCGGTAAATCCGGCCCCGGCTGTTGAAGTAAAGGTTTGTGCCGTCGCGCGCCCAGTTGGGCGCTTCGATGAGATTGGTCGTCCACCAGGTCACGCGCCGATCCTTCGAGGCGACTGCGATGGTTTCCAGCGTGCTGATGAGACGCGGTTTGGCTCCCGTGTCGGAAGGGCCTTGCTGCAACTCCACGTTTGTGAACGTCGCCGTTTCCAATGCGCTGTCGTTGTGCGCGCAAACACCAAGGCCGACATAGAACGGTTCTTCCAGCGCCAGCCGGAACGAACCGCCGGCCGGCCGCAGCACCTCGCCTTCGCGCGCGACCGACATGGAGACGTATTTGCCGCGCTTCTCCAGGCGCAACCGGCGCGGGCCGGCGACATTCGATTGGATTTCGCGCGTGAGCGCGCCTTTCGCCTCGCGGTATTGCAGCGAAGTGAGGCCGTCGCCGTGCAACGCCGCATCCGCGTAGGCGGAATCCGCATCCAGGCTCTGGCGAATCAACATGCACGCCTTCCGATGCGGGTCGCCGCCCTGTCCCTGAAACGTAATGTCCGCCGCGAGCGACACGTCCCCGGAAACCTTCTTCCACACGAAATGAAACGCGTCATTGGTGAACCACATGTTCGCGCCGCCGCCGGACACCGCATAACCCCGGCTCGACTCATCGAACCGCGCGGAGCCGGCGCGACGTGGTCCGCCGATGTCCGACTGCCCTTCAAACAAACCGAGCGCTGCAGCATTCACCTGGGCCGTGGCCGGCCCGAATGGAACGAGCGCCAGCACGAGCGCGAGACATGGAACGAAGGAACGAAGGGAATGCATGTGGCCGATTGAACCTTGCCCCGCCGCTTTTGGCAACGTCATCAAAACCAAAGCAGGACAGCGCTTCCACCTGTCGGCCTGCAGGGGCACGGGAGGGTGAGGCTCCCGCCGAACCCTGATCTCGTTTGGAAATTGGATTCGGAAGGAAGTTTGAGATTGGGGTTCGGCAGGAGCTTCACCCTCCCGTGGAAAGGTTAGGGTTTGCCAAAGTGCTGCTTCTCTGGCAACTAAGTGGCCCACGATGAAGACTGTGTTCGGGATTTTGGGATTGGCCGCCGCGGTTTTGACCGCCGGATGTTTCGATCAGACCGGCGGCGCCCGCAGTTACAAGGGGCCGCTGTTCCGCTATCACTCGGCCAATCGCGGGCAACTGGCTCCCGGCACAAACGCCGTCGTGCTCAAGGAAATCGCCGCGTTGCCCGCCACGGCGGATCTACGCGGGCATCTCGCGCAGAAGCTGGCCGCCGCGACCCTGCCTTTCTGGCGCGCGGATCTTGCGGCGGATGCCGCCGATCAGTCCGCCTTGTTGCGTCCGCTGTTGGATGACTTTCTGTCGGCGGAGGCTTTCATGGAAGTGCGCGGCGCTGCCGGCAGCGCGGACACGGCATTGGCCATCGAATTGAGCGACGCGCGCGCGCAACTCTGGAGCGACAATCTCAAGAAAGTGGCCGGCGCCTGGAAGCTGGGAGCGCCTCGTGATCTCAACGCGGAAGGATTCAAAGGCTGGGAAGCGAAACGAGCGCAGGCTCCGAACACGTTCCAATTCTATCGTGCCGGCAAATGGGTGGTGCTCGGCCTGGGCCACGAGCGGCTGGCGCAAGTGCCGGCGTTGCTGGCCGAGGCGAAGAAGTCCGGACGCCCTCTGCCCGGCTTGAGCGACAGGTTTCTCGATCTCGCGGCGGACTTGCCGGGACTGCGGGGGTGGTTTCCGGCGCTGGCAAAGTGGCCGCTGCCCCCCATCGTGGCCTCGATGTCCGGGCGCGGGGAAACGGTGCGCAGCGAAGTCCGCTTTCAATACTCGGCAAAGATTCCGTGGCGTCCAGAGCCCTGGAAGATCGCGACCAACCTCGTGGGCGAACCGCTGACCAGTTTCACGCTCGGCCAGGGGATTGCGCCGCTGCTCGGCCAGGTCAAGGAGCTGGCCGCGTCGGGCCTGAAACCATTGCCGAACCAGTTTTGCGCCTGGGGCATCAACCACGAGCAATGCCGGATGTATTTCACCGTGCCGGTGGCCAGCGCGCCCAACGCAGTGAAACACATGTCCACTGCGATCCCCAAGCTTCTCTATTCGACGCTGCCCAGCCCCCTCGGCAGCTTTCTCTATTCGACGAACAAGGCTGACGAGGCCGAACTACTGTGGGCCGGGGTGCCGTACCTCATTCCCATGGTCCGTCCGCATAAGAATGGCCGGGATGAATATCTTTTTGGCAGCTTGTTTCCACCCGAGCCGAAACACACTCCAGTTCCGGATGAGTTGTTCGCGCAGGTGCGCGGACGCACGAACCTTATTTACTACGACTGGGAGATCAGCGAGCACCGGCTGACGCATGGCCGGCAGTTCTTTCAACTGGCCGGCATCCTCAATGGCCGGGCGCCGCCCTCGACCAACACCCCGTCCCAGCGCTGGCTTTCGGCCATCGGACCGAGGCTCGGCAACTCCGCGACGGAGATAACGCAAACAGGCCCGCAGGAACTGGCGCTGGTCCGGCGGTCGCACGTCGGTTTTACAGGCTTCGAACTGGCCGCGTTCTCGGTCTGGCTGGAATCGCCTGGCTTCCCGTTCAACTTCCAGTTGCCCGTCACCAAACTCCGCCCTGGCACGAACTCGGTACCTGCCCGGTCCGGCGCGGCGGCAAAGGGCAGCAACATGCCGGCCAGAGCCGCATCGCCTGTCACGCCGCCCAAGCGTTGACGTCCGGACATGCCACTCAAGCTGGGAGTCAACATCGATCACGTCGCTACCCTGCGCGAAGCGCGCTATCGCGGGCGCGGTGACGGCGAGCCGAGTCCCGTTGAGGCGGCATTGCTCTGCGAAACGGCGGGCGCGCACGGCATCACGGCGCATTTGCGCGAGGATCGTCGGCACATTCTGGATCGCGATGTCGCTGAACTTCGCCAACGGATCAAAACACGGTTGAACCTGGAGATGGGCAACGCGCCGGAGATCGTGGCGTTGGCCCTCAAGCTCAAACCGGATATCGTGTGCCTGGTGCCCGAACGCCGCCAGGAGGTCACTACCGAAGGCGGGCTGGACGCCGCCGGGCAATTGGCCGCGCTCACGGAAACCTGCCGCCGCATGAACGACGCGGGCATCGACGTGAGCCTGTTCATCGCGCCGGACGCGGTGCAGGTGGACGCCTCGTCGAAGATCGGCGCGCAATTCATCGAACTTCACACCGGCGCATACGCGGAACAATTTCACCGCAAACGAGAGCGCCAGGCGGAATTGGAACGGCTGATCGCCGCCGCGAAGCAGGCGCACGGCCTCGGCCTGAAAGTGAACGCGGGCCATGGGTTGAACTGTGAGAACGTCCCGCTCCTCCACATCGTGCCCCACATGATCGAACTGAACATCGGCCACAGCATTGTCAGCCGCGCGGTCTTCATCGGCCTCGAAGCGGCGGTGAAGGAGATGCTCAAGGCGATGGAAGGGTATCAGACGTTATGAGTGATTCGTTGAACCGTTGAACCGGCTTACGATTCAACGATTGAACGGTTCAACGAATCACCACGCGTCATGATTCTCGGCACTGGCATCGACATCATCGAAGTGGCCCGCATCGCGGCGTCGTTCGAAAAGTTTGGCGAGCGTTTCCTCAATCGCATCCTCAAACCGGCGGAAATCGCCTACTCGCTCTCCCATAAAAATCCCGCTCCGTTTCTGGCCGCGCGTTTCGCCGCGAAGGAAGCCATCTCGAAAGCGTTTGGCACCGGCATCGGCAAACAACTTGGCTGGCAGGACATGGAAGTAGGCCGCAAGGAAAGCGGTGAGCCATTCGTGATTTTGCACGGTGGTGGGCTGCAGCTCTTGAAGGAACGCGAGGGGCGAATCGTGCATCTGAGCCTGAGCCACACCGGGCAGTACGCCGCGGCGATGGCCATCTTGGAGAGCGCGAGCGAATAGAGTTCTCGTCGCGCGCACTGTCCTCGACGGACAGCAAGCCGTCCCGCCATTCTCATTCCCATTCCCGCCAATCGGCGTATAGTATGCCGTGCTTTCAGACGACCCTCCCACCAGAACCGGTGCGTCCACCGCGCCCGGCGGCATTTTCGCCACCACGCGCTGGAGCGTCGTGCTGGCGGCGCAGGGCGATTCCGATTCCGGGAGGGCCGCGCTTGAAGTTCTGTGCTCGACCTATTGGTTTCCCGTGTACGCCGTGGTGCGCAAGCACGGGTTCGACCCCGACACGGCGCGCGATTTCACTCAGGAATTCTTCGCGCGATTGCTGGCACGCGACGGTTTCGCGAATGCGTGCCGCGAGCGCGGGCGCTTCCGCTCGTATCTCGCGCAGGGCGTGCGGAACTTCCTCCACGATGAATGGGACAGGGCGCGCGCGCAAAAGCGCGGCGGCGGCCAGATGGTGATTTCGCTCGATGCGGAGGATGCGGAAGGGCGCTATCTCGAAGTGGCGCACGGCTCGACGCCGGACCTGGAATTCGACCGGCAGTGGGCGGAACAGTTGCTCGCGCGGGCCAGGGCGAAGCTGCACGAGGAATACCGGGCGTCGGGCCGGAGTGAATTGCTCGACGTGCTCGAACTGACCGGCGACCCCATGGCGCCACCGCTCCTGGAACAAGCCGCGCGTCTCGGCCTGCCAGTCAACACGCTCAAGTCCCACCTGCATCGAGCCCGGCAGCGGCACGGGGCCATCATCCGCGAGTTGATCGCGGACACGGTCTCAACACCTGTTGAAGCGGAGGATGAACTGCGTCATCTGCTCGCGGCGCTCAGCGGTTGAACGCGGCGCAACCAGGCGGGGATTTCACCGTAACACCGGATGTTGACCTCAACGTTCCATTGCACTGGATGTGGCGCGCCGATACGCGGCAGCGCGGGGCTGGGCTTGTGCGGCGCGTGCGCGTTGCGCGGAGCAATGGATCTTCAGAACCCGGGTGAGGACGAATCGTCGATGGAGCCGGGGGATGCAAAGCGCTTCGGCGATTACGACCTGCTGGAGGAGCTGGCGCGTGGCGGAATGGGCGTCGTCTATCGCGCCCGCCAAAGAAGCCTGGGCCGTGTGGTCGCGCTAAAGGTTCTGCTGGGCGGTGCGTTCGCGGGTGAGGACGGCAAGCGCCGCCTACACGCCGAAGCGGCGGCGGCGGGGCGTTTACAGCATCCGAACATTGTGGCGGTCCACGACGCCGGTGTGATCGACGGCCAGCCGTTTTTCTCGATGACGTTGGTCGAAGGGCCGACACTGGCGGAGGTGGTGAGCGCCGGAGCGTTGACGCCCGCCCGCGCGACGCGTTACGTCGCGCGCATCGCGGAAGCGGTCCACTACGCCCACACGCAAGGCGTGCTTCACCGCGACCTCAAGCCCTCCAACGTACTCCTCGATGCGAACGACGAGCCACACGTCACTGACTTCGGATTGGCGAAATCATTCGTAGCAGCCGACGTGAGGAGGCTCACTTCTCAGGACCGGACTGCCGACTCCGCCGCGGGAAATGATCTGAGCCTCCTCACGTCGGCTGCTACGAATGATTTAACCCACACCGGCCAGGTCCTCGGCTCGCCAGCCTACATGCCGCCGGAACAAGCGACAGGCCAGGGTGAGGAACTCGGACCCGCCTCGGACGTGTATTCCCTTGGCGCGATTCTTTACGAACTGCTCACGGGCCGTCCGCCGTTTCTCGGCGAGACGCCGCATGCGGTCATCGAGCAGGTGAAGACCCTCGATCCCATTCCCATCCGCCGACTCAAGCCCGGCATTCCCGCGGACCTGGAGACCGTTTGTCTGAAGTGCCTGGAGAAGGAGCCGCGCCGCCGCTACCCCTCCGCACGGGAATTGGCCGATGACCTCACGCGCTTTCTGGGTGGTGAGCAGGTGCGCGCCCGGCCCGTTGGGCCCGCGGGCAACCTCCTCCGCATGGCCTGGCGGCGCCCGTGGCGTGCCATCGCAGTCGTGCTCGCGGCGACCGTCCTCGCCGGCGCCGGAGTCGCCCTCGCTTGGAAGGTTCGCACCGAGCACTCCCACCGTATCGCGTTGCTGAAGGAACAGGCCGCCACTCGTCTGGTCATGATGCGCAGCCAGCTTGGCGAAACGCACGCCATCATCCGGCTGGGTGAGGCGGACAGCCGTCCTCGTGCGGAGGCGATCCTGGGCGAACTGTTGAAAGAGAATCCGCCGGACGATCTTCGCGCCCATGCCCGGGATCTCGCGCTCGCGGCGCGGGCCTTGCCGGCGGCGCGCCCAGAACCGTTGCTCGGCGACGGCATCATCACGGACGACTGGACCCTCGCCGCCGCTGATTTGCCGAGGGAACGCTGGGCGCTCGCCACGTTCCGAGGCAAAGTCGTGCTGCGTCCGGTTCACGCCGCGACGAATGCCCTGGAGTTCAGCACCGCACCTCGCGTCATCTCCGCGCTCATCGCCTTCAGTTCCGGCGGACGCTGGCTTGCCATCCGGCACCGGGAGGAACTCGGAATTTGGGACACCACGCCCGGCGCGACGCAACGGCTCGCCTTTGTCGCCAAACCGTGGGCGAAGGGAGTTGTGTTCAGCTTTTCGGCAACGGCCTTCGTTCCCGATGAAAACGCTGTGCTGTGGTTGGACGGAAAGGCAGTGGTCGCCTCATCGCTGCCTGACGGACGCGAGCTTGCCCGATGGCGAAGCGCGGAGAGCGGCGATCCCAAAACCCTGGCCTTCGCTCCCGATGGCCGGAGTTTCGTCGCAGCTCACCAGAATCAGCGGACGGTGGAGCTGCGTTCCTGGCCGGAAGGCGAGGTGCGGCAGAAGTTCCGGGGCCCCTTTCCCCAGGAGCTTTCCGCCGTCGCTCTTTCCACTCACGCGGACTGGATCGCGGGCGGCGATCTGACCGGACGCATCACCGTCTGGCGCGGCGATGGCAGCCTGAAACCCGTGCTCGAATTTCGCGGCCACACCGAAGGCATCCGCGCGCTGAAGTTCTCCGACGACGGACGCCACCTCGCCTCGACCAGCGAAGACGGCTCATTGCGCCTCTGGGACTGCGTGACCGGCGCGGCAGTCGTGGCAGCACCCTATGACGGCGCCGTCGTGAGTTTCGCGCCGGATGGACTTCGCATGGGCGTGGGCCAGGCCGGTGGCAAGCTCTCCGTCCTCCATGTGGAACTTTCGCCGGTCCTGCACCGCTTCCGTCCCCTCCGTCCACCGGAATCGCCGCAGATGCTCGCGATGCACCCCGATGGGCGCTCGTTGCTTTGCCTGGCGGATGGTGGCGTGATGCACTGCTCTGTGCCGGACGGGAGGCGGCTCAATTTCTTTACCGCCCATGGAGCGCGCAGCTTTCTCCCCGAACCGGGGGGGCACGATGGTCTGGTCGTCGGTGGCCCGTTTGGCCTGGTCCGTTTTTCACTGACCGATCCGACAAAGTCTTCCGTCCTCTTCGAGAAAGCGGACGCCGGCTGGGGCGGCGGTTCCGCAAGCGCCGATGGTCGCTGGCTGGCGGCGAACGATACGACCGGTCGAGTGGCCGTTTGGCCTGCGGGAGACAAGGACAATGCCCAGGCAAAATTCTTTCGTGACACTCCGATGCTTCGCGAGGAGACCGCTCTTTCTCCCGACGGCGCATTCGTCGCGACGCATGGATTCTATGATCCCGGCCTCATCATCTTCGACGTCAACAAGGGAACGGTGATCCGACGCCTTCCACTGCCGCCGCGCCATGCGACCGCCTGGAGTCCCGATGGCCGCTGGTTCGCGGGCATGGGATCCACATTCACTCTTTGGGACGCCGCAACCTGGGAACCGGTCGCTTTGCCTGCGCTCGAACCGAACCTCTTTCCGTCCACCGCCGTCGCCTTTTCATGGCCGACGACCGACGGCCAATCGCGTTATCTCGCCACGGTGACCGGCACCAGTCGTGTCGCGTTGATCGCAATGGCCACGCGCACCATCGCGGCCACGCTCGAAGCACCGCAGCCCCGCGCGATCTACAAGCTGAGTTTTTCTCGGGACGGCTACTGGCTGGCCGCTGCCCTTGCCGGCGGGGAAATTCAACTCTGGGATCTCCCTGTCATTCAATCGCGATTGCAAAGTAGCAGCTTCGGTCTCGGACGGGAGTGATCCTTTCCGCGGGATGCCGGCCAATCCCAAAGGGATTGCGTCCTTCAGCCCAGGGTTGCCGACTCCGCGAGGCTACCCTGGGACAGATGGCGGAACGGGTTTCAACCCCAACGGGGTTGCGCCGGTCCCGTCCTGACGCCGCAACCCCGTTGGGGTTGATGCCATTCATCCTTGGGTTTTCCCAGGGTAGCTCGTTCCTCGCAACCCTGGGCTTTGAGTCGGAATCCCGTTGGGATTCAACCCCTCGTCACCCGAAAATTGCGGGTAAGGCCAAGCTTTCGCCCCGCATTTTCGCTGCAACCACCCGCCGATTCTTCCTTATCCCCGTCATGAAGCCTCGGGTCTTCACACAGAGCCCAATCTTCCATCTGACTTATGAAATCACGAAACGCTCTCCGCGCCGGGTTCGCCGGCGCCACACTGGCTCTGACCGTCCTCGGCCTGCTCTGGCTTGTCAGCGTGCGGCAACGGCAATCGGCGTCCTCCGGGATGGCCAAGGAGGAAACCCTGATTGGCGCAACAGGAACGGAAGCGCGGGCTGCAGCGGTCACCAGCTCTAATAGGTCTTTGTTCGGCGGCCACGTATCGCCCGTCGCACCGATGGCCGCGCCCGCCGTTCCTGCTGCGCTTGCTCCTGCCGCGGCTCAGGGAACGAGGTGGTCCCTGCGGGACGATGCGGAGCCTCGCTCGCACCGGTTCAACCCGGCCAAACCAACCCGCCGCCAGCCTCTCCGCACCGCCGCCGTGCGCATCGCGCCCGATTGGCTGGCGGACGCGCGCGCTGGAGACAACATCCGTTTCGATCTGGGGGCCGGGCTGGTTGCGCGCGGCGTGTTCGAATGGGCGAACCGCGCGGCCTTACCGGATGTGCTCACATATGCCGGGACGCTTCAGGACCCGAACGGGGCTTTTCATCTTGAACACCATCCCGCCCGCGGCTGGGCGGGCAGCTTCCACTTGAAGGACACCGATGAAATAGTCCAGTTGGTGCCGGACCGGCACGAGGCTGGCGTGACGCGGCTGGAGGTTTGGCCCCGGCGGGAAACGGTGTGCGCCAGCGTGGATGAGGACGGCGATCCCGCCACGCCTCCGCCCGCCGATCCCTCCATCGATCACACTCAACTGCAAAGCCGCCCCGGAGCCCCGCATGTCATCTACCTCGACTTCGATGGCGAGACCGTATCCGACACGCAATGGAACGTCTTCTACAACTCGTTCAACGATATCCATGCGTCGCCCAGCGGCCTCAACCGCGAAGAAATCATCGCCGCGTGGCGGCGTGCCTCCGAGGACTGGGCGCCGTTCAACGTGAACGTCACGACGCGCCGCTCCGTTTACAACGCCACCGGCCAGGAAAGCCGCACCATGGTCGTCTGCACCCCCACCAAGGCCTGGTACGACAACAGCGTGGGCGGCGTCGCCACCATCGACTCGTTCAACAACGTGTTCGTCTCCGCCATCTGCTGGTGTTTCAATGTGGACAACTACGTCGAATGCGCCGAGACCATTTCGCACGAAGCGGGGCACACCATGGGTAACAGCCATGCCTCCTGGGAATCCGACACCGGCCTTTTCTATGAGGAATACTACGACGGCCATGAGACGGACTGCGGAATTTATTGGGCGCCGATCATGGGCAATTCTTTCGAGAAGGTGGGCACGGACGGCCTGACGCAGTTCACCATCGACGACACGTATCCTGGCTCGACGGTCGGCGAGGATCAACTCGACGAGATTGCCTACGAACTCGGCCAGCTCGGCGATGACCACTCTGACGGCTTTCCTTTCGCCGACACACACCTGACCTTGCAAAACGAGGCGCTCAAGCTGAAGGGCCTGATTAACACCGGCTCGGACGTCGATGCGTTTTCGATCGATTTGCCCGCCGGCGGGTGGGAGATCAAAGCGGAGCCGAACCCGTGCGGCCCCAACGTCGATGTCTGGCTCGAGCTGCAGCAGATCCACGGCCCTGGCTCTTTTTCTCTACTCCGGCGCAGCGCCAACACCGGCTCCACCTCCGGCGACGGCGCGTCCCAGTCCTTGTCCGCCGGCGTGGAGACGCCGCAGGCCGCGGGCCAATACCGCATTCGCGTCGGCTCCGATCAGTGCGGGGGCGCCGACGGCTATCCAAAGTACGGCGGCGTGGGCACCTACACGCTCACCATCAGGCGGCGGCCGGGATTCGAATCCGACAGCCCGGTCCTGGTTGGCACCCGTCCGACCGGCCTGACCGTCGGAGCCAAAGTCGTGACGGCGCAAGTCATCTTCCGCGACGCCAGCAAGTTTGATTATTTCTTCGGCGGTTCGTACCTCGTGTTTTTGGAACGAATCGGCGGCGGAGTTTCGGTGCCCGGAACACGATGGAACGGCCCTTCGTTCTCGACGGACGACTCCGGCAGCGCTCCGGTGTTTCGCGCCCGCCAGGAGTATCGCTTCAATGCGCCCGGTGGCTGGTGGGACAACGCGGAGACTGGCACCTACCGTTTGCGCATCGTCGCCAGTTCGGTGTCCGATGTCTGGGGCAACGAGATACCGCAAATCACGCGGACGATCGGCACGCTCGAGCCCGACACGGTCGCTCCCACGATTACCGGCGAGGCGACTCCCTCCATCGTCGCCTCCGGCAGCAGTCAGTCGCCGGCCATCAAGATCACGATCAACGATCAGTCGCCGATTCTCGTCACTGGCAACGGAGTGGGCGCCTTTGAAGCCATCCCGGCGAGCGGTGGGGCCGCACTGCCACTCACGCGCTTGCGCTACACGAAGTCCGACGGAGGTCGCGAATGGACGATCCACTTGACCGCGCCGGCGCCCGCCGGCGGTTGGAACCCCGAGGATGCGAGCGTTTACAGCGTGGTGCCCAAGGCCGGGAGCGTGCGCGACTCCGAGAACCACATCGCCCCGATTGGCACTCTCACCACGTTCACCGTCGCGACCACGCTTTGGACGCAGGATTTCGACGACACGTCGATTGGCCATGGCTTTTCGCTGGCGGCCGGGTGGGAGACCGGCTTGGTCCACGGCATCGGGGGGCGGTTCGACGATCCGGCGCCGGACGATGGCAACGACACGCGCGTGCTCGGCTTCGCACTCGGGAGCCCTTCTCAGTACGGCAACAATCTGAATGAGCGGGCGGCCACAACGCCGGCCATCGACACCCAGGGCTACGAACGCCTCACGCTCCGCTATCGCCGGTGGCTCACTCTTCGGGCGGGCGATTCCGCCCGCATCGAGATCAACAACGGAACCACGAATGACACCTGGACGACGGTTTGGAGCAGCCCGGCAGATCGCGACTTCTATGAGCGCGGATGGACTCTGCACGAAGTACCGTTGCCGCTGTCATTCGCCAATGGCACGTTGCATGTGCGGTGGATTATGGGCGCAACGGACGGGAGCGGCACGGCTGGCGGATGGAATGTGGACGACGTGGAGATCGTCGCCGCCGGCACTTACCAGCCGGCGCGGCTCACGTTCAACCCGCTGCGCCAGTTGGCCACCGCGGTCGAAGGCGGGGCCGACGCCACCTACACCGTGCGCCTCAATCAACAGCCGACCAGCACCGTCGTCGTCAGTCTGACACCCGATGCTCAGAGCACCCTGCCCGACGATCAACTCGTCTTCACCACCGTCAACTGGGCCACACCGCAAACCGTGACCGTGGACGCCGTCAACGACGCGCTCGTGGAAGGCTCGCATCGCACGGTCATTCATCATGTCTGCCTGACCTTTGATTCCCAGTTCAACGGCGTTGCCGCAGACCGCACCATAGGCGTCACCGATAACGATGCTCCGCTCATCCTCACTCAGCCGGAAGATGCCACCCTGCTCCCCGGCACGTCCGTGACCCTGTCGGTCACACCTGTCCGCAGCTTCAGCGACATCACCTATCAGTGGTTCCGAGGCACGCGCGGCAACACCAGTTCGCACAGCCGCATCATTGGAGAAACGAACTCCACGCTGCGCGTGACGCTCCCCGCCAGCGCCACCGGCCCGGCACTCTATTGGGTCCGGGTGACCGCGCCGGGCCGGCCGACCCCGGAAGAGCACAGCCGCCAGGTGACGCTTTCGCCGCTGACCGGCTTCGCCGCCTTCAAGCAGCGCTTGTTGCAGCGCGGTTATACCCAGGCCCAGATTAACGCGCCCGGCTTCGCCGAGGCTGATCCGGACGGCAACGGTTTGAGTCACTTTGTCGAGCACGCCGTGGGCATCTTCCCCGGCGATCCACCGGCCGGCTTCCAGAAGTATGAGTTGGATCCGGTGGGGCCAGCGGGCGCTGGAGACGCCGATCTGCTCGTCACTTTGCCGCCCCTCCAGCCGGACGTCCTTTACGTCATCCGATCCGGCAGCGATTTGATCGGCTGGACGACGGTGACGGAATTATCCGGCGATCCCCACGAAAACCCTGCGACGGTCATTCGCGTGCCCAGCCTCGGAAGCGGACGACTTTTCGCGCACCTGCTCGTGGCACCGTTGCCGTAAGGGCAAATTGGGTCTGCTTGAACCATGAAGCCCGCAGTCAATTTGAGGGGGCACGGGTTTCCTGGTTGCGAGCCATACCATCCGTCGACAGAGAGTTGAGCTTATGTGCGCCGTGACACCGCCGCGTAATGTGCTGACCTAGAGTGGAGCGGGTGAAGGGAATCGAACCCTCGTCTCAGGGGACATGCGGCTGCGAGAGGTGGACATGCCCACTAACGTCGGGCGGCTTTTTCGTTGCCTCTCTGACCACTCGCGGTAGATTTCAATATGCCGATCTTTGAAGCGCTTGAGTTCATCGACTGGTTTCGCGCTGCGTTCGGAGGCTGGCGTTTCGTTTTCTCGCCTTCCTTTCGTTGCGAGACGCGAGCACGATGGGAGCAGGAGAGTTGGCTTCGCGTGGTTTGGGACATCCTTTGCGGAATCGCTGGTATCGCGTTCACGCTGTTACTCATCTATGTCGTCATCAGTTTGTTTGCAGGTTGGGATTGGATACAGAGAGTTGCGACCTAATCCCAAGGCGTAGCTTTGAGCGGCGCGCGCCACGGAGTCCGAGCACGACAAGGGAGTGAAACGCATCGTTCGTCGATCCCGAGCAGTAACGCGGAGCGAATGCGCCTGTATGACACCTTTTTCGTTGCCTCTCTGACCACTCACGGTAGATTTCAATATACGAGCTATTGGTCGTATTATTAACTGTAGGCGGCACTCGCACATCATGACATCCAGGATCATAAGGACATTGGCCTTCGCAAACGGAGTCACCTTGTTGTTGAGTTTGTCGCTCATTGCTTATCTCTTCTTCTTCGAGCCAAGTGGCGTCACGAGATTTGTTTCCTCACGTGCTTCGACCGAGCTCTCTGCTATCCAGGCGGCCAATGTTGCGGGGGATGTGAAAGCACACGCAGAAAGTTTGTTTAACCTCGCGCTTGAGGGCATGCGTGTTTCCACCCTTTTGGCCGTAGAGGTCATCGTGGTGCTCTTCGTCTTTGTGGCATTGAGCATCCTGAATCTTGTTTGGCTGAGAAAATTGAAGACGCTTACCAGTGACACCCCAAGGGGTAAGCTTTGAGCAGAGCACGACGAGGTGGTGAAAAGCATCGATGCCGACAAGGTAACCCCGGGCGAGTGCGCCTGTGATACCGCTAGGACACTACCGCGCAACTGGCTGACCTCGGGTGGAGCGGGTGAAGGGAATCGAACCCTCGTCTCTAGCCGGCCTAGCGTTTGAGTGCCCCTCTGACTCAGTGGCTTTGAGCGGAGCGCGAGGTAGGCGTGAAGCACGACGAAGGGGTGAGTCGATTGCCGAACAGTAACTCTGAGCAGTGCGCCTCTGACACCGTCGAAGGCAGCACCAACGCCATTCGGACCTGCGCCGTCACGCAGAAATGTCGCGATAAAAAAAGCCGAGTTTTTCCCAGGACGGCCACTGGCTGGGCGCCGCTCTGGCCGGCGGGGAAATTCAACTCTGGGATCTCCCGGTCATTCAATCGCGACTGCAAAGCTGGGCGCGACGCAGCAGAGCCTCGGCCCACGAGCGCTCGAAGCAGCGCTCGGGCGTGTCCCCGTCGGTCGTTTGCCGCGCGTCCTGTTGTATTATGAAAGCTCGCTCATTTCTTGCTGGCGCGCTCGCGCTTGCCGCGCTCCGGAAAACGAGAAGCCAGCCGGAAAGTCACAGGAGGGTGAGGCTCCCGCTGAACC
>Ga0137433_1000707_pt1 | contig 16578 bp, 15 predicted proteins | sample EasRivERMZT840_2_FD_102335 | JGI IMG/M metagenome (GOLD analysis project Ga0137433, IMG submission 102335) | Soil microbial communities from meander-bound floodplain in the East River, Colorado, USA - East River MetaG ERMZT840_2 | ecosystem: Environmental > Terrestrial > Soil > Floodplain ...
CGGTCCGAAGATGAACAACATCGTTGCCAGTGAGATGGGTCCGAGAGCCAGCAGGACCGGGAAGACCCACTTCCGTCCGGATCGAAACTTTCGCAGCTCGAAGCTCAAGACGGCCATGGCCTGAGACGTCCACGTGTTGAAGTTTGCGGACATGCGTTCTATAACCTTCCGGCTCCGTTCGAGCCAATCAGATACGTGTAAATTGAGTGAACGTCTTCATCTATCGGAATAACACCCTCGATTGTCAGGCCGAGTTCAAGAACGGTCTGATTGATCAGTGCGTACAGTTGATCCGCGCTCCGCGTCCGGATGAGGACGCCGCCGCCATCGTCGTTGATTTTTATTTCGACGACGTGGTTCTCGTTGAACGCACGACTGGCGAACACCGCCGGCTGATCGCAGCGGACGATAATGCCGATCGGATGTTCCGACATCTCCTCGCGGACGTCCTGGATTTCGCCTTCGGCAACGATGTAACCGTTGCTCATCATGACGACCGTGTCGGAGATCACGTCCAGTTCATGAAGGATGTGGCTGGAAACGATGACGAAGAGGCCTTGTTCCGCAAGCTTCTCAAATAATGCGATCGATTCGGCTCGGGCCATGGGATCGAGGCCGTTCAGCGGTTCGTCGAGCACGAGTACGGATGGCTGGTGAGCCAGCGCCAGCGCGAGCTTAACGCGCTGGCGCATGCCTTTGCTGTAGCCCGCGATGCGGCGTTCGGCAGCCTCGGTCATGCGCGCCTGTTCGATGGCTTTCCAGGCTCTGGCTTCCGCTTCCTTCTTGTTGAGTCCGTGCAGGCGGAGAAGAGAAGAAATCAGGCCGATGCCGGTGACACCTTTCGGAAACGTATCGAATTGCGTGCAGTAGCCAACCTTGCGGTAGAAATTCTCGGGATCGTCGACCCTCGTGCCGAGCACTTCAATGACGCCGCGCGTCGGCCGGATGAGGCCAGTCATCAGATTCATCAGCGTCGTTTTGCCGGAACCGTTCGGACCGACCAGACTTGTGATTCCGGGGGCGATCTTCAGGTTGATCTTGTTGACGCCCAGAACCTCGCCATAGAACTTCGAAACGTCGGTGAAAACGATCTGATCTTGAGCGGGCATCTCTTGATGGCTGCGCCCTGTCGGGCTTGCATTCGCTCCGCTCATCGTACAACCTCATGAGCGCGAATTTTTCTGTTCAGCAGGAAAAGACTGATCGCACACAGGAACGCGACCATAAACCACGCGCTCCACGCGGGGATCGGGGGGACGCGTCTCATTGGATTGAGAGCCCGGGCCATGATTTCGTACTGCGCGGGATCGTTGATGAAGAACAATGAATTCCAGACGGTGCCGATGAGAATGATCGCATTCAGCAGGCTTCCCCATGTCATGCGCATGATTTCGTTGGCCATCTGTCCGAAACCGGTCGGTATGAAGAACAGCGCGAACAGCATCCCCGCTGCCGCAGGACGCCAGCGTACCCAGGCGGAGGACGCGAGCGAGATCAGAGAAATCAGCGTAACCCACACCACCGAGCCCACCGTGATCGCGAACGCGAGGTGAATGTTATTGATGAGCCAGGCCGATCCCGCGAGCGCCGACTTCAGAGTGAAGATCAGCAGCATCGGCGCTCCAGTGATCAAAAAGAGCAGCACCAAGAGCACGTTGAACTTTCCGAGAACGTATTCGACGCGCGAGAAAGGCCTGCTCAGATACAAAGGAAGCGCGTTGTTCGTTAAATCCGGAGAGACCAGGCCAGGACCGACGAGTGCTGTGACGAATACGGAAAGCGTCGCCTGGAAACTCATCAGCATGAGAAAGACTTCGGCGTTTATCGGAAGCAGTTCATTCGTGGGCAGTTCATTTCGCCCGAACAGCGAAGCGAGGAGGTCGATATTGTGGCTGAGATAAACACCGGCCAGCGTGACCAGCGTCGGGACGAAGCAGAGGACGTAAAAGATCAGGAGTATTCGTGATTTAAAAACCTTGCCCATCGCGTACCGCGACAGAATCCAGAATCGCCATCGTTCGGCTGTTCGCGGTCCGTCGTATACCTTGTACCCGCGTCTATGAACGCCCATTCGGTGTCTCCATGGCCTTCAGGAAAATGTCCTGAAGCGAATCGCGCTTGAAGTCGAGTCGCCGGATCTGAACGCCGGTTTCCGACGCAATCCGGTAGAGATCGCGCACCTCGACGGTTTCGGGAAGCACCATTTTGAGCTTCCGGTTTCCATTGACGGCCAGCTCGCAACCAAGCTGCGCAATGCGTGTTGTAAAGGTCCCGGTTTCGCCGCGCGTTTCCATCTGGATGAATTTGCGGTTGGTGCGCCGTTCCTCCTCGAGGTTGCAATAGGTGACCAGATGACCATCCTTCAGGATCATCACCTCGTCGCAGCACGACTCGACATCGCGCAGGAGATGCGAGCAGAGAATGATGCGCGTGTCGCTGCTGTTCCGTATCTCGCGGATGATGTCGAGCATCCGCTTTCGTCCTTCCGCGTCGAGTCCGTTCGTGGGTTCATCCAAAATCAGCATTCCCGGTCCGTGGACGATCGCCACTGCGAGCTTCGCCATTTGTTTCATGCCGAGCGAGTACGTGCCGACATCCCGATATCGCGCTTCGCCCAGTCCAAGCTGGAACAAAGTTTCATGTGCGCGTTCGAGAGCGTCGGAAGGCGGCAGGCCCGAAAGTTCCGCCATCATGCGCACGAGACGAATGCCGGTCATGCCCGTGATGTAGGAATCGTTCTCCGGCATATAGCCGATGTTGTGTCGGATTTCGCGGATTTGCGTCCGGACGTCCATGCCGAGAACGCGCGCGGCCCCTTTTGTCGGAGGATGGAATCCCAGGAGCGTTTGGATCAGAGTGCTTTTGCCTGCCCCGTTGGGACCAAGCAAACCGATCGCCCGACCGGTGAAGGATCCGGAGATGTCCTTCAGGATCGGGCGACCGTTAAACAAGACGGACAGGTTATCGAGTTCTATTGCAGGAACCAATCGTTCTCCTGTTCACCGAATTCATCTCATCCCCACCGTCTGCAGCATGCTTTGAAGGCCGCCGAGCATCAGGACATTAAATGCCAGATCGCCCTGATAACCCATGACTATGCGGTCGGGCTCTCCGCTGACGCAGACCAGCGTGGCAGGAGTGAGTTCGATCGTTTCGCGAAGCGTTTTCAATTGATCGGGAGTGATGCCGCCGATCGCAGGCACCTGATTGGCGATCGAGCTCGCCGTCTCCGTCAGGTTCTGATAGAGGATGGCGGAGCAGTGATCCATTCCATCATTCGGCATCAATGACCGGAACTTCGCGGCATTCATAATGGACGAGCGGCTTTGCTGGTACTGCAGCGCCTGGCTCACGAGAGCGCGTGACGGCCCGGCGATGAGATAGCCCAAAGCATATGTGTAATGAATTTCCGGCGCGAAACCCACGGACGCCTTCAGCCGGTAATAAACCTGGCTGTTGACGGCCTCGGAACTCAGGCTCACGATCGCCGAGCCTGCGCCCGCATGCGTGTTCACCTGCGTGACGAGCCGCTCGATCGTGTTCTGAAGCCGCGCTGAGTCGTAAACCTCGACGATAACTTTCCATGAGGGCGTCGGCAGGAACGGACCATCCATCGCAAACAGGATTTCGCCGCCAAGGGGCTCGACGAGATCGCGCCGGATGTCGACACCGATCGCATTCTGCAGGTTCGTCAGCTCTTGTTGATCCCTTCCTGAACCCGCGATGAGGCCCAGCAATTCATCGAATATGACCGATGCATCCTTCGTGACGGCAGATGCGAGGCCATACGCCTGAGGTGAAACGAATTCGAGCGCTCCCATCGGCGCCGCCGGAGCAAGCCACGCTGCAGGACCCTTCCGGTCTCCATTGAAGTTCAGCTGGGCGCTGGTCATGGTCTTTCCGGCTTCGTGCTTCTGTTCGACCACAAGACGGTCGATACTGCTGAGGCTGAGCGCGCGGCCTTCGAACGAGTTCTGTTCACCCTCAAAGAGCGAGGCGAGATCCACCGCAAACAACGTGCCGGCTCCTTTCGAGTAAGCCTGATTGATCGAAGCATAGAAAGGCTGGCTCGAGAAGTTCGTGCGGCCGGCCTGCTGTGCCACGATGACGTTATAGATGGCCTGGCCGGAGTCCGCGAGCACGAGCGTGTTGCCGCCGAGATACGCGACAGGACCGCGCTCTCTGCCGGTCCACGACGCGAGCTGCGCCGGATCCGTTACGATTCGAAACCGATCATTCCCCGATGCATGTGCCGCGACTGCGTTGATCTCCGACAGCACGCCGCTGGAGTTGGACACGTTGGCCAGAACAACAAAATCGTCCGGGCCGGACCTGTCATTCGTAACGGCGACCGCGATCTCTTCTCCGAGGTAGCTGCCGAGGCGGCGGGCATGCGCGATCAATTCTTCCAGTGTCGGTTCCGTCGATCCTTCGCGCCGCCGATTCTCCCGGGACCACCAGGCCTTCAACTGTGGATTCTGGTCGATCTTCTGACGGAACAGATCGTAGGCCTGTCCGAGTTCCGTTGTGATGTTCGGGAACGCGGCGTATACAACCGTGTCGGCCGGGACCAGAGGAAGCAGCGACGACTGGAATCGGAGCTGCGGGCCTGCAATCCGGTCGCGTAAAAACGCATTCACGTCCGCCAGGGCACGCAACAGGGCAAGGTGCGCGTCGAGGTTGCGGCTCCACGAGATTTCCTGCTCGATCGATACTCTTTGCAGGCTCGGCGTGGTTGTCATCTGCTGGCCGGGGAGAAGCGCCTGTTCCGCCGAAGCGGTCTGCGTGACGCGAACCTCGCCTTCAATGACGGACACGCGCGACCCTTTGACGCCCGCGCTGACTGCGAAGATGGTGCCTACGACGGAAACCGTGGCGTCTTCTGTCGCCACATATAGATGTCCGTCCCGCTGCTTTGCGGCCTCGACGATGACGCTGCCGCGGTTCAGATTGACGCGCACGCCATCGTAGGCGCCGACCAGCGCCAACTGCGACCTTTCCCGCATTTCGATGCGGGTGCCGTCGGCAAGTTCAATCACCGCTCGAGAGTTCGCGGCGGTACGAACCGCTTCCCCGGCCTTCAGGGCTTCACCGGCGACCACCGGATTCATATCCAGCCCTGTCACGCGGTACAGCTTCCCGTCGATCGTGCGCGCCATGGCATTCACCTTGACGCCGGGAAGCAGGAAGTTCAGATAACCGGCCTGCTGCAGTACGACTCCGATAATCAGAGCCGCCGCGACGGCGAGCACTGCGGTGGTCCGGTTGAAGCGATGCTCGGCGCGGATGACCCGTGCCTTCGGCATCATGCCGCGAGCTTCATTCAGCGCATTGCGGCATGCGACGCATTCATGCGTGTGGTCCTTGAAGAGCGTGGTGCGGGCCGGAGAGAGACGTCCGGCAATGTAGTCGGGAATCAGAGAGCGGTAATCGTTGCAGTTGCGGATCTGCTCGATCGCGTAGCCGGCGGAAGGATCGGCCGCGCCCTGCGGCGTCAGTTCCTCTCCGATGCTCGCCCAGACACGCGCCGAGCGGTTTTCCATATCCATCCGGTCGGGCTGGGTATTGCGCATGGCCTCGATCGCAGCCTCGAGCGCGTCTTTTGGATGTTTGCGGTTGGCGTCCATATCAGCGACCTCCAAGAAATTTTTGAATTGATTTCCGGAGACGGCTGCGGGTTCGAAACAATGTGACGGTAACCGTGCTTCTTGAGGTGTTGAGCATTTTGGCGATTTCCTGAATGTCGTAGCCTTCGACGTATCGCAAAACGAACATCTGGGACCACACAGGATTCACTTCCGCAAGAGCCAGCGAAAAAGCCTTCCTCAATTCCCCGGACGAGTGCTCCCGGTAGGGATCCGGCTGGTTTCCTTCAATCATGAACTCTGTATCGCCCAGAGGTGCCTGGCGGGCACGTGTCCGGACGATGTCGAGCGCAATATTGACGGCCGAGCGATGCAGGTATCCCGGCCAGCCGAATTGCCGGTCGGGCACCCATTCGCGGCGGACCAGCCGCAGGAAGAGCGTTTGAAGGACATCTTCAGCATCCGAAGCGTTGCCGGTGATTCGGAAGGCCGCCCTGTAGACCATCTCGTGGTTGTCAAGGAACGCCTTCTCGATCTCGGTTGCGTAATCGGTTCCCGGATGCGTCTCAACTGGCACGATCAACTCCCATTGTTTCTTCAGTCTCCATATCACTTACGTTCCGGGTCACCGTCGGTTAACAGGTTTCTTTTACGTTGGAAGCTGGAGCAAAAGTTCCCGAATTTCTTACGGTAAGGAAAAGACGTAGATGGCGTTGTGACCGCGAGGCGTCTTCATTTCGGGGAACATGGCTGCCAGCTCGGGGACCTTCAGGTTGTCGCCCGTCATGACCGCGATGTATTGCTTCCCGCTGACGGCGTAGCTGATCGTGCTGACGGATGTGTTTCCGCCGAGGATCGTTTCCCAGAGTTTCCGTCCGTTTTCCGCGTCGAAGGCCCGGAAGCGCCGGTTCATGTCTCCGTGGAAAATCAGATTGCCGGCAGTTGCGAGGACGGCGCCATTACCCGGAGCGCGCCCGAGATCGAACCGCAGAATCTCGCCCGTAGACATGTTGATCTTTGCCATCCCCGTCTGCGCATTCGGATCCGAGCCCGGCCGGGGAACGACCTTCCAGCCGCCGCGGCCCTGCGGACCGGCGATCGTGTTGTCGCGGCAATTATCGATATAAGAGGTGTAGAGCGAATTTGTGATCGGGCTGTACGCGGTCGGCCAGTAGCTTCGCGTGTTCCAGTAGCAGACGACCTTCTGCTCGCCGGGGTTTTTGAACACCAGATCCCAGTTCAGCTTCGTCTTGCCGCTTTTGACATCGATATCGGAAAGAATGAAATTCGGTGTGTCGAACGGGAATGGCGTTGCCCACAGAAACTGTCCATTCGAGCGATCCAGCACGAAGACGCCGCCGCCTTCGCCGAGCGTGACGACGACATCGCGCTCCTCATTGCGGCGGATGTCGGGGTTGATCCACTTTACAAACTTCGGATCCGGATTCACGCGCGTGCGCAGCAGCGTTCTTTCGTGGGTGAAGTCGGCATCCCAGTCGTCACCGGGAAGGTGCTGGTAGTACCACGAGAGCTTGCCGGTCGCCGGATCGAGAGCCACGGTGGAATTGCTGTAGAGGTCGGCGGGCGCTTCTCTCGGAACCGCCTCAATATTGCCGGCATGGCGCTGCAATCGCTGGTCCGGCATCGGATTGGCAACTCCCCAGTATGTGAGCTTACGAACGGGATCATACGTTCCGGGCAAGCCCCATGTGGACGCCTGACGATTGTTGACGGCCGCGCCGCCCCAGGTTTCATCGCCCGGCTCGCCTGGCGCCGGTGTGGTGTAGAAACGCCACGCTTCCTTGCCGGTCAGAGCATCGTGCGCGGCGATATAACAATTGTTGCGATTGCCGCTGCAGGCGCCGCCAGAGATGACCTTTCCTTCAACAACAATCGGACCGGAGGTGTGGCCGCGCGTGTCCGCCTTCGTTTCCCATCGGACTTTGCCCGTGCGCGCATCGATTCCGACGACATAGCTGTCCGGCGCCGTATACAGGATCACGTCCTCATATATGGCGAGCGACTTCGTTCGGCCCGAACTGGCGGCATTCGCCGGCATTTCGCGTTTGTATTCCCAGATCAGATCGCCGTTCGCTCCATCGAGCGCCTGAACGATGGCTCCGGGATTAACGACGTACATCACGCCGTTATGCACGATAGGAATAGTCTCGGTCTGTCCGGCGCCCATGCCGCGGTTCCACGCGAGTCGAAGCTGCCCGACATTCTGCTTGTTGATCTGGTCCAGGGGACTGAATCGCTGGGCATCATATGTGCGGCTGAACATCAGCCAGTCGTTCGGACTCGGGTTCTGAAGGTTTGCCGGAGTGACAGGTGTGAAACTCTTCACCTGAACGAGAAGTAAAAGGCTGATAAGAATTGTTTTAAGCATGGCGTGCAGTATACGAAAAGCACGCGAAAAAATCGGCTCTAAACAGCGTTAACCTTCGTGCGCGAACGCATGATCGCGATGGTGATGCAGCCGATCGCGCCGCCGACGACAAGCGATCCCACGATCCAGGATGCCGCTGTCAGGAAAGGAACCGCGATGAAGCCGACAAGCGGCGATACATCCGGTCCCCAAAGCCCGAAGAAACGAGGCTCCGGCCATTCATAGATCCGAGCCAGCCAATATACGGGGATGATCATCGCCCGAACCGCCACGACATAGATCGTGATCAGTTTGAAGAGCGTTCCGTACGGACGGTGCTCGCCGCTCCGGGCGATCAGCACCGCAAAGTAAAGCGGAGCCAATACCGTGTGCAATGCTGCGGCGCTGAGTGCGTCGTTGACGAGTTGCGGCGCCCCCAACCTTTCGGTGATGACCCTCGCCACGACGACAATGGCTCCAACGATCAGCGGTAAATTCAGAATGCCCTTCAAGGTTTTCTCCTTTTTGGTGACGACTGCAAAGCATAACGCACAAGGCAAGCGTCGGGTTCGGCGCCGACCTGTGTGAGAATGTGATGGTGTTCAATCCACTCCAGCACAAAGTCCTAATCGCAGGTCTGCTTTCTCCACTCGCTGCCGCGTACCTCGGGGCTCGCGTGTATGGCGAGCTGACTGCGGCCAGTACGGATCGAAATGAGGATTTCGTTTACCGCCTCACGGTCGTGATATTGGCCATGACCGCGCCGGCTGTCCTGACATTCTCTCTCGCGCTGTGGAGTCGCCGTAGTGGAATGTGGAGTCGATCCGATCGAGTGGGGTTGAGCATCGCGATGCTTTCGCTTGGTCTTGCGTTCGTCCCGCTCCGCGGCTTGATCGGCCGCATGCAGCAGGCTCGAAATCTCGCCGTCGAGGATGTCGCGGCGCCGCAGTTCGAAACCGTTGATATCACCGGCAAGACCCATCGGCTTCAGGATCATCTCGGCAGGGTCGTTCTGATCAACGCGTGGGCGACGTGGTGTCCGCCATGCAGGGAAGAGATGCCGCTGCTCGACAGGCTGTACAGCGACCGACGCGATGACGGATTGACTGTTTTCGGTTTGTCGATTGAAGAACTGGAATTACAGCAGAAGTTTGTGAAAGAGCAGGTGCCGGTCAGCTACCCCCTGCTGACGATTAACGGCAATGTTCCCAGCCTCTACAAAGACATTCAGCGATGGCCCGCCTTCATTCTCATCGACCGGAAGGGAAAGCTTCAGCCGGTTCCTCAGGCCGGCGAATCCTTCGAAAAGATCGAAGCAGCGGTCGATGCGCTTCTCAAAGACACTCCCTGACGGCAACGACGCAAAACAGCTTGAGTCTTTTCCGACGGCTGGTCCGTATTTGTCGTCAATGGAAGCCGTAATTGCCTGGTACAGAAAATCTATGGAGCATGATCGAGCGAAGCTGGCGCAGGCGCTGCGCGGGGGCGATCCGGATGTTGTCGATGGGCTGATCGGACAGTATCAGCACCGGCTCACCCGGTATTTGCTTTCGCTGACGGGGAATCGGGCCACTGCTGACGACATTTTCCAGGAGACCTGGCTCCACGTTCTGGAACGCGGACATCAATACCGCGCGCAGTGGAAATTCGAGGTCTGGCTGTTCAGCATCGCCCGGCATCTCGTCATCGACTTCATGCGGCGGAAAAAGACGCACAGTCTCGATGAGTTGATGGATCCGGCAGAGGGAACCGGCTTCGAGCCGCCGGCCCATGACGCGTCCCCATTCGACGAGGTCGCGTCCGGAGAAGAGGCTCTGAGAGTACGCGTGGCCCTTTCACGGGTTCCGGCCGTATATCGGGAAGTGCTGACGCTGCGCTTTCGCGAGGACTTGAGCCTGGAAGAGATGGCGGGGATCATCAAGGCGCCGCTTTCGACGGTGAAGTCCCGTCTATATCGGGGCCTGGAAACGCTGCGCACGGAAATTGAGGAAGCACAGGCATGAGTAACGAAAACCACGAACAAGCGAGAATGCTCCTGGCGAAAGCCCGGATCGAAGGCATTCCGGAAGGCGATCGGAGGTGGCTCGACGGTCATCTCGAGATCTGCAGCGACTGCATGAAAGAAGCCGATGCAATCGATGCCGCCGTCGGTGCGCTGCGGGTGTTCAATGTCACGGCCGATCCGGACGTTGTCCGCCGGACAAGCCTCGCAGTCCATCGCCGACGTGAAGAACAGCGGCGGAGCCGGGAACGCGCCGTGCCGATGGCCCTCGCGGTGACAACGTCGATCGTATCGGCTGTGATCACCACGCCGTACGCGTGGGACGTTTTTGAGTGGCTGGGAGGGCAGTTGGCGCTTCCCAGCGCAACATGGCAGGTTGCATTCGTGATGTGGTGGTTCCTGCCGGCGACGGGTCTGGCCGCTGTTGCCGCCTTCCGGCTGGCAAAGCAGAAGGTCGACTCCAATGAGGAGGCGTTATGACATCGATGGAGACGCCAGGAGCGTCGAGTGGCGACAGGTTCAGTATCACGGGTGAAATCGCGCTGATCCCAGCGTGGGCGTACATCCTGGCCGTCATTTTCTTCATTGGCGTTCCGACTCTCTTCCTGACCATCGTCTGGCCGAACGAACCGGAAGCTCCAGCCGTGCCGATCCGTTATCTGATGTCGTTTCTTCCGGGCGTGTTCCTGTCGTTCCTCGTCCTGATGGTCGGCTACGTCAACCTCGACGCGAAGAGACGCGGAATGAGCCGGCTGCTCTGGACGCTCGTCGTCGTACTAGTTCCGAACGCGATCGGCTTCATCATTTACTTCCTGATGAGAACTACCATCCAGAACAAGTGTCCGCAGTGTGGAGCGGTTGTCGATCCTCGCGGCAATTTCTGTCCGGCCTGCCGGCATAGCTTTCATCCGACATGCCCCCAGTGCAAGAGCGCCGTTCAACGGGCGGATAAATACTGTGTCAAGTGCGGGACGACTCTCCCTCTCCCTCCGGGAGAGGGACGTCGCGAAGCGACAGGGTGAGGGCAGGGATTTGATAATCTATCGGACAAGATGTCCGGTGAATCACTCTGGGGCGCAAAGAGTCAGGAAGAGCGGCTGCGGGAGTTGCTGGGAGACTCGGCCGAACTCCAGGAAAAGCCTCTTCGCCGCGACGTCAGTTCGCTTGGCCGTCTTCTCGGCCATGTCATCCAGGAACAGGAAGGTCAGGGACTCTTCGACACCGTCGAAGCTTTGCGACGGCTTTCGATCGCGGCTCGTGCCGGACGCGCTTCCACGGACGTCACAATCGACACGGTTCGAAGCATCACGATCAGCGAAGCGGCGCGGCTCGCCAAGGCATTCGCAATCTATTTCGAACTCACCAATCTCGCCGAAACCAATCACCGCAAACGACGGCGGCGCGCAAGACTGATTGCGTCGGATCAACCGCCACAGCCGGGCACGTTCAAAGGCACTCTGCTGCGTATTCGCGATGCCGGCATGTCGGTCGATACGACGCGTCACGCCCTCGGTGCCATTCAAGTCATTCCCGTCTTTACGGCGCATCCGACGGAGGTGGCCCGCCGCACCGTGCTCTGGAAGCGGCAACGGATCGAGGACCTGCTGGAAAAACTCGACACGGTTCCGCTCGTTGAATCACACGCTCTCCAAATCCAGCAGGAGCTAACCGCCGAGATCACCAGTTGGTGGCAAAGCGATGAAGTCCGCCGCTCATCGCCGACGGTTTTCGACGAAATCGAAATGGGGCTCGATTACAGCGGCGTGCTTTTCGAGACGATCGGCGAGCTCTATCAGGAACTCGGCCAGTCGGTGGAACAAGTGTTCGGCGGGGAATACTCTCTGCCGTCGCTGGTGTCGTTTGGATCCTGGATCGGCGGCGATCACGACGGAAATCCAAACGTGACCGGTGAAGCGACCGAGTACGCGCTGGAGCACGCGCGGCAGCGGACCATCGCTCACTATGTTCAGTGTCTGGACGAATTGCGAAGACACCTAAGTTCGTCGAAGAAACGCGTCGAGATCTCGGAAGGAGTCCAGAAGCGCATTGACGCATACGAGAAGCTGGAAATCCACACGGCGGACCGCCCCGATGAGCCTTATCGCCGTCTCGCAAGCTGCATGATGCATCGGCTTGGCCTCGGCATGTCCGATCCTGCGCATCATCAGGCGTATCGCACCGTGAACGAGTTTGCGCAGGATCTCACGGCAATGCGCGACAGCCTGCGGAACAACAAGGCCGGCCGCCTCGCGGACCTTTGGGTGGAGCCTCTGATACGAAAGCTCGACACGTTCGGATTCCACCTGTATTCGCTCGATCTTCGCGAGCACTCGCGAGTTCATTCCAAAGCCTTCGAGGCACTGAAGCTTGAAGAAAAGTCCGCGACCGCTGCTGCCCGTGATCTCCTCGCTATGCTCCGTGATATCGCGCGACTCCAGCGCAAATATGCGCCTGAGGCGATGCGCTCTTACATCATCAGCGGCACTGAAGGTGTGGAAGATGTTCTGAGATTCGTCTGGCTGGCCGACCTCAGCGGAATCAGTCTTCAGACGCTGATGCCCGTGCCCTTGTTTGAGTCGATCGAGAGCCTTCGCCGGAGCAGCGAGATCTGCCGTGGTTTGTTCAGCGACAACGGTTATCGCAATTTGATGGACTCCTGGGGACGCCGCCAGGAAGTCATGCTCGGATATTCCGACTCCAACAAAGACGGCGGAATGCTGACGAGCACATGGGAACTCTACAAAGCGCATCAGGCTCTTCACGAGGTCGCTGCGGAATTCGGCGTCACGTTGAGGCTTTTCCACGGACGTGGAGGAACCGTCGGCCGCGGCGGGGGACCGACGCATCGCGCGATCGTGGCTCAGCCGCCAGGCGCATTCAGCGGAGAAATTCGGATTACGGAGCAGGGCGAGGTTCTGAACTGGAAATACTCGGATCGTGTCCTCGCCGAACGAAACCTCGAACTCATGATCGCTGCGTCGCTCGAGGCGCTTCTGCGGCCTGGCCATTTCACGATCGATCCGGCGTGGATGACCGCAATGGATCGGCTATCTGCGGACGCATTCGGTTTTTACACGGAACGCATTCGCGACAACCCCGACACGCTGCCTTACTTCGAAGAGGCCACGCCCGCTCTGGAATTCGATCTGGCAAAGATTGGATCCCGCCCTGCGCGGCGTAGCGCGACGCGCAACCTCGCCGATCTTCGCGCGATACCGTGGGTTTTCGGATGGATGCAAAGCCGTCACGGATTGCCCGGATGGTTCGGCGTGGGATTTGCGCTGGAGCGGTTCCCGGATTCTGAAATCCTGCGAGCGATGTTCGAGGGCTTTCCCGTTTTCGCCGACATGATCGGCAACGTCGAGATTGCGTTGGCGAAGTCGGATCTTTCGATCGCCAGGCTTTATGCCAATCTCGTGGAAGACGTTTCACTGCGCGAGCGCATGTTTGCGCTCATCTCCGAGGAATTCGAGAGGACCCGCGCGGCTGTCCTTCGCATTACTGGCCAAACGGAACTCCTGGAGAAAAACTCCGTGCTTGCGCGATCCATCCGGTTGCGGAATCCGTATGTTGATCCGATGAGCCTGATTCAGGTGGAACTCCTGCGCCGCAAGCGCGGCGGCGAGAATACAGCGGAGCTGAATTACGCCCTGGCCGCGACGATCAACGGAATTTCCGCCGGTCTCCGGAATACGGGCTGACCCGGTGGTAGAATACGCGGCAGTTCTTCCCCAGAGGACAACGAGGACAAACCGATGACAACGCGATGGCTCGTGCAAGCGCTCGTGACCGTGGCTCTCACGTCTGCGTTATACGCGCAGGAGCAGCAGGCGCCCCAGGGCGGCGGCAATCAAGGCGGGAATCCAGGCGGCGGTGGCGCCGGCGGAGGCCAGCCCGGGAATCAACCGAACACGCCGCAGCCCCAGCCGGGCCGTGCGCCCAACATCCCCACACCACAGCCGCAGTTCCCCACGCAGGAAGAAGTTGTGATCCGCGGCCGGATCATCACCACCGCGCCCATTGCGATGTCGACGATCGTCGAAGTCAAAATCGAAACTGATGGCGGCCAGCCGGTCGGTTTTGCCTACGCGGATTCGTCGGGCGAATTCACGTTCCGGCGAGCCGGCGTGAGCCTGGACCAGACGTTCTATGTCCTCGTGAATCTCGAAGGCTACAAGCCGGTTAAGGAAAGGATTTTCGGTGGATTCAGCAGAGGATCGTTCGACGGGTTTCTGACCATCTTCATGGAGCGTGAAGCGCCGAGTAGCGAAAGGGGCGGCGGCGGGATCGTCGACCTGAAGCAGCTCCGGGCCAAGATTCCGGGCAAGGCTGTGGACGAATATGAAAAAGCGCTGAAGGAGTCGTCGAAGGGAAACAAGGAGAAGGCGATCGAAGGCCTTCAGAAAGCCGTCAAGCTCGCTCCCGACTTTTACGAGGCGCTACATTCTCTGGGCATCCAGTTTCTCGCGCTCCAAAAACTCGATGATGCCGAAGGTGCGCTGGTTCGCGCGCGCGACCTGAGTCCGAAAGCCGCGGAACCTCTGATCAATCTCGGAACGCTCTACTATCAGCGAGGCGAATCGCAGGCCGACGCAGGAAAGGCCGACGACGCCGCCGCGGCTTTTGAAAAAGCGGCGGACACGCTGGAAGAAGCGATTCGACGGAATCCGGCATCGCCTTCGGCTCACGGCTATCTTGGCGCGGCGCTGTATAAGTTGACCGAATATGAAGGCGCTGAAACGGCCTTGAAGCGCGCTCTCGAACTGGACGACCAGCAGATCAACGCGCGACTGATGCTGGTCAACGTCTACACGCGATCGTCCCGATATGATGAAGCTCTCGAACAGGCGAATATTTTCCTTGTGAAGAATCCGAAAGCGCCGCAGCGCGCCTCGCTGGAATCCATCAAGGCACAGATTGAAAAGATAATCGCGAAGCAGGAGTAGCGACATCTCCAAAAGCCGCATCATCGGAATGCTGCACGTGCCGGCCCTGCCGGGCTCTCCGCAAAACAGCTTCGATCTTGATGCAATCATCGAATGGGTGCTGAAGGACGCTCGCATGCTCGCATCCGGCGGCATCGGCGGCCTCATCATCGAGAATTTTGGTGATGTCCCGTTTTATCCGCAACGCGTGCCGGCCCACACTGTGGCATTCATGACGGCCATCGGAAGAGAGGTCCGTCGCGAAGTGAGTCTGCCCCTGGGCATCAACATCCTGCGTAACGACGCGGAAAGCGCCATCGCCGTCGCCGCGGCCGTTTCGGCGCAGTTCATTCGTGTGAACATCCACACCGGCGCAAGACTCACGGATCAGGGTCTGATCGAGGGCACGGCCCACGAGACGCTGCGTTACCGAAGACTCCTTGGATCCGAGGTGAAGATCTTCGCCGACGTGGACGTGAAACACTCCGCGCCGGTCGCCGCGCGCCCGCTGCAAGTCGAAGTCGAAGAGCTTGTGTCTCGCGGCGGCGCCGACGCCGTGATTGTAACGGGGGCCGCGACAGGGAAGACGACGGCCCTTGACGACCTGAAAACCGTAAAAAAAGCCGCAGGCAATGCCCGCGTTTTTGCCGGCAGCGGCGTCGATGCGAAGAGTGTCGGAGAGGTGCTGAAGGTCGCAGATGGCGTGATCGTCGGCACGGCGCTGAAACGCGATGGCGTCACCACCAATCCCGTCGATCCGGACCGCGTTCGCGCATTCGTGCAGGCCACGCAGTCGTGAACTCCCTCTCCCTCCGGGAGAGGGATGTCGCCGCGAAGCGCGAGCCCGATAGGGCCAGCATCAAGAAAAAGCGACAGGGTGAGGGCCGGCACGAATCCCTCAGCGTGTACAAGCAGTCCCCTTGAGAGTGATATTTACACTGGTCCTGCCATAACCCAGTTCGTGCCGTTGGATGTCGCAAATCTCCCATCCACGCATCGTAGCGATAACGTACGTTCCAGAAGGCAAGCCGGTGGCCTTGAACGTGCCATCACGTTGGACTCGCACTTCGCGGGCGACATCCAAAAGGAGATGCATGACTCCCGCGCCGCCTTGTACAGATTTTCGACGCGTCGTTTGCGGAGCGCGCGCGTCGTTATTCCGGCCGCGGTCTTATGGGAAATTTCTCTTCTTGTCCAGCACGGACAGATCGGCATCCGCGAACCGTCTCATCGGGATTCATGCCATGTGCTTTGGACTACCGTTATATGCGGGTGATATCGGTTGAGAATTGGACCTCATTTGTCGAGAGCTGTATGCTTCACCCGGCCTCTATTTCGCGGGTAGGCTGGCAGCTTACCGCAGCAGGCCAAAAACACGTTGAGGAGGACATATGCGCCAGATGACTGTGGGGCTGCTGTTGCTTGGTGCAATGATAGGGTTCATCGCGCCGTCGGGTGCGACGGAACCGTTGAGGCCCTTTCAGGCCCAGGGACAGGCTCCGAATCAGGGGCAGGGTCAGGGCCGGGGGCAGAACCAGGCCCAGGCTCAGCCTGTCGAACCGTTTCGTATTATCAGCAACATTTATTGGGTGGGCGGCGAGTATGGCTCCTATTTGATTACCACTCCGGCGGGGCACATTCTCCACGACACGGGTACCAACGAGATGCACGACACGATCGTTTCGAACGTGAAGAAGC
>Ga0137433_1000708_pt1 | contig 16572 bp, 9 predicted proteins | sample EasRivERMZT840_2_FD_102335 | JGI IMG/M metagenome (GOLD analysis project Ga0137433, IMG submission 102335) | Soil microbial communities from meander-bound floodplain in the East River, Colorado, USA - East River MetaG ERMZT840_2 | ecosystem: Environmental > Terrestrial > Soil > Floodplain ...
CTGGTGGTCTTCGAGGACGTACCGGGCTTCCTGCCGGGGACGCAGCAGGAGTTCGGCGGCATCATCAAGCACGGCGCGAAGCTTCTCTACGCCTTCGCCGAGGCGACGGTGCCCAAGATCACCGTGATCGCGCGCAAATCGTACGGAGGAGCCTACTGCGTCATGGCGAGCAAGCAGATCCGCACCGACATCAACTACGCCTACCCTTCGGCCGAGATCGCGGTCATGGGACCGGAGGGGGCCGTGGAGATCCTCTACCGCAAGGAGATCGCGGCCGCGAAGGACCCTGGCGCCCTGCGCGCCGAGAAGGTCTCCGAGTTCCGCGAGGCGTTCGCCAACCCCTGGGTCGCGGCGCAGCGCGGCTACGTGGACGAGATCATCGAGCCGAAGCTCACCCGGCCGAAGCTGATCTCGGCATTGCGGATGCTGTCCACCAAGGTCGACCGGAACCCGCCGCGCAAGCACGGCAACATCCCGCTCTAAGCCCCGAAAACACGAGCGCCGCCGGCCTCCCCCCCACGACAATGTCAGGCGGAGAAACCGGCGGCGGCTTATAACCGATGGATGGAAACCGGCGCCGGCCACGCCGGCTTCCACCCGATCGGTACGAAAGACCTAGTTCTGGGCAACCTCGAGCTTCGCGTGCTCGAGCATGTGCGTGCCGACCCACTGCGCGAGAACCTCGTTGGGGGTCTTCGCGAGGGTGACCTTCAGGGCCTTCTCGTATCCGTCACGCGTGATCGTGTAGGTGACGGTCTTGCCGGGGGCCATTGCCTCCTTGACGGCCATCAGCTTCTCTTTGTTCCCGTCGGCATACTTCACGCCCTCGACGGCAACCAGGACGTCGCCCTCACGGAACCCGGCCTTCACGGCGGGGCTGTCCGGGACGACGCGCTTCACGAGGAGCTTGCCCTCTTCACTCTTGTCGAGCTCGATTCCGATCCAGCCGCTCTTCGCCATCTTCGCGGCCATCATGTCGAGGCACTCCTGGGTGCCCATCTCACAGTGATAGTCGCCCGCGATGGCGAGCGGCGCGAGCAGTGCAACGAGCGCGGGGAGAACCAGCCAACGACGACGCATTGTTCAACCTCCTTCGGAATTGAGCCTCCTTGAAGGAGGCTCCCGGATGACTTTGACGAAGCGATCATACGGACAGCGCGCGTTAATGTCGCTCAAAGCCTCGTAAAAAGGTGTCATTCTTGCAAACGTTCTGTAAATCACGGGCCAGGAGTCGGGGGTTGAGCGGTGCGGAGCGGCGTATACTCCTGCAATGCGCCCGTTCCTGAAGCGGCACATGCTGCTGGCCGGACTGCTGGCGGTCATGGCGCCGTTGTCACTCCTGCTCGTTCTGCAGTACCGATGGCTCAACGAGCTTCAATCGAAATCCGCGCTGGCGGAGCAGGCGCGACTCCGGAACTACCTGGAAGCGATCGACACCGAGGTCGAGTTCTTCTACAAGAGCGCGGCGGAGAGGCTGCTGAATCTGCCGCCGACGCTCTTCACGGGAGAGAACCTGGCGCGCGCGGCGGACTACTTCCACAAGAAGGGAACGAAGGGCGCGCGACGTCTGTTCGTGCTGAGCTTCGTCAAACACGACCGGGGCAAGCTGCTCTTCTACGAGCCGTGGTTCGGGACGATGGAATCCCCTTCCAGCGTCGCGGAGGCGCGGGCGGTGTACGTGGCGACCGCTCCGTGGCACGCGCTCAGCGAGGAAGAAGCCCCGGTGGACTCGCTGGATCCGACGGTCGATGAGAGGGATCCGGAGAACCGGATCATCATGCGGCCGATCCTCGACTCCGACGACCGCGTCGTGGGGGTGACTGGGATGATCATCGACGAGGATCACTTCGAGCAATTCCTCGCGGAGCAGATCGAGAAGTCCCTTGCGAAATTCTTCCCGCTCCAGACGCGCGAAGGGATCGTCATCCACGTGCACGACCGGCGGGGTCAGCTCGTGGGAGGCTCCACACGATCGCGCGGCGAGGGCGCCGAGGACCTTTCGGAGAAGAACGAGATGACGAAGACCTTCGGCTTCGTCTTCACGGACCATATCCTGGGGATCAACAGCCTCTACGAGACTCCCGAAGAGTACGCCCGCGCCGGCTTCATGCTGAACATGTCGCTCTCGGTGTGCCTCGCGCTCGTGCTCCTGACGGTGATCGGCATGGCGTTGCGCACCGCGTCGCGGGAGATGCACCTGTCGCAGATGAAGAACGATTTCGTCTCCAACGTCAGCCACGAGCTGCGCACGCCGCTCGCCTCGATCCGCGTGTTCGGGGAGTTCCTGCGGCTCGGGCGCGTCGAGTCCGAGGAGAAGGCCCGCGAGTACGGCGAATACATCGAGACCGAGAGCCGCCGGCTGACCGCCCTGGTGAACAACATCCTCGACTTCTCGCGCATCGAGTCGGGGAGGAAGACCTATCGGTTCAAGAAGGCGGATCTGGCCGCGGTGATCGAGCAGACGCTCAAGACCTTCGACGTGAGGCTCAGGCAGAGCGGGTTCCTGATCCGGCGAGAGATGAAGGACCCGATGCCGCTGATCCGGATCGATTCCGACGCGATCACCCAGGCGGTGAGCAACCTCGTCGACAACGCGGTGAAGTATTCCGGCGCGTCGCGGGAGATCGCGGTGGACCTGTCGCGAGAGGACGGGTGGGCCGTCATCAGGATCGTCGATCATGGGATCGGCATCTCGCCGGAGGATCAGAAGAAGATTTTCGAGCGGTTCCACAGGGTGGGCTCGAGCCTCGTGCACGACGTGAAGGGGAGCGGCCTGGGGCTGTCGATCGTCAGCCACATCGTCGCCGCCCACCGCGGCGAAGTCACGGTGGAGAGCGAGCCGGGCCGCGGGAGCCGCTTTGCCATCAAACTCCCCATCGATCTGGAGATCACGCATGCGTAAGGTGCTCGTCGTGGAAGACGATGAGGCGATGGCCGTCGCCCTGAAGGACGGCTTCGTCTACGAAGGGTTCGAGGTCACCGTGGCCCGCGACGGCGACGAGGGCTACCGGCTGGCGGCGAGCACCGCGCCCGATGTGATCATCCTGGACGTGATGCTGCCGAGGATGAGCGGTCTGGACGTGTGCCGGAAGATCAGGGGGGAACGCAACAACGTCCCCATCGTGATGCTCACGGCGCGCGGCCAGGAGATCGACAAGGTCCTCGGGCTGAAGCTCGGGGCCGACGACTACGTGACCAAGCCGTTCAGCTTCATGGAGCTGATGGCGCGCGTGGAGGCGATCCTGAGGAGGTCCACCGGGCGTCCGGCCGAGGTCGCCAGCTACAGCTTCGGCGACGTGCGGGTGAACTTCAGGACCCTCGAGCTGACGCGAGGGGGCCAGCCGGTGGAGCTCTCGCAGAGAGAGTTCATGCTCCTGAAATACTTCATCGAGCATCGCGGCGACGTGATCAACCGGGACGAGCTGCTCGAGGCGGTATGGGGCTACCAGAACATCCCGTACACGCGGACGGTGGACGTGCACGTCGCGAAGCTGCGCAAGAAGATCGAAGGGGACGGCGAGCCGCGGTACATCGTCACCGTCCATCGCGCGGGGTACAAGTTCACGGCCTAGTGCGCCCCGCGGGGCCCGTTGTATCATTGGGGCTCATGGCCCCCCCTCATCCTCCCTTCGACAAGATCCTGATCGCCAATCGTGGCGAGATCGCCCTGCGGATCATCCGCGCCTGCCGGGAGATGGGGATCCGGGCCGTGGCCGTGTTCTCGGAGGCCGACCGCGACGCGCTGCACGTGCGCCGCGCCGACGAGGCATACCCCATCGGGCCCCCGGAGGCGGCAGCGTCATATCTCTCGATGGACCGGATCATCGAGGCGGCGCGGCGATCCGGCGCCGAGGCCATCCACCCGGGATACGGGTTTCTTTCAGAGAACGCCCGCTTTGCCGAGCGCTGCGAGACCGAGGGGATCGTCTTCATCGGCCCCCCGGCGACGGCGATCGCCGCGATGGGGGACAAGGTCAAGGCGCGCGCGCTGATGGAGAAGGCCGGCGTTCCCCTGGTGCCGGGGTCGAAGGGGCCCGTGCGATCGGCTCAGGATCTCGGCAAGGAAGCGCGGCGCATCGGCTACCCGGTGCTACTGAAGGCGTCGGCCGGTGGCGGAGGCCGGGGGATGCGCGTCGTACGCTCGGAGCAGGAGGCCGCGTCGGCCTTCGCTCAGGCGACGTCGGAGGCCGGCAACGCCTTCGGCGATTCCTCGGTCTACATGGAGAAGTACATCGAGCGCGGGCGTCACATCGAGGTGCAGGTGCTGTCCGACCCGCGCCGTCCCTCGATGCATCTCGGCGAGAGGGAGTGCTCCATCCAGAGGCGCCATCAGAAGCTCATCGAGGAGAGCCCGTCTCCTATCGTCGATGCGGCGCGGCGTGCGGCGCTGGGCGACACGGCGGTGCGCGCGGCGGATGCGGTCGGCTATCGCGGCGCAGGCACCGTCGAGTTCCTGGTGGATGGTGAGGGCTCGTTCTACTTCATGGAGATGAACACGCGGCTTCAGGTCGAGCACCCCGTCACCGAGATGGTCACGGGAATCGATCTCGTCAAAGCGCAGATCCTCATCGCCGCCGGACGGGACTCCGGCGTGAAGCAGGAAGACATCCGCATGGAGGGTTGGGCCATCGAGTGCCGCATCTATGCGGAAGACCCCGACAGGGGTTTCCTTCCGACACCGGGGCGCATCGAGAGGCTGCGGGTGCCGGGAGGCCCGGGGATCCGGGACGATGGCGGCGTGTACGAAGGGTACCGGCTCCCCATCCACTACGATCCACTCATCTCCAAGCTGATCGCCTGGGGGAAGGACCGCGAGGAAGCGATCGCGCGCATGAGCCGCGCGCTCGACGAGTATGTCGTGGAGGGAGTGCCCACGACCATCGGCTTCCATCAGAGAGTGATGCGCGACGAGCGCTTCCGGCGCGGCGAGCTGCACACCAGGTTCATCGAGGAGATGGACGGCCATCGACCGGATGATCCAGACCGGGCGCGGCTGGAGGATCTCGCCCTGATCGCGGCTGCGCTCGCCCTGCGCTCGCCCCGGACGCAACCCACCCGCATCATCGCGAGCGACACGCGAAGCGCCTGGACGCTGGCGGGACGCAGACGTCAGCACGAAACGAGGAACAGGCGATGAGGCTCTCCGCGCGTCTCGGCGACCGGATCCGCGAGGTGGAGCTGACGCCCCGGGACGGCGGGATCGTGGAAGCCACCGTGGACGGAAAGCGCTACACGATCAGCGTCGCGGAGCCGCAGGAGAGGGTCTATTCGCTGCTGCTGGACGGCGCGTCGCACGAGGCGATGGTGCAGGTGCGCTCCGGAGGCTGCCGCGTCCGCATCGGCTCTCTCGATCTCGAGGTCATCCCCGAGGAGCCGGGCCGGTCGGAGCGGGCGCGCGGCGGTGCCGGGGGAGGGGTCGTGACCGCGGTCATGCCGGGACGCGTCCTGCGCGTGCTGGTCTCCGCGGGTGACGTCGTCGAGCCGCGGCAGGGGCTCGTCGTCCTGGAGGCGATGAAGATGGAGAACGAGATCGCCGCCCCGCGCGCCGGCACTGTCAAAGCAGTGCGGGTCGCCCCCGGCTCCACCGTGGAGAGAGGTGACCCGCTGGTGCTTCTAGACTGATCTCAGGTCAATTGGCGCAGGGCACTCCGCCGTCGAGCGGCAGCCTGAAGTTCGTCGGTGGCGAGCTGACGCCATAACTTCCCGGACCTGCTCCCGGGCATGCGTTGGTGGCGCGGACCAGGAAGTAGCGGATCTCTCCCAAGGCCAGCGCCGTAGCATCCATCAGGGGCGTGTCGGGATGGTTGTCCGCCGCGCACGTCGCCCCCGGGAAGGGATTCGCCCCGGCGCCGACCGTGCTCCCCGTCACGATGTCGTAGATCGTCGCGGTGCCCGCTGAGGGATCCTGGCTGGTCCACGAGACGTTGACGCTGTCCCCGCCGAGGCTCGTCACCATCACATCGCTGACTTCGACAGGGATCTTCTTGAGGGTCATATCGACGGGAGCGCAGTCGGTTTCGTTCTGCTCCCCGTCTAAATCGGCGTCGAGGAACGGAGCGATGTTGAACACACGGGCGACGTTGGGAAACACGACCTCGGGATTCTTGACCGTCACATTGACGGGCCGCGGGAGAAGTGCGGTTGTATCCGCGGGGGTGATGTTCGCGCGAAGCACCGAGGAGCTGATCCATGTCACGTTGTTGACCACGACGTCGGGCCCGAAGCTCACCGTTGCCCCCGGCCGGAACCCCACGCCGGAGATGTCGATGTCCGCCGTGAAGGTCTCGGTCAGCGTGTCGGGGTTCGTTCCCGTGATCATGACCGGCGGCTTTCTCTCCAGAATCAGATCGTAGAAGACGTCACCGTTGGTGATCGTGAACCAGGTGTTGCCCCCGTCCTCCGTGACGAGCGTCCGCTCGACACGGTTATCATCGCAGGAGCTACCCACTGGAATGCACGTTATGAGGTAGAAGAAACCCTGCGTCAGAAACGAGATGCCCCCCGGCGACTCGTTTTGGCGCAGAAGGACGTAGAGATCCTGAGCCTGGTTCACGGTGAAGTTGAACTGGTCGCGCACATCCACGAAATCGCCCGCCGCGGTGGTTCCGTTCGGGCCCCCCGACAGCACACGCCCCGTCGAAGCAATCAGGAGGTCGTCGAGCTTCGGAGTCCCGGGGAGGGAGGGATTGTCGTAGGCGAGACTGTTGGTGAAGGGGGTCGTGGCCAGACCTGCGCGCATCCAGAGCCCTTCGGCCACGTTGTAGGGTGGCGTCGGGAGCGATGCGGCGGGGAAGCGAACCGCGTAGATGTCGTCGTTTCCGCCGTCCAGGAGAAACGCCGTGATTCTGTCGGTGCCCATGAGGAGGTCGTTCTCCACGACGGTGCGGTCGGTGGGGTTTTGACGGTTGACCGGTGTCTGGGCGTTGGGGGGCTCGATGTTGATGTTGATGTCAACTCCCGACACCGTGCCGCCGGCGGTCACGTTCACCAAGGTGGCTGCGTCCGAGTTGTCCACCGCCGTGCCCGCGGCTACGCCATCGCCGCCGTTGGCCGAATCGGATCCCGCAGCCGCGGTGTCATAGAACTCGACGACCTGAGGGATGAAGCCGAGCCACCCAGGGGCTTGCTCGTTGGGGTCGGCGCTGCCAGCCGCCACGTTCGAGTTGAACACGGTCGAGTTGTAGCGGTTCGCGAGTCGGCCGGAGATGAAATCGGAGTCGTCGAAGTACTCCGCCATGACGTAGTAATCGCCGGGAGGGAGCCCGTCGATGCGGTAGAAACCCTCGCCATTGGTGGCGAAGTCCGGCCCCTCTGGGCCCAGGGCGTCGGTGTCCTCGAAGACCGACATGGTAAACCGTCCCGCCACGCCGAGCATTGTGTTCGGATCGATTGTCGTGACGTGCAGGCCCTGCGCCGGCAAGCCATTGAGGAAGACCCTCCCGGTGATCGTCCCCAGGGAGGTGGGGTAGGTGGCGTCCGGATAGTAGCGGCCGGCGGTGGACGCGTCGGTGGTCTCGAGGGAGTCCTGGCCGGAGCCGTCGCTCGCCGGCTCATCATCGATGAAGGGATACATGGTGGCGTGGAAGAGGGGATCGTGCGAGAGCCCGAAGAGATGGCCCAGCTCGTGCGTCACGAGCGACCGCACATCGAATTTTCCCGCGGTCCCGTTCGTCGTGAGCGACTGTTCGTTGGTTCCCGATGTGTTGACGTCCGTGTCGGAGTCAATCATCGTTCCCGCAGGGTAATCACCCTCGGGAAAGCAGATGTCGTTCGGTCCCCCGACGTTGAGCAGACCCTTGCCCGCGGCGCAGCCTCCCCCCGCGACGACCGACACCGGCGCGGCGATGGCTGTTGAGGGGGTCACCGCCAGCACTCCCGTGCCGAAAGCTGTGTTGCTGCAGAATGTGACGACGTTGACGGAACCGTTCGGGAATGCGCCTGAAAGGTTGAGACCCGGGTTGCGCACCGTCGTGGTTCCGCCGTAGATGAAAGCAATGGCCGAGTGCGGAAGATTCTCCCAGGCTGTGAATGACGCTTGCACCGCGGGCAGAAGCTGGGCGACGGGGGCCGAGGTGCTGGAGTAGCTACAGGTCGGTACGGCGCCGACGGGGTTGAAGAAATTCCAGGGGACCGGAATCATCGTTGATGGCCAGACGCGGTTTCCGATGGCGGCGCCGGCTTGCGTGATGACCTCGAGATTACCGGTGGCGCTGGCGGGGGATGACGTCATCAGGCCGATTGTGCCGACGGTACCGCCCAGGACCAGCAGGATGCAGCACGAAGCGAGCAGTTTGCGACTCGGGAGGCGACGGAGGATTTTCACTTTCCCCTCCCTGCCGGCGCTTTCGCCGGTGTGTCAGGCGCGTCGGACATCACGGGGGTACGCCGCCCGGATGCAATGTCGCGCACGGAATTCAGCACCTCTGCCAATGGCGCGCGGCGTGACGGCGGCGCGGCCGCGGGACGAAGCGCCCCGCCTTCGGAGGCCATGTAGGTGACGCCCGCATGCGCGTCGGAGATGGCGCTGCGCGCGCCGGTCTCTTCGTCCACGATGACGCGCATCGCTCCCTGGCTCAGCCCCACGAGGTGTTTTCTGCCGTCAGGGCGAGACTCGGTGAACAGGACGGCTTCATCGCCGATGCCGAAGGTCGGTGTGCCGGGGACGACCGTGTCGATGATTCCGACCCTGCCTCCCATGAGCGTGATCGTCAGCTGGCGCGGCCCCTCGCCCTTCGCCTCTTCGATGACATCGAAGGTCGTGTCGGTGAAGATCTGCATCAGACCCTGATCCCAGTAGGACCGCTGGTCCACGACCCGGGCATGAACGACGCGCTCGGCCGTGCCGACCACCTCGGAAAAGTCCATCCTTCGAAGAGTCGTGGCATCAATTAACGGCGCTGTGGCGACAATCAGGACCGATGTCGCGATGAACGCCACGGCCCGCATGCCGTGCTTGCGTGTCATGGAAACCTCCATCTTGAGAGAGAGATACTCGGGCTATGCCGGGCGCGTATGTGATAGATAGACGAAGTCAGAATACAGATACCGCGACACGAATGGGCAGTCAACTGGATTCCGCGTGTGCCCGTGGGGGAGTTTGGAGGCGCCGGCGGGCCTCCCAGGAAGGGGCCGACTGCGGGCGCTCGGGGGGGGCTTTCAGGCTTGCAGCAGGCTGTTCAGCCTCGGCCGGCGTCATAGGGGATGCCCAGAGCCCGCATCCGCCGGTAGAGCCGCATGCGATTCCACCCCAGGAGCCGCGCAGCACGGCTCTTGTCTCCTCCGCACCTGCCGAGCGCATCCTGAATCAGGGATCGCTCGTCCTTGGGGCGCCGGTCCCCGCCTACGGCCGCGACTTCATGCCGGAGCAGGTCGCGAACGGCATCAACATCGCCGCCTCGGATCTTCTCGGGAAGCGCCTCGCGCCGGACGAGGCCATCCTCGGAAACGACGAGGGCCGCCTCCACCGCATGCTCCAGCTCGCGCACGTTGCCGGGCCAGGTGTGGGCGAGGAGCCGGGCTGCCGCTCCGCGGCCGATGCCGCGGAACTTGATGCCTCGCTCCGCGCACACGCGCCGGGCGACGTGTTCGGCGAGAAGCAGCACGTCGCTCTCGCGCTCACGAAGGGACGGCAGGCTCAGCGTCACGACATTGAGCCTGTAGTAGAGATCTTCACGGAACCGCCCATCGCGGATCGCAGCCTCGATGTTCCCGTTGGTCGCCGCGATGATCCGCACGTCCGCGCGCCGCGTGGGGGTCTCGCCGAGACGCCGGAACTCGCCGGACTGCAGCGCGCGCAGGAGTTTTGCCTGGAACGCGGGAGTCGTGTTGGTGATCTCGTCGAGGAACAGCGTGCCCCCATCGGCCTCCTCGAACAGGCCCCGCTTGTCGCTGTCCGCGCCCGTGAAGGCGCCGCGGCGGTGGCCGAACAGCTCGCTCTCGACGAGGTTCTCGGGCACGGCGCCACAGTCGAGGGGGACGAAGTTGCGCAGCCGCCGCGGGCCGCCATAGTGCACGGCGCGCGCCACGAGCTCCTTTCCCGTTCCCGACTCGCCCGAGATGAGCACGTTGCAGTCCGCCTTGATGACGGACTCCATCATCTTGAAGAGGCGCTTCATCGCGGGTGACTCGCCGACGAGGCTCTCCATCCGGTAGCGCTCGGCCATCTCGCGGTTGATGACGATGGCCTTCTCCCGCATGGCCTGCTCGTCCTGGGCCTGCATGATGGCGCGCGCGAACCGATCGGAGAACGCCTTCACCAGGCGCATGTCCGCGTCCCGGAACGGCCTGTGTCCGGAGCGGGAGTCGAAGTAGAGGGCTCCAAGGATGCGGTCGCCGACCTTCAGCGGCACGCACATGAGCGCCAGGATTTTGTAGAGGACGACGGAGCGGCGCTGGCTGAACCGCTCGTCGGACGGGACGTCCACCGACAGGATCGGCTGGCCTGACGCGACGTCCTTGAGGACGCTGCGACAGTAGTCCGTCGCGTCTTCGATCGTCTCGCCCTCCAGGTCGCGGGCAATCGTCACCTCGTGGGAATCCGAATCGAAGAGGAAAACCAGGCCGCGGTCGGCCCTGATGGACTCGATGGCCCTGTCGAGCACCGCGGTGAGGAGATCGCGCAGTGGCGCATCGGCGCCGAGCTGGCGGCTGGCATCTTCCACCGCCTGGGCGGCGATCTCGTCGGGTGACTTCGTCTCGGGCGATGTCGCGCGCCGTGTGAGCCCGGCGCGCTCGAGCCTCTCCGCCCGATCGCGGATAGCCGCGTTGATCGGGACGCGGAGGTAGCTCTGCCGGAGGTCGTCCTCCACGATCTCCGAAGCGATGGCCGTGACCAGGTCCGCCGCCTCGAACAGGCTCTCGCTCGCCCCGGCGGCGTCCCCGACGGCCTCCTGCGCCTGAGCCAGCCAGTAGAGCAGGTGCGACAGGAGGGGCCGGAGCCCCATGCGCCGCGCCTCGGCCGCCCCCTCCTCCAGCACCGTGCGTGCCTCGGCCCTCCTCTGGAGCCGCAGGAGCGCCTGCCCCTCGATGAGCGCCCCGCGCGCGAGGTCCGGCATCAGCCCCGCCTCTTTCGCGATCTCCTTGGCTTCGGCGAGGAGTGTCAGGGCGTCGGATGACTCCTCGTCCTTCAACGCCATTCGCGCCACGGCAAGGAGAAGCTGAAGGAACGACGGAGTCTTCCCATGCTTCCGGGCAGACTCCACCACCTCCCTGCATGAAGAGCCATCGGCCTTTGGCCCCATTTCATCAGCGAGACACTCAAGGACGGCAGCGAACGCCGTGTTCGTTGAGGGAGGGCTTCCGATCTCCTGCGCTGTACGGAGTGCGTCCGCTCCTGATTCCGTAGCCTTCTGTCTTTGACCAAGGAGCCGATAAAGGCCACACTTCATTGACAGTGTTAGGGCAAGACCAGATCGGTTTCCCAAGAACCTCAGTAGCTGTTCGGCCTTCGAAAGGTACCCGCGTGCCTCGCAGAATTGTCCCCGAAGGAAACTCGGGAAAAAAAGACTGTAGTTGGCATACGCCGACAAATACCTCCGGTTGGCGCCATCGGCGAGAGCCAAGGACTCTCGGTATAAATACTCTGAAGCCTCGAGTTCACCCCGAAGTCTATGGATTTCTCCCAGATTGACTGAGGCAAGCGTTCCCGGCAGTGACATTCCCTTCTCGCGTGCTTCAACGAGCGCTCTTTCAAACCATTCCTGTGCAATCTGCAGCTTGTTCTGTTCCAGGTATGCCAAACCAAGATTACAAGAGGCAACTGCAGCACCCACAACATCGTTGACCTCCCGCTTCAGCTTAAGCGCCTCCGCATGGAGCGTGATGGCTCTCGAATGGTCGCCCGTGTCACAAGCGATAAACCCCTGGAGTTGACGCACCAGTGATTCTGAATGCAGGTCCGCTGCCCTCACGGCCCGCTCGTGCGCTTCTTGGGCCACCTTGGACGCAGCGGCTGATTCGCCAACCATCTGGAGAGCACGAGCTCTAAGGACGAGCGCGTCGATCTCGCCTCGAGTATCCGATGCCTCAATGAACCTGGCGCTTGCATGTTCAGCGTACTCAACGGCCCGCTTGGCTTCTCCGGCGTCCATGAGTAGTCTTGCAACCTGCTCCGTAGCAATAGCCTCCTTGTGGCGCGATCCTGATGTACGTGCCAGAAGCTGCATCTCGTGATAGACACTCGTGGCTCGACTTACATTCCCAGTCATTACGAGGAGGCTACCGAGGGTTTCTAAAGCTTGAAATCGCTTCTCTACGAGTCCGCCAGGAATGAGGTCTAGTCCCTTGCTGTAGAGAGCGATTGCTCTCTTTGTGGCGAAGCGCTCTGTGGCAAGGGCGGCTGCCTGGAATGCATATTCTGGCGCCTTTTCGTGATCTGCAGCTGCGATGTAGTGGTGTGCAATGCGGTTGATCAGCTCCTCGGTATGCGGTCCGAGTTCTTCCAACATCTGTGCGAAAGTGTGGTGGAGTAGGCGGCGCTTAGCTGGGTCGATGTCATTGTAGGAGAGATCGCGAATACATCGATGCCGAAAGGAGTAAACGAAGCCGTGCTCGCTCTGTGACGCGAGGAGAAGACCGTTGGATACCAGTGTCTGCAAGTCCTGGTGTACGGCGCGCGCATTCCGCCCCGCGAGGGTGGCTATCCGCTCTCCCGAAGCGGAGCCATCGACAACACTCAGTACGCAGAGAAGCCGACGCATGTGAGGCTGGAGGCGGGCGATCTTCGACTCGGCGAAGGAAGCGAGCGTTTTTGGAATTTCCATCATCTGCAGTTTTGAAGATACGAACGAGTAGCCGCCCGGTCTCCGCATTAAAGCACCCATGTCGGCGATGTCCAAGAGTGCTTCCTGAACTAGAAGGGGGTTGCCGTCAGTCAGAGAGTGAACGTACTCAGCGAGAGCTTGAGCGTCGACGGATTGACCGATGGTAGTTCTAAGGAACCGTTCCGTTTCGCAACGAGAGAGCCGACTCAGTTCGATCGGTACGACTGAGACGCGAGTAGTGACGAAATTGATGAGCGACTCAAGCTCGGGACGTAATCGCCTGTCTCCAAGACACGTTAGGACAACAACTGGTCCAGCGGCCTGGACTGAAAGGAGCCTTACGAGCTCGAGAGTCTCGGGGTCCGCATGATGTATGTCGTCAAGTAGGATGGTAAGCGGTTCTGTGCGTGTCAACAAATGGAGGTCATTGGCCAGAGCGTGGATCGCGTGGACCTGTGCACTGTTATTCCCAACTTCGCGCGAGGCGGTAGTCCTGCTTGAGAGTGTGCCTTCGCTGCTAGCGGCGAACTGGCCGCGAGTTACGGAGAAGAGTGGTGCAAGTGGATTGAGGGACTCCGTGTTGCAGCGAATGAAGTGTGTCGTTCTGCCGGCAGCCTTGGAGAGAAGCTCGATTTCCGCGCACAGTCGGCTTTTCCCGATCCCCTCCTCTCCAGTGATGAGAAAGACGCGGGGGAACTCCCTACTAATGCGTGAGGGGTCTTGGGGTTCCAAAGCGTCCTTGATCCTAGCAAGATCGCTCTCACATCCTTGAAACTTGGGGCGGTAGAGAAGGTCTCTGAGGGAATGCCTCGTATGACTTGGCGAGGGCCAGACTTCGGACAAGAGAGCTTCCCACGACTGGAGCCTAACTTCTCTGTCGTGGCTAGTGAGCTTCGTGAGGCATGATTGGAAACTGGTGTCAGCGGAATGATCTAGAGCATGGGCGACGCTAGTTCCAAGGGAATAGAGCTCCGAGCCAAGATCTTGGTCCTCTCCGGCAAGGATCTCGGGTGCAATAAAGGGCAACGTACCAGTTGGGGGACTGAGGGTGTCGGAGTGTCGGGTTGCGAACCCGAAGTCGATGAGGCATGCCGTGAGTTCTCGTTCCTGAGAGTCGGTAGTGCTGATGAGTATGTTCGAAGGAGCAATATCCCTGTGGAGGATCCCACGTGAACTCAGAAAGTCGATTGCCGACGCGAGTTGAAGTAGGACATGGTGCGCTTGCTGTGCAGAGAGACCGGACACGTAGGATTCGAGTGTCGAGCCCTCGAAGTATTGGATGACTAGGTAGGGGCCTAACTGTGGAGAGACCGCGAAATCGTGGACTTGGCTGATGTGGCTGTGGCGCAGCCCGGAGAGGATCAGGAATTCATTTCGAAGTTGTGCGGTAAGAGCCGGATCCTTAGTGGGGATCGACTTAAGGATTAGGTCTCGCCCGGTTTCTCGGTCAGTGACGTGGAGTACTTGAGGGGTCGCCGAGTGAATGACTCGACGCAGGAGATACCGTCCATCAATAACGTCTGGTGGCATTGGCACACGCTTAGACAAGTGGGACGAATATCGGTTCGCATGCAGAGAGGGGCAAGAAAAGAAAAGGCCGGCGAGGACGCCGGCCCGTGAGAATTCAAGAAAGAGTGTTGCCTAGACCATCGGAAGGAGTCGAATTGATGAGAGAACAAGGGACCAGAGCGCATCCGTTGTGCTGTGGCTGGAATACTGGGCTGAGCCACCGCGTCCAACGACGCCAACCCCGGCAAGGCTGACACTCGATGCAAGCACGAGGATCAGAACAACCACCGAAATGGACTTTACGAGTCTGGTGAACATGGTGGCAACTCCGTCTGTTTTGGTTTCGCGAATCATATCAGGAATATCCAGACGGAGGGAACAGCACTGAACATGCCAGGTGAAGACCTGATGCGCGTTACTGGCGCAAGCAGCCTGGATTCAGTATGTTACGTCGGACGTGGCGCGGTGCGAGCTCTTTGGGGGTAGTCTCAGACTGAGACTGGGGGAGACCAGATGGGGGAACGCAGCTCGCCTTTCTTTTCAGTCACTTGCGAATTGGTGGAGGTTCGGGGCGGTCGTGGTTTCAATCTGAGGCTGCGGGCTTACCATCGCCCGAGGTGGGAGCAGCCACGACGCCGGAGCCGGCGTCCGGTCCCAGCCAGTGCTCGATCCGCTCGATCAGGTGCGGCCGGTCCACCGGCTTGCTGATGTAGTCGTCGCATCCCGCGGCAAGCGCTTTCTCACGATCCCCGGCCATGGCTGCGGCGGTGAGCGCGATGACCGGGATGTCCGAGGCCTCGGGGTTGTCCTTGAGGCTGCGCGTGGCCTCATGTCCGCCCATGACGGGCATCATCATGTCCATCAGGATCAGATCGGGCTGCAGGCTGAGCGCCTTCTCGATCCCTTCACGGCCGTTGCCGGCGATGAGCACGTGATACCCCTCGCTCTTCAGCATCAATTCCAGCGTGTACTGATTGGCCGGGTCATCTTCCACGATCAGAATCGTCATCACGTCGTCGCCTTCAGGTTCCGCGCCAGGCCCTTGCTCAGTGAAAATGCTTGCGTTGGCTTGGCTCGCGTCGCGCATCCGTGCGCTGCCGTCCACAGTTGCGGCGGGTTTCGCGGCGAGCATCTCGGCGATGTCGGAGAGCATCCGGTTCGGCTCGAGCGGGTTCTTGAGGAAGACTTTGCCGGCGTGACGCCGTATCCGCGCTTCTTCCTCCGGTAGCAGATCCCGGGCCGTGTACACGGCAACAGGGATCAGGCGTGTCCGCTCGTTGGCCTTGAGATCAGCCAGGACCTGGAAGCCATTCTTGCCGGGCATGTTCAGATCGAGAAGGATGAGATCGGGCGTCTCTCCCGAGGCCATCGCAAGCCCTTCGTCCCCGCCGGGTGCCCGCGACACCTCGTACTTGTTCTCGGTGAGAAGTCTCGTCGTGAGGTCCGAGTCCACGACGCTGTCGTCGATGATCAGAATGCGCTTGCGGTCCTTCCTCTCGGTCCAGAGGATCTGGTGGATGGCGTCCCCTAAATCAGTCTCGTTGATCGGCTTCACCAGGTAGCGGAAGGCGCCCAGACAGAACGCGCGCTCCTCGTTGTCGAGCACCGAGGCGATGATGACGGGAATGCCGTTGGTCTCCGGGTCCGCCTTCAGCTCCGCCAGCACCTCCCATCCATTCTTTCTTGGCAGCACGAGGTCGAGGGTGATGGCGATGGGCCGCAGCTCGCGGGCCTTCGCGAAGACCTCGCTGCCGTCTCGCGCGAAGATGACCCTGCAGCCGAGACGATTCAGGTGCTTCTTCATGATGTAGAGGTTGTCATGCTCGTCCTCCGCCACCAGCACGAGCGGCCGGCTGTCGTGCTGCGATGTGGAGGAGTCGTCGGCGGTGTTGATGAGAGACGGCTCGGGCACCTGGAGCCTCACGCGACGCAGGGTCTCGGTGGGAGCCTCCGGAACCGGTGACGCCGCCTCGAAGGGGATGACGAGCGTGAACGTCGAGCCTTCGCCTGGTGTGCTCTCCACCGACAGGGTTCCGCCCATGAGCTCGGCCATCCTGCGCGAGATGGTCAGCCCGAGACCCGTGCCGCCGTACTTGCGCGTCGTGGAGCCGTCGGCCTGGTGGAACTCTTCGAAAATGCGCTCAGTCGCGTCGGTGGTGATGCCAATCCCCGTGTCGATGATGCGGAACTGGATCCCGTTGGGCCCTTCCAGCCGCCTGACCTCCAGCGTCACGCCGCCGCGCTCCGTGAACTTGATGCCGTTGCCCATCAGGTTGATGAGGACCTGCCGGAGCTTCTGCTC
>Ga0137433_1000709_pt1 | contig 16565 bp, 12 predicted proteins | sample EasRivERMZT840_2_FD_102335 | JGI IMG/M metagenome (GOLD analysis project Ga0137433, IMG submission 102335) | Soil microbial communities from meander-bound floodplain in the East River, Colorado, USA - East River MetaG ERMZT840_2 | ecosystem: Environmental > Terrestrial > Soil > Floodplain ...
CAGCTGGCGCCGAGCCCGACAGCTCCTCGATATGTCGGACCTTGCCGGCGCGATGTCTCTCGAAGCCCTGAAAGGTTCGCCCGTCGCTTTCGATGAGCGCATTCATCAGGCGCGGCCGCATCGTGGACAAGTCGAAGTGGCCGAACGGCTGACGCGCTTCCTGCGGGATAGCGAAATCCGGGAGTCGCACATGGACTGCGGCCGGATTCAGGATGCGTACAGCCTGCGCTGCATCCCTCAGGTGCACGGCCCTGTTCGAGAATGCATGGAATATGTCCGCGGTGTTGCCGCTGTGGAGATCAACAGCGCCACAGACAATCCGCTTGTCTTTGCGGACGGCGGCGACGTTCTTTCAGGAGGCAACTTCCACGGGCAGTCGCTCGGCCTTGCGTTCGACTTTCTGACGATGTCGCTGTCGGTGCTCGCAAACATTTCCGAGCGCCGGATCGAACGCCTCCTCAATCCGGAATACGGCGACCTGCCGCCGTTTCTTGCGGACCAACCGGGCCTGAACTCGGGATTCATGATTGCGCAGGTTGCGGCAGCCGCCTTGTCGAGCGAGAACAAGGTTCTCTCGCATCCCGCATCGGTGGATTCGATACCTACGTCCGGGAACAAGGAAGATCACGTGCCGATGGCGATGGGCGCCGCGCTCAAACTGAAACAAGTGGTCGCGAATCTGGAACGCATCCTGGCGATCGAGTTTCTGTGCGCCGCACAGGGAATCGATTATTTGCGTCCATTGAAGGCCGGTGTGACGGCCGAGGCTGCGTATCAACATATCCGGCAGCACATCTCCCATGTTGCGGTGGACCGGGTGCTGTCCAAAGACATCGAACGAATGATCGGCGTGATGAACGACCAGCATTTTATCGATCTCGCAATCTAAGCCATCATGGAATACACACCAATTCGAGCTCCACGCGGTACGACGATCTCTTGCAAAGGCTGGCATCAGGAAGCCGCAATGCGGATGCTGATGAACAATCTCGACGAAGAAGTCGCGGAAAATCCTCGCAAGCTCATCGTATACGGAGGCTCCGGGAGGGCGGCGCGAAGCTGGGATGCTTACCACGCGATTGTCCGGGCGCTCAAGAACCTGGAAGACGACGAGACGCTGCTGATCCAGTCCGGAAAGCCCGTCGGCGTTTTTCGAACATTCCCGCACTCGCCTCGCGTGCTGATCGCAAACGCGAATATCGTTCCGCATTGGGCAACCCGCGACGAATTCAACAGGCTCGAGGCGCTGCAGCTCACGATGTACGGCCAGATGACTGCGGGAAGCTGGATCTATATCGGAACGCAGGGCATCGTCCAGGGCACGTACGAAACTTTTGCCGCGGCCGGCCGCAAACATTTCGCAGGCTCGCTCGAAGGCACGATCGTGGCAAGCGGCGGCCTGGGCGGGATGGGCGGCGCGCAACCCCTCGCAGCAACGATGAACGGCGCGGCGTTTCTCGGCATCGACGTCGATCCGGCGCGTGTCCAGCGACGAATCGCGACAGGTTACCTCGATACGATGGCGACGAGCCTGGAAGAGGCATGGACGCTCGTGTCGGAGGCGCGCGATCAGAAGCGGGCAGTGTCCGTCGGACTCGTCGGCAATTGCGCCGACGTTTTACCCGAAATGGTGCGACGGGGCTGGATCCCGAATGTGCTGACGGATCAAACGAGCGCCCATGATCCGCTTCACGGTTATGTTCCTCACGGGCTGTCGCTTGAAGAGGCGGCGAAGCTGCGGCATTCCGACCCGCAGACCTATATCAAGCGATCCATCGAATCGATGGCCGTCCATGTTCAGGCGATGCTCGATATGCAAAAGCGCGGAGCCGTGACGTTCGACTACGGCAACAATATCCGCACGATGGCTTTTGAAGGAGGCGTCGGGAACGCGTATGACTTCCCCGGCTTCATCCCTGCCTACATCCGTCCCATGTTCGCCGAGGGACGCGGGCCGTTCCGGTGGGCGGCGTTGTCCGGCAATCCACGAGACATTGCGATTACCGACGATCTGGTCCTCGAACTCTTTCCCCACGACGAAATCCTCGGTCGCTGGATTCACCTCGCCCGTCAGAAGGTCCATTTCCAGGGCCTGCCTGCGCGGATCTGCTGGCTCGGTTATGGCGAGAGGGCGCGCTTCGGCGAGCGCATCAATCATCTGGTCCAGTCGGGCGTAGTGGAAGCGCCAATCGTCATTGGGCGCGACCATCTGGACTGCGGATCCGTCGCATCGCCTTATCGCGAAACGGAAGCCATGAAAGACGGCAGCGACGCGATTGCCGATTGGCCCATACTCAATGCGCTGCTCAACACGGCCTCAGGAGCCAGCTGGGTTTCGTTTCATCACGGGGGAGGCGTCGGCATCGGGTACTCGCTGCATGCGGGACAGGTCATCGTCGCTGACGGAACCGATGGCATGGCCGAGCGTCTGAATCGTGTGCTGACAAACGATCCGGGTATCGGCGTCGCGCGTCATGCCGATGCGGGCTACAGCCAGGCGCAGGAATTCGCGCGACGAAAAGGCATCAAGATTTGAGCGGCAGCCTGAACATCATCCACGTAGCCCAGCTTGTAACGGTTCGCGGGCCGGCCCGCCCGCGACGCGGCCTCGAACTGCGCGAGCTGAGCATCATTCCCGACGGCGCCGTCGCCGTTCGAGATGGAATCGTTCAATGGGCCGGCCCAACGGATCAGCTCCCGGACAAGACGCAACCCGCATTCGACGCTTCCGGCAAAGTTGTTCTTCCCGGCTTCGTCGACTCTCACACCCACGCGGTGTTTGCCCGCACTCGAGCCGACGAGTTCGAATGGCGTATCCAGGGCACGCCGTATATGGAGATCCTGGCGCGCGGCGGCGGGATTCTGTCGAGCGTCAAGGCGGCTCGCGACGCGCGTACGCTTCAGGTGCAACTGCCGCATCGTTTCCTCGAACACGGCACAACCACGATCGAAGCCAAGAGCGGGTATGGGCTGAATCTCGAAACAGAAGTCCGGATTCTCGAAGCCATGCGCGTCCCGCAGCCGCTTGAAATCGCGCCAACCTACCTCGGCGCGCACGCGCTTCCGGCCGAGTTCTCGCACGACCGCAACGCATTTATCGAGTCCGTGATTCACGATCTCGACACGATCGCGCAACGAAAGCTCGCAGAGTTCTGCGACGTGTTCGTTGAGCCGGGAGTCTTCACGCCGGATGAAGCGCGCCGCATCTTCGCGAAAGCGAGGTCGCTCGGCCTTCACCTCAAGCTGCACGCCGATGAGTTTCAATCATCCGGCGGGGCGGCGCTTGCAGTGGAAGTGGGCGCGACCTCCGCCGACCATCTCGGCGCGATCACCGATTCCGACATTCAGCGGCTGGCCGGTTCAGAAGTGATCGCAACACTCCTTCCGGCAACGCTGTTCATGCTTGGCGAGACGCGTTTCGCGCCCGCGCGCAAGCTGATCGACAGCGGCGCTGCCGTAGCTCTGGCGACCGACTTCAACCCAGGCACTTCTCCGACGCTCAATATGCAGTTCATCCTGTCGCTCGCCTGCACTCAAATGAAGATGACGCCGTCGGAGGCGATCGTGGCCGCAACGATCAATGGCGCGTGCGCCATCCGGCGGCAGGATCGCATCGGGTCGATCGAATCCGGCAAACAGGCAGATCTCGCGATTTACGACGTGCCGGACTACCGCGAAATTCCATATTTCGCAGCGGTCAATTTCTGTGTCGCGACTTTCAAGCGAGGGGAATTGGTGTGGAATCGGAACGTTATTTCGGAGCGACGGTAATACCGATGACTCCGCTCTTGTCAATGGACGCGCGCAGAAAGCCCGAATTCCTCACGTCGTCGATGAATTGATTGAGCGTCGTCAGGGCTTCCGATTTACCTTTCGGCACGATGAGCGTTTGCTCAACGCCGTACAGGTCATCCGGAAGCAGCCGCAGCCCTGAAACCCCGCGTATGACATCGGTCAACCGCTGCCGGTTGGCCCCGAATGCATCGAGCTTGCCTTCCAGCAGCATCTGTCTTGCTTCGCCCGGCGTGGATTCGACGATTTCGACCACTTGCGTCTGTTTGAGAGTGCGCGCCAGATACAACGCGATGGAGTCGCCCTTCGTAGCGCCAATTCTCTGCCCCGGACGGTCGATGGCCGCGACGGATGAAATGGAAGAACCTTCGCGAACAATGAAGGTCTGTTGAACCAGCATGTACGGGCGGGAGAACTCCACAGGTCCGGCGCGTTCCGGGTTGTACGCCACGAATCCCAGATCGGCTTCGCCGCGCTGCACGGCATCGATGACGGCTTGCGGATTTGCAGCGCCGGTCACGGTGACCGGAATGCCCAGCCGGCGGCCCAGTTCTCGGGCCATGTCGATCGCAACGCCGTGTGGCTGACCTGTTGGCGAATCGCGCACGGCATGAGCGGGGTTGCTTGCGAGATAGAGGGCTCGCAGCGTCCCCGTTGGAGCGAGCGTGTTTTGCGCGCGGCCTCCTTCAATCGAGGGGGCAAAGCTCAACAGAAAAACAAGAGCGCATGTCATGAGTATTCGCGACATAATCACGATTTTCCCATATGGAGAAAAATCGAATGAACCGAATCGTTGAATGCGTTCCGAATTTCAGCGAGGGAAGGCGGCCCGAAGTCGTCGACGCGATCGTGAAAGCGATCCTGTCGGCGGGCAACGTCTACCTGTTGGGCCGCGAGATGGACGCCGACCACAACCGCGCGGTTATCACGATAGCCGGCGCTCCGGAATCGATTCTCGAAGCCGCCATACGCGGCGTGGAAATGGCCGTGCGGCACATCGATCTGACGAAACATCAAGGCGAACATCCCAGAATCGGCGCCGCGGATGTGATCCCCTTCGTGCCGATACGCGGCGTCTCGCTCGCGGAATGTGTGGAGCTTGCAAAGCACGCGGGCCGTGAAATCGCCGGTCGGTTCAAAATCCCGGTCTACCTTTACGAAGCTGCGGCGACTCGGCCGGACCGCACGAATCTGGAAAATGTCAGACGTGGACAATTCGAAGGGCTCCGCGGAGAGATCGGCACAAACGCTGAGCGTGCTCCGGATTTCGGACCGGCTCAGATCCACCCGACAGCGGGAGCAACGGCAGTCGGCGCAAGGAAGTTTTTGATTGCTTACAACGTCAATCTGAACACTTCCGATCTGGGCATCGCAAAACACATCGCAAAACGCATTCGCCACTCCAGCGGCGGATTCCGTTATGTAAAGGCGATGGGCGTTTTTTTGAAGGAACGGAATCAGGCACAGGTCTCGATGAATCTCACGGACTTCGAGCGGACGCCCATGGAACTTGTTTTCGAAACAGTACGGCGCGAGGCCGAGCGCTACGGCGTCAAGGTCGGCAGCAGCGAGATCGTCGGACTCATTCCGCAGAGAGCGCTGGAACAGACCGCCGAGTTTTACCTGAGAGTGGAAAACTTCAAGCCAGAGATGATTCTCGAAAATCGTCTGGACGAAGTCATGGTTGGTGGACCTGTGTCATCAGGCAGCATGGCCGATACGGTTCGACCTTTTGTCGAACGGCTCGCGTCGGCGGAACCCGTTCCAGGCGGCGGAAGCGCCGCTGCCATGGCGGGAGCCATGGGCGCGGCATTGGGACAAATGGCGATTGGCATCACGAAGGGGAAAAAGAACTACACGCAACACGCGGACCGGTACGCCGACGCGCTCGACCGGCTGGGCCCGTATACGGCAGCGCTGCTGGAACTGATCGACGCCGATGCCGAGGCTTATGGGCGGGTCATGGCCGGCTACAAACTGCCGAAGGGCACCGCCGAACGGGACAAAGCTGTACAGGAAGGGCTCGTCCGCGCGACAGAGATCCCTTCTCGCAGCGCCAGTTGCGCGGCGGAAGCCCTGCGCGTTCTGGAACCGATGCGATCGATTATCTATCCCAGTGTCGCCACCGATCTGCAGGTCGGCATGCATATGCTGCGGTCCTGCCTGCGAGGCGCCATCGCCAACATGCGTATCAATCTGACGCAGATATCGAACCCGGAAGTGCGCGTCCGTTACGAGGACATGATCACGGAATGGGAAGGCTTAATTCGAGGACAATGAAACCGGTGTCCACGGTGTATACTGCCGTGCATGGCTGAACGTAAGCCGCAGAAACAAAAGGCGGCAACGAGAGACAGAGTTTTTAATTTAATCCGGTCGCCGCTATTCAAAGTCCTTCTTTCGATCTTCCTGTTCTTCTTTATTGGCGCTTCGGCGGTCGTCCTTTATTACTACAACTATTATTCGAAGGTCATCGATCGCAAGCTGAGCGGCGAGGTTTTCAAGAACACAGCTCAGATTTATGCGGCTCCATACCGTATTTATCCTGGTCAAAAGCTGACCGCCGACGACGTCACCTCGCGCCTGCTCCGCGCCGGCTTTGAATCCGCTGAAAAAGGCGGCGCCGAAGACGGTTCGTTCGAAATCAAAGGCAACAGGATCCTCATCAAGCCGAAGGCCGGCGACGTCATGCAGTTGGAGTTCGGTAAGACGTCTCTTACGAAAATCGTGAAGCCCGGCGGCGGTGATACGTCGGAAGCGTGGCTCCCCGCGGAACTGGTTACGAATCTCTACGACCAAACCCGCGAGAAGCGCCGGCTCGTGAAATACGAAGATATTCCGAAGGTCGTCGTCGATGCGCTGCTCGCTGCGGAAGATCAGCATTTCTTCAGTCACTGGGGTGTCGATCCTGTGCGTCTGGTTGGAGCGGTCGTCGAAAGCGTTCGCGATTCCGAACGCATTGCGGGCACAAGCACGCTCACGCAACAGGTCGCGCGGAATTTCTTTTTGACCACGGACCGTTCCTACCGAAGGAAGGCCGCCGAGATCTTCATTTCCTTTCTCCTGGAGAACCGGCTGAGCAAAGAGCAGATCCTCACGCTGTACGCCAACGACACCTACATGGGCCAGCGCGGGTCGTTCAGCATCGACGGTTTCGGTGAAGCTGCCGCGGCTTATTTCGGAAAGGACCTCTCGACATTGTCGCTGGCCGAAGCTGCGACGCTCGTTGCCATCATTCCGGCTCCGAACGGGAAGTATTCTCCCGTCAAGCATCCCGACGACGTCAAACAGCGACGCAATGTGATTCTCTCGGCAATGCGGAGGCTCGGCACGATCGGAGACAAGCAGTTCGAATTCGCGAAGACAACCGAACTGAAGGTCATACCACTGAGGATCGACGCCAGCGACGCTCCTTATCTCGTCGATTACATCCGTGAGGAACTTCTCAAGACCTTCACGGAAGACGAAATCACGAACAGCAGCCTTCGGGTGTACACATCGCTGGATCCGTCTTTGCAAAAGTTCGCCGTCGAAGCCGTCGCCAACGGATTGAAGTTCGTGAACGACCAGATCGACGAACGTAGAAAGCGGCAGAAGAAGCCGGATAACCTGCCGGGCCCCCAGGCCGCGATGATCGCCCTCGATCCGCATACCGGCGAGATCAAAGCAATGGTCGGCGGCAGCGATTATGCGGCGACCCAATTGAATCGCATCGTTCAGGCAGCGCGGCAGCCGGGATCGATCTTTAAACCGATCGTATTCGCCGCAGCGCTCGAAACGGCTTTCGACGAACCACGGTTCGAACAACCCGAGGCCGCCGCCGCGGACCCGGCTGCCGATGGATCGCCGGTTGCGCCGGTGCGCAGCGGCGCTATCACGGCCATCACCAGGTTGATCGATGAACCCACGACGTTCACGTATGACAACGGCAAGATCTACGAACCGAACAATTACCACATGGAGTACCGAGGCACGGTAACCCTGCGCCAGGCCTTGCAGCACTCATTGAACGTGCCGACGATCAAGGTCGCCGAGCGGATCGGCTTCGATCGCGTTGCCACCATGGCGCGGCGGCTCGGGCTGAATGCAAAGATCAAGGGATATCCTTCCATTTCGCTCGGCGCCTTTGAAGTGACTCCGATTGAAATGGCCGGCGCATACACCGCCTTTGCGAATCAGGGATTCCGCATGGAACCCCATGCGCTGCTGCGCGTGACCAATGCCGACGGTTCCCTCAACAAAGCCTATAAATACGAACCTAAGGAAGTCCTGAAACCCGAACTGGCGTATCTGATGACCAATTTGATGCAGGGCGTCATCAATTCCGGCACCGGGATTCGCGTTCGCTCGATGGGTTTCGGTCTTCCGGCAGCAGGAAAGACGGGCACTTCAAGAGACGGCTGGTTTGCGGGATACACGAAGGATTTTCTGGTCCTCGCGTGGGTCGGGTATGACGACAATCGCGATCTGGCCGTCGATGGATCACGTTCAGCGCTGCCGATATGGACAGAGTTCATGATCAAAGCCACCGAACTCTATCCGCCGCGCGATCTCGACCGCACTTCATTTGAAGTCCCGGCCGGAATTGAGTTCGCCCGCGTCGACGCCGAAAGCATGGAACTCGCGAATGACTCCTGTATCGACACATTCGACGAAGCATTCATCGCCGGCACTGCGCCGACCGTCTCCTGCACGTTGCACGGTTTCAGAATCTCAGAAGCCCTCGAGAAGGGAGTCGCAGAACCCGCCAAGGAAGTCGGTAAAGGGATCGGCAAAGTCCTCGGCAGAGTCTTCGGCGGTATCTTCGGCGGCGGCGACAACAAGCCAAAGCAGTAATCCTTATACAGCGTAGTTAATAATAGCGGGTTGACTAATGTCTGGCCCTGCCCTACATTGGCATTCTCACTGTTGGAGTCGTGAACCAGGCCTCAGAGTTGAGTTCCTGCCACGGACCGTTACGGTCCACTGATCTCAAACATTACTAACGCGCCACGGAGCGCTCGAAAGGGAATGGAATGCTCCGAAGGTCTTTCTTCATTTTCCTGCTGATTTCATTGCCGCTGGAGTTGTCTGCAAGGCACGACTATGCCGTGATTAACGGCGTCGTGATCGTCTCCGGCGGGTACCCGAACGTCGGGATACCGGTTGAGTTGCAAAGCGGCGAAATTGTTCTCAGATCCACAATCACGGACGGCCTGGGCAATTTCAAATTCGAGGTCATGAGGACTGGAACCTATGTTCTTCGGATCAACCAAAGCGGTTTCCTGCCGATGGAACAGTCGATCGACCTCGCCGCCGGGCCTCGCAACGTACAACTGTTCTTGTTCAGTGCTTCCGAAAGCCATCGCGTCACGGCCGCAGGGCGGTCGTTCGCGCCGGTCGTGGATTTCCGCCAGCTCTCGATTCCGGGGGGTGCGATGAGTCAATACGAGAAGGCGATGTCGGAAATTCAAAAGGACAGGACGGAGCCTGCAATCCAGCGTTTGAAGAATGCGCTGAAGATTGCCCCGAACTTTTACGAAGCGCGGCGGCATCTCGGCCTTCAGTATCTGAAATCCGGACAGGTGCAACAGGCGGAAGCGGAGCTGTCGCGGGCCGCAGAATTGAACATGCGCGCAGCCGAGCCACTCGTTGCGCTCGGATTGCTTTACGTCGCCACACGACGGCACACAGAGGCTGTCGACGTCCTGAAACGCGCGCTCGACCTCGATCCGGCATCGGCGCGCGGATCGTACTATCTCGGACTGGCCTTGCTTAAAACCGGCCTGCCCAGACGAGCTGAACCCATGTTCAACCGCGCGCTGCAGCTCGAGCCGACGCACCACATCGTTCGACTGGCTCTGGCAGATATCTATCTGCATTCAGGACGGCACGCGGAAGCCTTGCGCGAGCTGGAACTGTACCTTCTCAAGGAACCGCGCGGCAGCCGCAGCGCCATTGCGGCACAGTTAAGGGATCGCCTGATGGAGCAGACATCGGACTAGTGCAGTGGTCTAATTCGGGGTCGGGGACAAGGGGTCAGACCCTCGTAAGGTAGGTCCCAAGTTCAATGACATACCGTGGGGTCTGACCCCTTGTCCCCGACCCCGAATTAGACCACTGCGGTTATACTTGCTGCTCGATGTTCGCACCGCTCACGTTTCATCAGACACTGCGCCCTGCTTTGAGCGAGCTCGCACGCTTCAATACGACTCGAGAACTCGAAAGCTCGAGTCTGTTTCGCAAGCTGAAGACAGATATCGATCGAGTTCTCAGTCATACGTGGCGCGAAGATTTCGCGCCGTACGACGTGGATGCCGTGGACCACGTGCGCGCCGTCGCCTGGAATATCGAAAGAGGAATCCGCCTCGACGCCGTCATCGAATTGCTTCAGGAGCATCCGGCCCTGGTCAATGCCGACGTTCTTCTTCTCTCGGAGCTCGATTTCGGAATGGCGCGCACTCAAAACCGGTTTGTAGCGAGGGAGATCGCGTCGGCGCTCCGGTTGAATTACGCATTTGCGCCGTGTTATGTCGCGCTGACAAAAGGCGCAGGCGTCGAGAAGAACGCAGACGGAGAAAACGCGGAGTCATTACACGGCAATGCCCTGCTCTCGCGCTTTCCGCTGCACCGCGTGCACTCGTTGCCTCTCCCGAACGGCAAAGACAAAATGAAGGGCGCGGAAAAACGCATCGGATCGCAGCGGGCCGTCATTGCGGACGTCGATCATCCGGCCGGAGCGTTTCGGGCAATCGCCTTGCACCTCGACGCGCACTCGTCGCAACGGCATCGTCATTTGCAGATGCGGTGCGTCCTCGATCATCTGGAGCGGCTCAAACCTGCGCTGCCGGTTCTGATAGGAGGTGACTGGAACACCACGACCCACGACGCAAGCCGGGCCCTGTACTCCATCCTCGGCTACTTTCGGCGTGTATTGATGGGCGTTCGCCATGTGGTCTCGAATCACTATCCTTACCCTGAACGATGGTTCGAACGCGCGATGTTCCGCGAACTCGGACGGCGTGGATACAACTATCCCGACTTCAACACCCCCGGCGAATGCACGCTGCACTACAACGTGAGCAACATCGCGGCAAACCTGAACATGCGGGAATGGGTACCGAACTGGTGCTTCTGGTTCATCAACTGGGCTCTGGAGCGCACCGGCGGCTCCTGTTCGATGAAGCTCGACTGGTTTGCCGGAAAAGGAATCGAGCCGCTGGCGCCTGCGGTCGCGGTAGCGGAGCTGCGGTCAGACGACAAGCCTGTTTCGGATCATGATCCGATCGTGCTCGGCTTCACCACGACCTGATCGCGGATCGCCCTCCATTTTTTCTCGCTGATGCCCGGGATTGCCAGAAGCTCTTCGACACGTCGAAATCCGTTTCTCTTTTCACGAAACTCGACGATACGGCGCGCAAGTGCCGGGCCGATACCCGGAAGCGACTCCAGTTCCCTGATCGTCGCGGTATTGAGGTTGATGACGAGAAGCAGAATCGCTGCGACTTTCATGCTGATCCGAAATGGCGCCTCACAAACTCCATCGCCTGCTCCGGGGTCGAGAGGCGGCCTTCGAGCTGTTCATCCTCCACGCGCGTGAGGATTTCCTTGAATCGAGGACCCGGCGAAAAACCCATCGTGATCAGGTCGTTGCCTGAAACCAGCGGCTGGGGCCAGATCTCATCGTCATTCCATTCATTCCGTTTCCTGTGAGCAAACGTCGCGTCCAGCGGCAGCACACCTGCAACGACCGCGTGGATGCGCGCAAGCTCCAGGTGATCTTCGAATCGCTCGAGACGGAAGAACCGCTTCAGGCTGCTCACGGACATTTGCCGAACTTCGGAGAATCGGGGCTGGTTCTCAACGAGGGCGACTATATGATGCATCTCCGCTCGTGAGAACTTCAAGCGCTCAACGATCGCCTGCACATCATGAAGAGTCAAATGGTGCAGCAAAACCGCCAGCGCAAAATCGGGATGCGCGTTTTTCCTGAGTTGTCCTACCGACTGCCCGATATGACTGTTGACCTGGAGCTCGGGCAGGATTTCGGCGCGGAGTCCGGACTCTTCAAGCATCCGCAGGCCATGCGCCGCTCTTCCCTCGGTCAGGATCCGGCACAACTCTTCTCGTATCCGCTCATGGCTGACCTGATGGATTTTGGGCGCCATGGCGCGAACCGCGTCCCATGTGGCGGGTTCGATCGTGTATCCCAGCCGCGCGCCGAATCGGACGGCGCGAAGGATTCTCAGTTTGTCTTCTTCAAATCGCGCGTGTGGATCGCCGATGGCGCGAACGATTTTCGCCTCGATATCGGCCTGCCCGTTGACGTAATCGATGACGCGCTCGGTCAATGGGTCATACAACAGGCCGTTGATCGTAAAGTCGCGCCGGAACACGTCCTGTTTTGCGTCAGTGAACACCACACCGGTCGGCCGTCTGCCGTCGACATAAGCTTCATCGGATCGAAACGTGGCAACTTCGAAAGGGTGGCCTCGATGGATTACAAGCACCACACCGAACTGTGCTCCGATGCTTTCCGTTCTCGGAAAGATCCGGATGATTTCTTCCGGCCGCGCGCTTGTTGCAATGTCGTAATCCGCCGGCTCAATCTTCATCACCATGTCGCGCACACAGCCGCCCACAAAGTAGGCCTCATGGCCCCTGGCGCGAAGCTCCTTGATGACCTGAATCGCAGAGTCCGGATTCATATGTTCAGTGACCGGTTATGATAGCTTCTTTTTTGCGGGAGGATACCGATGGCATTCAAGGGCGTCGATTTTTACCGAATCGACGATCTACTGACCGATGAAGAGCGCATGGTTCGCGACACTGTTCGACGGTTCGTCGATGAACGAGTGCTTCCGATCATCGACAAACACTTCGAAGAAGCGACCTTTCCAAAAGAACTGATTCCTGAAATGGCCGAGATCGGTTTGTTCGGCGGCAATCTTCCCGAGGAATATGGCTGCGCCAACATGAACAACGTCGCTTACGGGCTCGTGATGCAGGAACTCGAGCGCGGCGACAGCGGACTGCGAAGCTTCGTGAGCGTCCAGGGCGCTCTCGTGATGTATCCGATATTTGCTTTCGGCAGCGAGGAGCAGAAACGCAAATGGCTGCCGTTGCTGGCGCGAGGTGAAAAGATCGGCTGCTTCGGTCTGACCGAACCCGATCATGGATCGGATCCGGGAGGCATGGAAACACGAGCCCGGCGAACCGACAAAGGCTGGGTGCTGAACGGAACGAAGCGATGGATCACGAATGGGACGATCTCCGACGTCGCGATCGTCTGGGCGAAGGCGCCGGACGCGATCAAGGGTTTCATCGTTGAAACCAACACGCCGGGCTTTCAGGCTCCCGAGATCAAGAACAAATTGTCGCTTCGCGCCTCGGTGACATCGGATTTGATACTCGACGACGTGCTGGTACCCGAATCGAACCTCCTTCCGCAGTCAGGCGGATTGAAGTCGCCGCTGATGTGTCTGAACCAGGCCCGATACGGCATCGCGTGGGGCGGCATCGGAGCGGCAATGGCGTGTTTTGACTGCGCTGTCGAATACACGAAAGGACGCACACAATTCGACAAACCGATTGCGCAGTTCCAGCTCGTTCAGGAAAAACTCGCGGGCATGCTGACGGAAATCACGAAGGGTCAACTCGTCGCGTGGCGGCTCGGCCGGTTGAAGGATGAGGGCAAATTACACTTCGCGCAAACCTCGATGGCGAAGCGGAACAATGTTCGCGTCGGGCTGGAAACGGCCCGGATAGCGCGGGACCTGATGGGAGCCAATGGGATTACCCTCGAATATCCCGTGTTCCGTCACATGTGCAATCTCGAGTCGGTGTACACATACGAAGGAACGGATCACATCCACGCTTTGATCCTGGGGGAATACATCACCGGCCTGCAGGCCTATAAATAGGTCAGGCTGTACCCAGGTTCTTCGTTTCTTCGGCCGCGGCAACCTGCTCCTGGAAGGAAATGATTCTTTCCGCCACGCGAAGGCGGGCCTTCAATTCGTCAGGATCAAACGGCTTGGTTACGAAATCGTCCGCACCTGCTTCCATGCCTTCCAGGTAGTCCTTTTTTCCGATCAGCGCGGTGATGATGATGATGTAGGTGTATTTCGACTGCTTGTGACGTCGAATCTTGCGACACAGTTCGAGGCCGTCCACTTCCGGCATCAGCACATCTGAAATCACCAGGCGGAACCTTCCCTTTCGGAATGCTTCCCATGCGTCCTTTCCGTTTGCAGCCGCAACCACCTGGTATCCGAGTTTCTGAAGCAGCCAGCTCAACAGTTCGCGCGAATCCTGATCGTCTTCCGCAATGAGGACCTTCATTGTCCAATAACTATCACAAGAATTCCTGAGCGGTCGCCTAATTATTCCCGGCTAACCTCGGGTGCACCCGTGGAAACCCGTCGGGGAACCGAGGGAACGCCCGTGCCATTAGTAGCTTTACGGAGAAATCCCTGTAAGACACCGCCTGAAAAGGGCTTGCCGCGTTTTTGCGAGACCGGCAGCGCTCGTGCACCTTTGTGGGCGTTATGCCGTATTCCTATAACTTGACGACGGATCGCGATCGAGACGACTCGTACAACGGATTTGTCACTTTGCTCGAGTTCAAAGGATCTCGACAACGCTCGGTTTGGATGAGTGTGGTCGTTCACGGAGTGCTGTTATCCGCGCTTCTGTTAATCCCTCTCCTCTTCACCGACGCTATCAAGCTCAAATACGATACGGTGCTGATTGCGCCGCCACCGCCGGAAAGGCGGATTCTCGAAGTCACTCCATATAGACAACCGCCACCGCCGAAGGTTCAGCCGCCGAAGGAGAAGCCGATCGTCGCGCCTCCACCGGTGAAACCCGTTTTGGTTGAACCTCCCAAGCCGAAACCTCCCGAGCCGCCGAAGGTAGCGGATCTCAAACTGCCCGAAGTGATCCGCGAGAAGCCGTCGCCGGCTATTAAAAACACTCCTCGGCTGGAATCGGAAGCACCTGATGTACCCGCGCCGAAGCTCGAAGTTAAGACGGGCGCATTCTCCACGGGCAGTTCGGCAAAACCGACGGTCAACCTGCCGGCTGCGCAGGTTCAAACCGGTGGCTTTGGGGATCCGAACGGAATCAAGGGCGAAGGCAAGCCAGGCAAAATCGCCAATATCGCAAGCCTCGGATCGTTCGATCTTCCTGCCGGACCCGGCGCCGGCAACGGAACCGGAGGGTCGCGTGGCGTGAAAGGCACTGTCGCGAGTACCGGCTTCGGCAACGGTGTCGCGCCAGTGGGAGGCGGAGGAGGCAACGGAGGCGGAGGTTCCGGACGCGCGGTTCAACAGGGTGGATTCAGCGACAACGCATCCGCAACACCGGAGCCGGCCAGAAAACGCGCTGAACCGGAAGCGCCGACAACGCCGGTCGAAATCGTATCGAAGCCAAAACCTGATTACACCGATGCGGCGCGCAAGCTGAAGATCGAAGGCGAGGTTCTGGTGCGCGTCGTGTTTGCCGCGTCCGGTGAGTTGCGAGTGCTCAACATCGTTCGCGGACTAGGTCACGGACTTGATGAAAGTGCTTTGCGCGCGGCGCAGCAGATCAAGTTCAAGCCCGCGCAACGAAACGGACAACCGGTCGATTCGACGGCCACAGTCCACATTGTTTTCCAATTGGCGTACTAAGGCTTTTTGCACGGAAGGGACTATGCGTAACATGCGTTCGAAAACTTCACTTATCCTTTTATTGATTTCGCTTACGTGCGCCGGAATGGTCGCGGGGCAATCGAGTCCACAGAACCAGCCGACAACAAGCGCACCAACCACACCAGAGCCACCATCTCCGGCCAACGGTATGTCGATCAGTCAGATCATCGACAGGATCGTCGCAAAAGAGGTGAGTCTGTCCGCGAAGATGCGGACGTTGCATCCCCTCGTTGAAACGTACCTGCAAAACCTGGACAAGGACGATGAACTCACGTTCCGCCCTAGCGGCGACAGGTACTTCCTCGGCAAGCTCGACTTCAATGCCGAAAGCAAACAGAAGACGCTCCTGGAGAAGGAAGGAATAGCGGACAAAGTCCTGGGCAAGGTCACTCAGCTGTATTCGGTGAAGTATCTGCCCGGTGGTTTTGCGCAGATGCTGGTCGTCTACGGAAAATTCGACAGCAAGGACTACGACTGGGAATACGTGCGCCGCGAATTCCTCGGTGAAGTCCGTACGCTCGTTTTCGACGTCGTACCGAAGAAAGGCAGCAAAGGTACATTCAAGGGAAGAATCTGGGCCGAAGACCAGGAGTACAACATCGTCCGGTTCAACGGAACTTATGGCCCCTCTTCAGCCACCAAGATGTACTTTCACTTCGACAGCTGGCGAGAATACATGGGTAAGGGCGAATGGCTGCCGGCCTATGTCTATACGGAGGAGTCCGATCTGGGCTATCTCGTCGGGACTCGATCGCTGCGGTTCAAGGGACAAACAAGGCTGTGGGGCTACAACGCCGGTAAAACCACCGCGCAAAACGAACTGACGGCTCTCATCGTCGAGTCGGACCAGGTCACGGACAACATCGACGAGGCCGAAGGCATGTCGCCGGTTCGCGCCCAGCGCGCCTGGCAACGCACCGCCGAAGATAACGTCATTCAACGGCTCCAGAAAGCCGGGCTGATCGCGCCCGACGGCGAGGTCAACAAGATTCTGGAAACCGTGACGACGAACCTCGAGGTGACGAACAACCTCACTATCGAGCCTCCGACGCGCGCCCGCGTGTTGTTAACGTCGCCGCTGGAATCGTTCACGATCGG
>Ga0137433_1000710_pt1 | contig 16507 bp, 4 predicted proteins | sample EasRivERMZT840_2_FD_102335 | JGI IMG/M metagenome (GOLD analysis project Ga0137433, IMG submission 102335) | Soil microbial communities from meander-bound floodplain in the East River, Colorado, USA - East River MetaG ERMZT840_2 | ecosystem: Environmental > Terrestrial > Soil > Floodplain ...
ACAAAAGACGCTCTTGTTTGGAGGAATCGACAAAGATCATAAATTGGGCGGTCGAAATGGGGTTAGGGTTGATGCCGAAGAGTTGGCCGTGTGGGGAGAGCGACCATTCATAATCCAGGGAGATGAACGCCCTGTCGTCCTGGGTGTTCATCTGCCCCGCCAGGACCGTGAGCCGCTTAAGATTTTGGAGCGATTTGCCCCCCTCGCGAATTGTCTGCAAACGAATGTGGCTCCTCGCGCGGGCGCGCCGCTCTTGTTCGAATTGCACATGTACACCACTTACTCCAACGCACTGGCAGGACTGGCCAACGGGGAAGCCGATCTGATGCTGCTCACCCCTGCTTCATACGTTCGATTCAGAAGCCTGAATAAGGAGCTAACGCCTCTGGTCCACTTCGTCAGTTCCGGCCAGCGGGCCATTCCCGTGGCCATCTTCTCGCGTCCCGAATCAGGGATCGGCCGCCTTGCTGAACTCAAGGGCAAGTCGCTGGTTTTCGCCTCCCTCGACCTCCCGCTCTTCGAAGATTCCATAAAATCCGAGTTGTGGACCGCGGGTCTTCGCGCTCGAGATTTCAGCCGCATCGGAGTCGTGCCCCGCGGAACGCTCGTCAGCGCTGTCAAACGTGGAGAATTTGATGCCGGCGTCGCCACTTTGAACGAACTCGTCCAACTCACGAATGCCGGAGTGCGCCTTCACATCATTCACGAAGTGGCCACGCCGGGGTATCTTTGGGTGAGTACCGGCAGGCTTCCCCGGCTTCCGCCCGCCACAGTCCAGGCCATTCAAGAGCGTCTCCAGGCCATTCGGGATGCGGATGTTCTCGAGGCATTGGACGAGGTGCTCACGGGGTTTGAACCTGCCAGCCTCAGCGACTTTGATGAAGTGGAACGGAGCCTTGAGTCAGCGAAGCTTTTCGACGCGCCGGAATGAGGATTGGGTGAATCCCTTCTGATCGGTTGCCACGATTTTGTTCCGGATTTCGTGATGGCAACAGCCCGGGATTTGTGCATCATCGAGACATGTCCCGCCAAAGCCCTGCTCATCGCTTCTGTACGCCCCACTCTGTCGTTCGCGAAGGAATGGTGCTGATCTCGACGCTGGCCGCTGCCCTTCTGTCTGGAACCTTCTCCGGCCGTGCTGACAGCGTCGTCGTCTTCAACGAAATCATGTACCACCCCGCCACGAACGAGCCTGGGTTGGAGTGGGTGGAGTTGTACAACCAGAACGCCGTGGACGTGGACCTCGGCGGTTGGCGACTGACGGGCGGCATTGACTACACGTTCGCCAGCGGGACAGTCATTCGCGGACGCGGCTATCTGACCGTGGCCGTGTCGCCGGGAACATTGGTGGCGGCATCAGGAGCGACGAACGTCCTCGGCCCCTTCACCGGCCGGTTGTCGAACAACGGCGAGGAACTTCGCCTGCGCGACAATAACAATCGGATCATGAATTCGGTGAATTTCGGCGTGGACGGCGAATGGCCGGACGGGGCGGACGGCGGTGGTGTGTCGCTGGCCAAGCGGCACCCGAACCTGGCCAGCGAGGCGGCGGAGAATTGGACGGTCAGCACGCAAGTCGGCGGCACGCCCGGCGCGGTGAACTTTGCTCCGACGATTCTGACCGGCGCGCGGACGAATGTCGTCGAGCTCGCAGCGTCGTGGCGATTCGACGACTCCGGGTCCGACCTTGGCACAGCGTGGCTCGCGCCGGGCTACGATGACAGCGGGTGGGCGAACGGGCCGGCGCTGTTTTTCTTCGAGGACGCGCCGTTGCCAGGACCAAAGAACACGCCGCTGACGCCAGGCCGCAGCACGTATTATTTCCGCGGTACGTTCAGTATTGCGGATGATCCGGCGACGAAGCTGTTCAGGCTCCGTCCGCTGGTGGACGACGGCGTGGTCGTTTACCTGAATGGCGTCGAAGTGCAGCGCATAAATATGCCGACCGGTGCCGTGACCTACGCGACCATGGCGTCGATGTCAGTGCCGAACGCGGCCTTCGGCGCGCCGATCACGCTGCCGTCGAGCAGTCTCGTCGCGGGAGCCAACGTACTGGCGGTGGAATTGCACCAATCGTCGGTGGCGGCGAATGCGGGTTTGCGCGTCCTTTCCGCAGGCGGCTATGCCGTGACGTGGGACGGGAGCGAAGGAGATTTCTCAACTCCCGATAGCCCAGCGTTCGCGCCTGCGAATGCCGCGCTGGCGTCCGCCGGCGTCGAGGCGTTCACGAGCAGCAACACCAATCTTGCGTCCAACCTCAACGACGGACGGTACGGCAATGGCAGCGCGTGGTCGCCAGCGCCGAACGACCTCTCTTCATTCGTAGTCCTGCGCTTCAACCAGACCATCCCCATCTCCAGCATAGCGTGGAGCCGTGACAACGGTGACACCAACGACGCGGTCTGCGGCGGCACCTGCACGGACCGCGCGCTCGGCAACTTCACGTTTCAATACACGTTGCACACGAACCCCGCCGCCATCACCGGCAACAACAGCAATCCCACCAACGGCTGGGTGACCATTGGCACGATGCAATACCTGAGCGCGCAGCCGGGGTTTGCGCCGCACCTGCGGCATCGGTTCGACTTCGTCCTCACCAACGGTCAGCCGATATTGGCCACGGGCATCCGCCTTCGTCCAAGCGTCACCAACACCATCGACGAAATCGAAATCAATCCACCGGCAGTCGGCACCTTCGACGCAGTGTTCGGAATGGAACTGGCGGCCATCGAGATCCTGCCGCCTCCGCCGAAGCTGGCTTTCAACGAAATCTCCGGCGCGAGCAGCAACGCATTCTGGCTCGAAATCATCAACTACGGCGACGCGCCGGTTGAACTGGCCGGCGTGGAAATTGTCCGCAGTGGCGGCTCGTTGAGTTACCGGTTCCCGGCGCAAACGCTTGCGCCCGGTGGCATCGCCACGGTGACCCAGGGGCAACTTGGCTTCGGCGCGGCAGACGGCGACAAGCTGTTCCTGCACGGTTTCAACCGCTTCATGCTGCTCGACACGGTCTCAGTGCGGTCTGGTGTGCGGGGCCGAAATCCCGATGGCAGCGGCGTGTGGAAGTTCCCCTCGCAGCCCACGCCAGGCGCGCCGAACGTGTTCATCGTCCACGATGAGATTGTCATCAACGAAATGATGTATCATGCGCCACCGTTCGATCCGGTGACGGCTCGGACGAGCAACTTTTTGCTCATGGCTTTCACCGGCGCGTGGCGCTACGACGACACCGGCACGGACCTCGGCGTGGCCTGGCGCGCGCCGAACTACGACGACAGCGCGTGGCCGAGTGGCGCAGGGTTGCTGACGTTTGGTGCGCTGCCAGATACGACGGGCACGACGCTCGAGCCGAACCGTACGACATATTACTTCCGCACGAGTTTCAACTTCAGCGGCGCAACGAGCAACGTGACGATCGATGTGTCCGCGGTGGTCGATGACGGTGCGGTGTTCTATTTGAACGGCGCGGAGATTCATCGTCAGAACATGCCAACGGGGGCCGTCACGTTCGCGACTTCGGCGGCCAGTCCTATTAGCAACCCCAACTTGGCGAATCGCATCATCGTGCCCGGGAGCAGTCTCGTCCAAGGCGTGAACGTGCTGGCAGTGGAGGTGCATCAGGTCACTGAGGCGGCGACTTCGAGCGGCATCGTGCTGACCGGCGGCGGGCTGACGCTGGTCGAGGAAGGGCCGGTGGGCGGCACGCCGCCGATGAATCTCGCGCGCCAGCCGGGCGCGTCGCCTTTCGTGATCGATTCTTTAGCGGGCTTTCCGATTCACAACTTCGTCGGGCTGACGGACGGCGTTTACGGAAATCCGAATTCGTGGATTGGCAACTCTGGCAACCCTGGTTACGCGGGCGTGCGCTTCGGCGGACAGTTCACCGTCGGCAGCATCGCCTTCGGACGGGACAACACCGCGGCCTTCGGCGACCGCACGCTCGGCCTTTACACGCTGCAATACACGCGCGTCGCCGCGCCAGGCACGGGCACGACGGTCACGCAGAATCCCGACACCGGCTGGGCGAGCATCGGCACGTTGAATTATCAGAGCGTGGGCACGGGCCTATTCGCGAACCCTTCGCGGCGGCATCGATTTACTTTCACGCCAGTGGACGCGACGGGCATTCGGCTGGTCGTTCCGGGCACAGGCATCGGCGCGGGCACCTGCATCGACGAGTTAGAGGTGAACTCGCCGGAGACCACCGGCGACATTGCGTTCGGAGCGGAACTGACGCTTAAGACCACACTCGAGCCGGCGTTGCCTTATCGAGAATCCGAGGAGGAATGGGTGGAGTTGTTCAACCGCTCGACGAACGCCGTGGATCTCACGGGCTGGCGCCTCGACGCGGGCATCGATTTCCGGTTCACCAACGGGCCAATCGTTGCACCTGGTGCCTTCGTTGTCGTGGCGCGCGACGCCGCGGCGTTGCGGGCGAAGTGGCCGGCAGTCGCGGCGAACATCGTCGGCGATTTCTCGGGTCGGCTTCAGGGCGAAGAAAGATTTCTGCTGCGCGACGCGGCGGGCAATCCCGTGGACGAAACGCGTGTCTTTGAAGGTGGCTGGAGCGACGGCGGCGGTTCGAGTCTCGAATTGCGCGACATCACCGCAGACCACTTGAGCCGCGAAGCCTGGGCCGACAGTGACGAGAGCGCGAAGGGCAGGTGGCAGACCGTAACCTACCGAATGGTCACCGGACAAAATTTCGGCAATGTGAAGTGGAACGAACTCCGCATCGGCCTGCTCGAAGATGGTGTGGTGTTGCTGGACGACGTGAGTGTGGTGCGCGACCCCGACGGCGCGCGCGAGCAACTCATCCAAAACGGCAACTTTGAGACAACCACTGGCAACACGCACTGGCGTTTCCTCGGTCATCATCGTGGTGAGTTCGTTTCCGATCCGGACAACGCGGGCAATCACGTCCTCAAGCTGTCGGCAGGCGGGCGGGCGGTGATGAACCACAACCATGTCGAGACGACGTTCGTGAACAACACGACGCTCACGAACAGCCGGCTTTACGAAGTGAGCTACCGCGGGCGCTGGGTTGCCGGTTCGCCGCAAGTCAGCACGCGCGCCTACTTCGGCAAGCTGGCGAAGGCGACGACGCTCACCATGCCCTCGCGACTGGGCACGCCAGGCGGGCCCAATTCGCGACGTGTGGACAACGCGGGGCCGACCTTCGCCGGATTGCAGCACTCACCTGTGGTGCCGCCGACGAACCAGCCGGTGACTATCTCCGTTCGCGCGAGCGACCCGGATGGAGTCGCGTCCGCCATGCTTTCCTATCGCGTGAACCCGGCAACCACGTTCACAAATGCGCCAATGGCGCTTCAGACGAATGGCGCGTGGACGGCGCAGATTCCCGGTCTGCCCGCGGGGAGAGTCGTCCAGTTCTACGTGACGGCGACGGACACGGCTGGCGCGTCAGCATTCGCTCCGCTGAAAGGCCCTGAGTCCCGCGCGCTTTACCAGGTTGCGGACAACCAGGGCACCGTGCTGCCGGCGCACGAATTGCGGCTCATCATGCTTGATGCCGACCGCGACTTCATGTTCCGCCCGACGAACGTGATGAGCAACGCGCGCAACGGCGCGACGCTGATTTACGACCGCACGGAAGTTTTCTACGACGCCGGCGCGCGGCTTCAGGGCACCGCCGCCAGCCGCATCCGCGACGGCGATCAGTATGTCAGCTACGACATCGATTTCCCGCGCGGGCAGGAGTTTCGGGGTGTGCAGGACAACATCGGCATCGATCGCTCCGGCCGCGCGCCGACGGTGCGGGGACATGACGAAATCTACGTGCTGCACATGTTCCATCGCGCGGGCGTCCCGGCGCCCTACAGCGATCTGTGCTATTTCATTTCGCCGCGCACCATCCACACCGGCACAGCGATTCTGCAATTGGCCGGCTACGGCGGGCGGTTCGTGGAGGAGCAATACGGCGAGGCCGGCTCGGTCTTCAACATGGACGCGACCTACGAGCCGGACACACTTGTCGCGCCGGCTGACCCGGAATCTCCAAAACTTCCCGTCCCGCTTCAGGTGCAGCTCGACACGGACTTCGCCGACCTTGGCGACAAGGAACAATACCGCTCGCCCTTCGACATCCGGCTGCAGAATCGCCGCGATGATTACTCCGGACTGATGCGCCTGTGCCGGGTGATGGGGTCGCCACAGGCGGAGTTCGACGCGCAGATCGCGAGCGTGCTCGACGTGGACGAGGCCACGCGCATGATGGCGCTGGGAATCCTCTGCGGCATCCAGGACACCTACGTCAGCCCGATCTCGTCATTCCGGCATAATCTGCGGCTCATCACCTTCGTCGATGGCGACCCGGCGCACCTGCTTCCGTGGGACATGGATTTCACCTTCGGCCTGCCGTCGAACTCAGCCATCCTGCCGTTCTCCGGCTTCAACTTCGCGAAGCTGATGAACCATCCGGCGACGCGACGCCTGTATCTGCACCACATCAACGACCTGTGCCAGACGGCGTTCAACACCGAATACATGAGCCCGTGGTTCGCGCACTACGGCGGTGTGGTGGGCCAGAACTACAGCGCGGCGACCGCATATGTGAACAGCCGGCGCACGTTCGCGCTATCGCAACTGCCCGCGCAGGTGCCCTTCGCGATCACGTCGAACGGCGGCAACGATTTCACCGCGAACACGAACTTCACCACCCTCGCGGGCACCGGTTGGCTCGATGTGCGCGGCCTCGAAGTGAACGGAATCCCTTACGCGGTGAACTGGACAACCATCACGAACTGGTCGCTTCTCGTACCGCTCGGCGCGGGCGCAAACTTCCTCACCGTGCAGGCCGTGGACCGCAATGGCAATCGGCCCGCGAATCGCACGGACACCATCACCGTCACCAACGCCGCGCCACCCGCGCTGCTGCCCGTGGTCATCAACGAATGGATGGCGGACAACGTCGGTCCGGGCGGCTTCCCTGATTTGACGGATGGCTTGTTCCAGGATTGGTTCGAGCTGTTCAATCCAAACACGAGCGCGGTGAACCTCAGTGGCTATCACCTCACCGACAACTTCACGAATCCGACCAAGTTCACGGTTCCGACGAATACCGTTATTGGGGCTCGCGGCTTTCTCTTGGTATGGGCGGACGAGGACGGTGGGCAGAATTCGGCGACGAACGCCGACCTCCACGCGAACTTCCGCCTCAACAATGGCGGCGAAGTTTTGGGCTTGTTCGCGCCCGACGGCCTCAGTCCACAGCACACCGTGACCTTCGGCTCGCAGTTTCTCAACGTAAGCCAGGGCTTGTTTCCCGATGGCGCGGTCGGCACAGGTTTCCTGATGACGAACTGGACCCCGCGCGCCTCAAATCAAATCGGAATGCCGCCCGCTCCGACCGTCCTGTCGTTCAACCGTGGCGAAGGGGTGCTCCACGTCACGCTGGGGACGATGCCAGGCCGCAGTTACGTCGTGGAATTCTCAGACGATCTCAATGCGCCCGTCTGGGCTTCGTTCGGGCCGGCCCTACGGGCGACCGGCAACACCCTGGCGTTCAACCTGAATATCGGGCCGCAACCACAGCGCTTCTTCCGCTTCAGACTCCAGTAAACACTCGTTCCAACCCCCAACATAGACACCAGCCTGTATGTACGATCATCATTCTTCCGTTTGGTCACTCGGACCTCCGCTGGCGGTGACGCTCGCTGTCGCTGCCTCCCTCTGCTCGCCCCGGGTCCACGCCGCCAGCCCGCGCGTTGTCATCACGCCCGCCCCGGGATTCACCATCGCGTGGGACGGCAACAATGGTGGGTTCAGCAGTCCGGACACCGGCGCGGGGCCGTCGAACAACGTCGCGCTGGCCAGCAGCGGAACAGTGGCTTTCACCAGCAGTGATCTGGGAACGGAGCTGAGTATTCCATTTCATGTTGCCGCCAACTTGAACGATGGCCTCTACGGGAACATTTACAGTTGGATTTCCGGCAGCGCTCCCGATCCCTACGCCGGCCTCCGCTTCGCCAGCAGCGTCAACATCGCCGGCATTGCATGGGGCCGCGACAACGGGCTTGTAGCGGGAGATTCGTGCGGCGGCACGTGCATGGATCGCACCATCGGCACCTACACGCTGCAATTCACCGCGGTCGCCGCGCCCGACGGCACCACGCCCGACACGGGCGACGCGGCGACGGGATGGGCGACCATCGGCACAGTCCAGTATCTGCCGGGAGCGGAGGATGCGAACTTCACGAGCTACCTGCGCCACCGTTTCGACGTGGCCGAGGGCGGCAACCCCATCGCCGCCACCGGCCTGCGCATCAAAGTTTCGATCGGAGGAATCGGCGGCGGACTGGACATCGACGAGATCGAAGTGAACCCGATTGCGGATCCCGTGCCGCCTCTAAGTAATTTCATCGAGATTACATCCGCACCAGGCTTCGCGGTCACCTGGGATCGCAACGAAGGCAACTTCAGCACACTCGATAACCCCGCGCCCGCACCGGTGAATGACGCCTCCGTGTCGCGCGACGCCACACCGTTCACGAGCACCGATCTTGGGCCGGCGCTCGGCGTGCCATTCCATCGCGCCGTCAACTTGAACGACGGCCTTTACGGTAACGCGAACAGTTGGATTCCCAATTTCGTTGGCGGAGATGCGATGCCTTTCGCCGGGATTATCTTTGGACGCCGCCTGCTGCTGCGCAGCGTTGCCTGGGGCCGCGACAATGGGAACGTTGCCGGCGATTGCTGCGGCGGCACACTGACCGACCGCGCGCTTGGAGTGTATGTCCTGCAGGTCACTACCGCCCCGGCTCCCGGTGTTTCGACACCCGAGGCCTGTGGCCCGACGCCCGAGGCTGGCTGGGTCACGGTCGCCACCCTGAACTACAAGGACAACCACCCGACGCACTTCAACTCCCACCTGCGCCATCGCTTCGATGTGACGCAGAATGGCAATCCCATTCCCGCCACTGGCATCCGCATCAAAGTGCCGAATGCCAACAGCGCCATCGACGAGATCGAAGTGAACTCGAACCTCGCCATCGAACAGAATGCCGTGCGCATCACGAATGCGCCGGGCGCGACGATCACATGGGATGGCAACGACGGCCACTTCAACGACCCATCACCCACGGCTGCACCGCCCGCAAACCGGGCCCTGGCGAGCGCTGGCACAACAGCCTTCACCAGCAGCGATCTTGGACCTGAGTTGGGGATTCCCTTCCATCGCGCGGTGAATCTCAATGATGGCCTTTACGGCAATGCCAACAGTTGGATTTCCGCCAACGGCATTGGCGGAACGTCCGATCCCGATCCGTTTGCCGGCCTGAGTTTCGGCGGCACCGTCAGTATCATGAACATCGCCTGGGGCCGCGACAACGGGAACACGGGCGCAGATGCCTGTGGCGGCACATGCATGGACCGATCGCTCGACACCTACCGGCTGCAATACACCACCGTCGCCGCGCCTGACGCCAGCACGCCCGACACCGGCGACGCCGCGACTGGCTGGCAGGATGTTGGCACGGTCACCTACGCAAGCGCCGCGCCGCCGTTTTTCGCGCCCCACCTCCGCCATCGCTTTGAAATCGCCGCCGCTGACCTGCCGCTCGCCGCCACCGGCATCCGCATCAAAGTGGCGAACGGCGGGACCGCGATTGACGAGATTGAGGTCAACACCTCCACCACCGCGCCGATTCCGCCGCGACCCGTCGGAATCACTTCCACCGCCGGTTACAGCATCGCGTGGGACGGCAACGATGGTCATTACAACGATCCTGCCGTCGGCGCCGCGCCGCCGCCGAATCGCGCGCTTGCCACCGGCGGCACCGTGGCCTTCACGAGCACCGACCTCGGTCCGGCGATTGGCGTTGCGTTTCATGTGGCCGCAAACTTGAACGACGGCCTCTACGGCAACGCGAACAGTTGGATTCCGAACTTCATCGGCGGCGATCCCGCTCCGTTCGCCGGCTTGAGTTTCGGCGGCGCTGTCTCCATCACCAACATCGCCTGGAGCAGGGACAACGGGAACATCGCGGGGGATTGCTGCGGCGGTACGCTCGCCGATCGCGCACTTGGCCTCTACACTGTTCAGATCACCACCGTCGCCAACCCCGATGCGACCACCGCGGACACCGGCGACGCCGCCACCGGTTGGGAGACCGTTTCCACCATCGAATATCGCCGCGATGAGCCGCCCGCCTTCAATGCACACCTGCGCCACCGATTCGAACTGTCCTCGGACGGCGGCGGAATCAGCGCCACCGGCCTGCGCATCCTCGTGCCGAACAGCTCCAGCGCCATAGACGAAATCGAAGTCAACACGGCGACCTCCGCCCCGCCCCCGCGCCTGGCCATCGCAAAGTCCGGCGCCAATGCCGTCATTACCTGGAGCGGCGGCGGGGGCCTCGAATTCGCGACGAGTATCGCTGGCCCCTGGACGTGCGTCGGCGACGCTCTCCCGACCGGCTACACCGTACCCCTCAACGGGGCCAATACGCGCTTCTACCGCGTGCGCCGCTGAAAGCCGGCGACGCCAAACTCGGATAGAGCGGTTCTCAAAAGAAGTTTCCGGATGGTTTCGGCAACGTGGCTTGCTGCGCCTCACAGAGGCGCGGTCCGGAGCGCGGGTCGCGACAATCACTCGGCGTCTGCAGCCCTGCCATCCGGATGCTTCACGCAAGAATGGCCCGAATCACTTCTCCATGCACGTCGGTCAGACGCCGCTGGATTCCGTTGTGCTCGAAGGTCAACGCCTCGTGGTTCAGGCCGAGAAGGTGCAGAATGGTGGCGTTGAAATCGTGGATGGAGAGAACGTCCTCCACGGCTTTGCGACCGAGTTCGTCGGTGACGCCGTGACTGACGCCCCGTTTCACACCGGCGCCGGCCAGCCAGCAAGTGAAGCCGTCGGGGTTGTGGTCACGGCCCAGCGCGCCCTTCTGGAACATGGGCATGCGGCCAAACTCGGTACACCAGACGACGAGTGTGTCCTCCAGCAAGCCGCGCTGTTGCAGGTCCCGCACGAGAGCGGCGGCCGGCTGATCCATGATGGCGGCGTGTTTGTCGTATTGCTCCTTGAGCTTGTTGTGGCCGTCCCAGTTGAGTTCGCCGCCGCTGGCGTAGGCGCCGTTGAAGAGTTGCACGAAGCGCACGCCGCGCTCGATCAAGCGTCGCGCCAGGATGCAGTTGCGCGCGAAGGCGGCTTTGGTCGGGTTTTTCGCGTCGTCCGCGCCGTAGGCCGTGAGAAGGTGCGCCGGCTCGGTGGAGAGGTCGCTGATTTCCGGGACGCTCAATTGCATCCGCGCCGCGAGTTCATAACTGGCGATGCGCGCGGCGAGTTTGCTGTCACCGGGATGCTCCACGAGGTGGCGCGCGTTCATCTTCCGCAGGAGCGCCCGCGCCGCGTCATCGCCGGCCCTGGTGACACTCGCGGGTGGCGAGAGATGGCGCACCGGTTCACTCGCGCTCATCGGCGTGCCCTGGAAAACCGCGGGAAGGAAGCCAGCGCCCCAGTTGTTCATGCCGGCCTGCGGCACGCCGCGCGGGTCGGGAATCGCGACGAACGCCGGCAAGTCCTCGTTTTCGCTGCCAAGCGCGAAGCTCACCCATGCGCCCACGCTGGGAAAACCGTCGAGCACCGAACCGCTCGAAAGAAAATTCTCCGCCGGGCCGTGCGTGTTCGACTTGCTGGTGAGCGAGTGAACAAACGCGATGTCGTCGGTCAGCTCCGCGAGATGCGGAATCAAGTCGCTGACCCATTTGCCCGATTGTCCGCGCGGACGAAACGCATATTGAGGCCGCGCCAGGTCGCCCGCCGGTCCCTGAAATGTCACCGGTGGTCCGCCCGCGAGCGGCTTGCCATCGTGCTTGATCAGCTCCGGCTTGTAATCCCACGTCTCCAACTGGCTCACCGCTCCCGCGCAGAAGATCATGACGACGTTCTTCGCTTTCGCCGGAAAATGCGGCGCTCGCGGCGCGAATGGGCGCGCCGGTTCTATTACGGGCGCCGTCGCCGCGAGCAGTCCATCGCGCCCCAGCAAGCTCGCGAGCGCAATGCCGCCGAGCGCGGTGGCGTTGTCGGAGAGAAACTGCCGGCGGTTGAGCAGGTGGCGGCCGGAGAGCGAAGGAGTGTTCATGGCACGAACAGAAACTCGTTCGAGTTGAACAACGCGCGACAAAGCGTGGCGAGGCCATGCTCGCGAACAACAGGGGCAGCGTCGGCAAATTCCCTGGCAGTGGGCGCGCGACTCAAAGCGAGTTGATAGGCGCGGCGAACTTGTTGCGCGACGTCGTCACCGGTTTCCTGTTTTACACGGGCGGCGAACGCGCCGGAGGCGTCGATGGTGAAGCGGCTGTTGAAAAGATTGAGCGCCTGGATGGGCGTGGTGCTTTCGCGGCGGCGGGCGGTGCTCTGGCCGGCGTCGGGACAGTCGAACGCGCCGAAGACGGCTTCGCGTTCGCGGCGAATTTTGTGGGCGTAAATCATCCGGCGCAGGCCGTCGCCGGTGAAGGACTCGACGGGCTTGAAGCCGCTGAGGCCGCCGCGTTTGTCGAACAGGTCGAAGCCCCGGCCATACATCTTCACATTCAACGTGCCGCTCACGGCCAGCATGGCGTCGCGGATGGTTTCGGCTTCGAGCCGGCGCGTCGGGTAGCGCCAGAGGAGCCGAGCCTCGGCATCCTTCGATTGCGTGGTACGATCGATGCGGCTCGATTGGCGATAAGTGGAGGAGCTAACGATGAGCCGGTGCATGTGTTTCATCGACCAGCCGGAGCGGATGAATTCCGTCGCGAGCCAGTCGAGCAGTTCGGGATGCGACGGGCGCGTGCCATTAAGTCCGAAGTCACTCGGCGTCTCGACGAGACCGGCGCCGAAGTGGCCTTGCCAGATGCGGTTCACTATCACGCGGGGAGTCAGTGGATTGTGGGGACTGGCGATCCACTCGGCCAGTGCACGGCGGCGCGCCTGCTCAACTGTGTCGCCCGCGAGCTTTGTCGTACCAAGCACACTCAACACCGCCGGGACAATTTCGTCCTTCGGTTGCTCAGGGTCGCCGCGGCTCAGGAGGTGGATTTTGTCCGGCGCGTGAAACTTGCCGGAAAAGGCAAGCCGTCCCTCCACCGAGGCGCGGATTTTTCCCTCCAACGCTTTCTTCTCGTCCATCAGCCGCGTTGCTTCTTTCGCTTCTTCGGCGTTGAGTCCGGCGAGGGAAACTGGCGCGGCCTTGTCTCCTGCCGGCTGTGCGGCCCGGTCGGATGAATCGGCTACCGTACGCCAATCGCCGCGCTCACCGGCCACTTCGACGACGTAATTCGTCGCAAGGCGGTCGGAGAATTTGCCCTCGCGGTCGCGGCCCCAGACGACGCGGTCAATGATCTGTTCCCGGGGCAATTCGATCACGACCCAGCCCTGGCCGCGCTCATTCGACATCCAACTCCGCGAGTTGCCGTACTGGCCGTCGTTGACAAAACGCAGCTCGTGGCGATCGGCGACCACGGTGTTGCCCGAAGACGTGACCGTCGTGCCGACGCTGGCCAGGGCAACGTTTTCGCCGGACACGTTGAAAGCTTCCAGTTCGTCCACGCAGGGTTCGAGGTTGTTCGTCCCGCGGATGGTGAGACGCACACGCTTCGCCATCGCCGGTGAAAAGCGGTCGGTGTTCATCCGCGCATTCACCGGTGGACGAAGGGGCGGCACGGAAGCGAGCACCTGCAAAGCGTCTGGGGACGGCCCCGCTTCCAGCGTGTAGGCAGTGGCGAGGCGATCGCTGAATCGTCCCTCGCGGTCCCGGCTCCAAACGATCTTTGAGAGGCGCCTCGGCTGTGGTAGCTCGAACATCACCCATCCGCGACCCGCGCTGTCGGACATCCAGCTCCGCGAGTTGCCATACCGGCCGTCGTTGATGTGATCCAGCCGGTGAGCGTCCGAGGTGCGGCTGCCCGACGCCGTGACCTTCGTGCCGAGCGAGGCGAGCGCGACGTTTCGCGGCTGCGGTTCGTCGGTGAAAATCTCGAGCTCATCCATGCACGGCTCGATGAGACCCAGCGACGCGTGCAGGTTCGCATCGTGGATGGAGAACCGCACAAACTTCGCCGTGAGCGACGGAAAGTTCTCCACGTTTTCCTTCGCGCTCGTTGGTTTCGCGGGGCCGGAACCCGGCCGGGCCAGCGGCACGAACTGACCGAGCTGCCGGTCAACTTCGGCCACACGCGCCTTCAAGGTTTCCTCCTCCTTGCGCATCGCATTGGCCTCGGGCGTGCGCATTTCGCGGTCTTCGTACTCCACGCCCGCGACGAATGCCTGCATCGCGTAGTAATCGCGCTGGAGGATTGGGTCGAACTTGTGATCATGGCAGCGCGCGCAACCCACGCTCAGGCCAAGGAAAGTTTGTGAGATGTTCACTACGATATCGTCGAGCGAATCCTGTCGGGCCAGTCGCTTGGACGGTTCGTCCTGCCCGATCTGTCCCGGCAACAGCACCGACGCAGTGATGAGAAACCCCGTCGCCGCGTCCTCTCCGAGCGCATCGCCGACGATCTGGTCACGGATGAACCGATCGTAGGGAGTGTCCTTGTTCAACGCACGGATGACATAATCGCGATACGGCCAGGCATGGGGGCGCTCGGTGTTCACTTCGAATCCGTGCGTGTCGGCGTAGCGCACGAGATCGAGCCAATGCTGAGCCCAGCGTTCACCGTGGCGCGGCGACCGAAGCAACTCATCCACCGCGTGCTCCCAGGCATCGGGCCGTCGGTCTTTGACAAAGGCCGCGACTTGTTCAGGCGACGGTGGCAATCCAATGAGATCGAAATAAACCCTCCGTATCAGACTGACGCGATCCGCTTCCGGCGATGGCTTCAGCCCTTCCATTTCCAGGCGCGCGAGAATGAACTTGTCGATGTCCGTGCGCGGCCATGCCTTGTTGCGCGTCTTCGGCGTCGTGGCCGGGACCAGCGGCTTGAAGGACCAATGATCCGACTTGTCGCTGGTGAGTTCTGCCGCGACAACCGGCGCGGAGTTTGCCATCAGCAGAAGGTTCACGAGCAGCGCGAGTTCAGCACTCCACCGCCCTCGGCTCGCACGCTTCATGACAAGCTGCTTCATACGCGCGCGATTCGCATCAAGACAGAATTCCATGGACCACGCTACCTTCCACGTCGGTCAGGCGGCGTTCCAGGCCGTTGTGATAATACGTCAACCGCTCATGATCGAGGCCGAGAAGGTGCAGGATGGTCGCGTGGAAGTCGTGGACGGTGACGACATTCTCGACCGACTTGTAGCCGAAGTCGTCGGTGGCGCCGTAGCTGAAACCTTTCTTCACGCCGGCCCCGGCCAACCAGCAGGTGAAGCCGTTCGGATTATGGTCGCGGCCCTGCGCTCCCTTTTGGAACGTCGGCATGCGGCCGAATTCCGTACACCAGACGACAAGGGTGTCTTCGAGCAGGCCGCGCTGCTTGAGGTCGATGAGAAGGCCGGCGGTCGGCTGGTCGAGCACGGGGCCGTGCAGGCTGTATTGCTTGAAGAGTTCCTTGTGGCCATCCCAGTTGCTCACGCCTTCGCCGCCGGTTTGGTAGGCGCCATTGAAGAGCTGCACGAAACGCACGCCCTTTTCGATCAAGCGACGGGCGAGAATGCAATTGCGGGCGTAGGCGGCCCGCAGGTCGTTCACCTTCGAGCCGCCTTCGTCCGCGCCGTAGAGCCGGAGGATGTGCGCCGGCTCGTTGGAGAGATTGGCAACTTCCGGAATGGTGAGTTGCATCCGCGCCGCCAGTTCATAGCTCGCGATGCGCGCAGCGAGTTCGGAGTCGCCAGGGAAATGTTCCGCGTGGCGTTCGTTGAGCCGTTGCAGAAACCCGCGCGTCGCCGTGTCGCGACTTGCGGAAATGGAGCCGGGCCGGGCTAGGTTGCGAATGGGATTCGTCGCGTTGAATTCCGTGCCTTGAAATGCCGCCGGCAGAAATCCGGGCGCCCAGTTGTTCACGCTATTCTGCGGCTTGCCGCGCGGATCGGGGATGGCGACGTAAGCGGGCAGGCTCTGGTCGGCGCTGCCCAGCGCGTAAGTGACCCACGCGCCCGCGCTGGGAAAGCCATCGAGCGTGAAGCCCGTGGACATGTAGTTCTCACCGGGGCCGTGCGTGTTGGTCTTGCCCTGCATCGAGTGGACGAAACAAAGGTCGTCCACGAGCGCGCCGAGATGTGGCACGAGGTCGGAAACCATTTTGCCCGATTGACCGCGCGGGCGGAACTCCCATGGGCTCCTTGTCAGCGCGCCCTGTTCGCCCTGAAAGGTGATCAACTTCTCGCTGCCGGGCATGGGTTGGCCGTGACGGCGAATGAGTTCGGGTTTGTAATCAAACGTATCGAGCTGGCTGCATGCGCCACTGCAAAAAATGACGAGCACGTTCTTCGCGCGCGGCGCGAAATGCGACGCACGCGGCGCATAGGGATGTCCCGGATGAATCACGGGCCGCAGCGGTTCCTTGCCCGACACGCTTGCGGCAAGCAATCCCTGTTTGCCGAGCAGGTGGGTCAACGCGA
>Ga0137433_1000712_pt1 | contig 16479 bp, 23 predicted proteins | sample EasRivERMZT840_2_FD_102335 | JGI IMG/M metagenome (GOLD analysis project Ga0137433, IMG submission 102335) | Soil microbial communities from meander-bound floodplain in the East River, Colorado, USA - East River MetaG ERMZT840_2 | ecosystem: Environmental > Terrestrial > Soil > Floodplain ...
GAAGTGCACCGGCAAGGCCAAAGACGAGCCGGCGGGCGATCCCGTCGAGATGGGCGTTCCGCGCGTGCTGGTCACCGGGGGCAAAGTCCCGCAAACGAGCATCAACAGCCGCACGACGACTGTCGATCCTCGCACGACGACGATCACGAATCGTCGCGACGGCAATCCTCCGACTGGCGAGACGGAACTCGCGCTGCGCTCTGCAAGCGTCTCAGGACGCATCGACGGAGCGCCCGCACACGTGCCCCCGGATGCTGTCGATCGCGTCCGTGGAGCCGAGGACAGCAAGCGCAGGGCGGTCCTATACGGTGGACTGAGCACGGGCATCGCTGGAATCGTCCAGCCCGTCGCTCCGCGCGCGCGTCCGCTGGGCGAGACGAGCTTGAAGGAGGCGCAGGGGCTTCCGCACGTCGGCGAGGGCATTCTGTCCGGAGTCGTCGGCGTCATCCCTGCTCACGAGATGGAGCGACACGACGCGCCGACCGTCAACGTGTCGGGCACCAAGTCGGTCTACGTCGAGGACAGCTTCCAGCAGTCGCAAGCAGCGGAGAAGCGTCGGCAGGAACTCGTCGCGGAGAGCAAAGCGGCGCAGGATCAGGCCGAGCAGCGGAAAGAGCGACAGACGAAGCTGAAGCGTCGCTCGAAGGGCAAGCCGCGCGCGAAAGGCAACAAGGGCAAGCGCAAGACGAAGGGCGGCTCGAAGCACTGAGATCGCGAGACGCTGGACAGTCAACAGGGTTCGCGACATCGGAGCGCGGGAGAGGTTACCTTCCGGCGAGCATATCGTGCCGAAAGGCCGCTCCGATCCTTTTTCATCCGGAGGAGTCATGGCAGCAACAGGTCGAGTCGAGCGCATCGACAGTCTCAACGAGCAACTGGTCGATCAGACTGCGCAGTCGCCAGCCGCGACAGCGAAGTCCAGTCCGCAGACGATGGGCGAAGTCTCGCGCACGGTCACGCATCACAACGATCAGGCTCCGGTCATCACGAACGGACGCGGCACGCCGTCGCGCGCGAACGCTGGGATGCCGTCGTAATGCATCTCAAAGAGCTGTTCTCGGACGCCTTCCACGGGAACGGTGACGCCATTTGGGTGCTCACGTTCTCAGCGATCACGATCTTTCTGATGGTCGCATTCGTTCAGGTCATCACTCGATAGATAGGAGAGTCAGCATGGCGAAGAAGAAGCAAGCGACTGCATCCGCGTCGAAGGAAGCGTTCGACATCACGACTGTCAAGCGTCCGATCACGATGCGTCGCAGCGATCCGCGCGCAGCGGCGATCGAGGGAGACGATCCCTTTCCGGACGGCTACGTTGCTGCTGATGTCGTGTCGGGCATCGACACGGACGACGAAGCGGAAGTCGGCCAGAAGGTGCTCTCTCACAACGAGCGCGGCGCACGTCGCGCAGCGTTCAAGTCGAAGCGGTAACGACGACAGACAGAGGGAGCCGTCATGCCGGTAGACTCGAAGCATCGAGAGTTCGATACCTTCGCGAAGAAGTGGCAGCGCTGTCGGGACGCTGCGGGCGGAACGGACGCCGTGAAGTCACGCGGCGTCGAGTATCTGCCTATGCTCGAAGGACACATCGGCGTCGAGATGGGGATCTTCGGGACCGCGTATGACGGCTACCTCAAACGAGCGCTCTTTTATCCCGCTGTCGATCGCACAATCGGAGGACTGGTCGGTGTGATGTTCGCGCATCCTCCGACCGTGAAGGGCGTCTCGAAAGCGTATGAGAGTCACTTCGAGGACATCACGCAGACGGGCCTATCGCTCGCGCAGTATGCGCTGCTGCAAGCGCGAGAGATCATCACAGTCGGCAGGTCAGGCACGCTTGTCGAGTTCCCTCCGGACGTGCAAGGAGAGAGCGTGCAAGCTGTCGCGTCGAAGCGTCCCTATTGGGTGCAGTATCGCGCGGAACAGATCATCAATTGGAAGACGATCCGCATCGGCGGCGTCAACAAGCTGTCTCAGCTCGTGCTTCAGGAGGAATACGAGAGCGCGAAGATCACTGACGGCGTCGTTGACGAGTTCGAGGTCGAGCATCTCCCACAGTTTCGCGTGCTCCGTCTCGACAACGTCGGACGCTACACAGTGCAGCTCTATCGCGAGAAACGCGGAGACGACGGGAAGATCACGAAGAACGCGTTCATCCCATTCGGCGATCTCGTCGTTCCCGTGCGTCGCGCGAAGCCGCTCGACTTCATCCCGTTCTCGTTCGTGAGTCCGATCGGCATCGACGACGGCTGCGAGCATCCTCCGCTACTCGATCTCGTCGATGTCGATCTCTCGCACTATCGCACGAGCGCGGATCAGGAGCACGGCGCACACTTTACGGCGTGCCCGACTCCAGTCGTGACGGGTCACGTTCTGAACAGAGACTCGCAAGGCAACATCAACGAGAGTCTCCCGATCGGATCGGGAACCGCGTGGGTGTTTCCGAATCCCGATGCCGACGCCAAGATGCTTGAGTTCTCGGGCGCAGGACTCGCGAGCCTGAAAGATCTGAAGGAGGAGAAGCGACTTCTGATGATCACGCTCGGCGCACGAATGCTGGAGACGCAGAAAGCGGACGCAGAGGCAGCGGAGACAGTTCGCTTGCGTCACGCTGGAGAAGCGAGCGCGATCGGAGTCGCGAGTCAGTCGCTCGGACAGCACATCACGCAATGTGTGCGCTGGCATCTCTTCTGGATGGGCCTCGATCAAAGCGTCGCGGACGCTGCGCTGGTCGAACTGAATCCGGAAGCGATGGAGCAATTGACCGCAGAGGAGATGACGCAGCTCGTGGCCGCATGGCAAGCAGGAGCGATCTCGAAGAAGACGCTCTATTGGAACTTGCAGTGGGGCGAGTGGGCACGTCCCGATGTCACGTTTGAGCAGGAGCAGACAGAGATCGAAAGCGAGGAACCCGATGATCCTCCGCTTGACGAGGGCGATCCTGCGGATCCGAGTGCTCGCGCTGCTCTCCGTCCTCGGCCTGTGCGGGAATCCTGACAAGTTCCAACACGTTAGAACATGCCGATCTCGACGCCGAACATCGTCCCGATCGCTGACAGACTGAAGGGTCACGCGCGGAGACAGTTTCTCTCTGCGCTCGACAAGCTCCGCAAGGAAGCGTCAGCCTCGCAGATTGTGCGTGCGATCGAGATCGGCGAGCTGGGCGCAGTCCAGTCCGCGATCAAATACGCGAAGCTGTCCGTCCATCTCGAACCCCTCCTCGGCACAATGAACGCGGCGATCGTTGCTGCGGGTAAAGTCACGATCCAGAACATCGGTGTGGCTGTTCGCTTCGACATGCGGAATCCGTTCGCGGAGCAAGCGGCGATCACGCACAGAGCGCGACTTGTGCGAGATGTCTCGACAGCGACGCAGAAGGGCATCGCGAATCTCGTTCGCAAGGGACTTGCGGAAGGGATCCCTCCGCGCGATCTCGCGAAGCTCGTCAAGCCCATGATCGGGCTGACGAATAATCAAGCGAGCGCTGCGCTGAATCTGCGGAAGACGCTACTCAAGCACGGCGTATCCAAGGAAGTCACGAGCAAGACCGTTGGTCGCTATATCGAGAAGAAGCTCCGAGAGCGCGCAGAGACGATTGCGAGGACGGAGACGATCCGCGCGAGTAACGCAGGGACACAGGCGGCGTGGTCGGAAGCTCGCGAGCGCGGACTTATTCGCGTCGGTGGAGAACCGAGAGAGTGGATCGCTGCGTATAGCGAACGCACGTGTCCGATCTGTCAAGCACTCGACGGAGAGACGGTCCCATTCGATGCGGTCTTCAGTAACGGCAGCATGTATCCTCCCGCCCATCCGCGCTGTCGATGCGCGGTCGGGCTTGTTTACGAGAAGGTGTGACGATGGAAGAAATCAAGCGAGAGAAAGGCTACGGCGTGACGCTTAGCGATGAGAGCGTCAAGCGATTCGAGGACGATCAGAAGGAGCACGGGACACAAGTCGCGATATTCAACCTTATCTTCCTTCTCTGCGATTCCATCATGCGGAATCTCGGCGACGTGGGGAAAGTCAGCGTAGAGCCGAAAGAAATTGTTGGCGGGAGTCGGAGAATAGTGTAAATTTTTGAGCCGTGACCCGCGACGGGTCCGCATATGTCCGCTGAGCGGACGGAGATCTCTCGAATGCTGAAAGCGACAATCGACACGACGACGTATGAGGGACTGCCCGCCGATCTCAAGAAGGAATACAAGCAGGGAGAGGCCGGACGTTACGTCCTCGACGTGGAGGGCATGAAGCCTGAGAGCGAATGGCGCGACGCCAAAGAGAAGCTCGCAGACTTCCGCGATAACAATCGCACGCTGTTCAACGAGAACGAGGCACTCAAGCGCAAGGTCGAGGACTTCTCGACGAAGTTCGGCGATCTCGATCCCGTCAAAGCGCGCGAAGCGCTCGAAGAAGTGGACAAGATCGGCAAGCGCACGGGCGGCAAGAAAGCCGAAGAGCTTGACTCGTTCGTGAAGTCCGCGATCGACGCGGCGCTCGCCCCCGTGACAGCGCAGCTCAAAGCAGCGGAGAAAGCGCAGCAAGAGGCACAGCAGCGCGCCGAGGCGTCAGCGTTCAGAGAGACGATCGGAAGCGTCGCGAAGTCGAAGGGCGTGAAAGACGCGCGGCTTCGCCACGTTCTACTGGACGCCAATGACCCGTTCGAGTATCGTGATGGTAAGGTGGTCGCAAAGCAGGGGCGACGCGATCCGAAGGATCCTGATCGCGAACTGACTCCGGAAGCGTGGTTCGACGAACTCATGACGAAGGATCCGGATCTCTTCGAGCGCAGCGGAGGCGGCGGCGCAGAGCATCAGGGCAGCGGGTTCCCAGCGTTCAACAGCAACAACGGACGCGCGCGAGTCATCAAGATTCCTTCCGGCGGTCCCGTGAACTATCGCGAGCTGGGCGTCACCGAGGACCAAGTCATCAAGGGCGAGGTCGTCATCGAGCGCATGTAGCAAGTCAACGACGACGACACACGCCGATGCGTGAGGTTGTCACAGCCCCGAGGGCTGCTGTTCAGAACAAAGTCTCAACAGGAGTCCGTAAATGGCTGTCAACAACCTCACGCAGTATATCCAGCCGCTACTTGCCGCTGGGATGCGCGCATTTCGTCAGCGCATCATTCTGCCCCGCTTGGTCAATCGCTCGTTCGATCGCGTTCCCGGTCAGAAGTTCTCCACCGTCCAGATCCCGATTCCGTCCGCGCTGACTGCGACGGATGTGGTTCCGGGTCACGTCGCTCCGGACACCGAAGCGCTCGCGCCGACTTACATCCAGTTGGTCATGGACCAATGGAAAGAGTCCGCGTTCACGCTCACGGATGCGGATCTCATGAAGGTCAAGTCGGGAATCATCCCGATGGCTGCGGAGAGCGCTGCTCAGGCGCTCGCGGAAGCCGTCAATACGCAGGTGTGGACGCGCGCAAAGGGCTTCGGCAACTTTGCCGGGACGCCCGGCACGACTCCGTTCGCAACGGACCTGACGACCTACACGAACGCGCGGAAGATCCTCAACAAGCGCAACATCCCGAAGGACAATCGCTTCGCGATCATCGACGCGGACGCGGAAGCGAACGCGATCAATCTGCGCGCGTTTCAGGACGCGGCGTGGCGAGGCGACACCGCTGGAATCGTCGAGGGCGAGATCGGGCGGAAGCTCGGAGCGCTGTGGGTGCAGGACAACGGCGTGCCGTATCAGGCGACCGTCGCTCTGACGGCTGGCGCTGCGACCGTCAACGGCGTCAACGCGAAGGGCGCGAAGGTCGTCTCGATCGCGAAGGCGACGAACGCGTCGGGCTTGCTCGCGGGCGACGTGATCACGATCGCGCACGGCGGCTTGACGGGCAACGTGGATTACGCTGTCGATACGGCGGTCACGCTGGCTGTCGGCAATACGTCCGTGACGCTGACCGAGGGTCTGCGCGTCGCGACGGCTGGCGGTGAAGTCGTGACGCTGCGCGCGGCGCACGTGAAGAACATCCTGTTCCATCGCGACGCGATCGCGTTCGGCACGCGTCCGCTCGCGGAGAGCACACCGGACGGCGCTGGCGGCATGGCGATCTTCGACAGCACCGTGGACGACGAGTCGGGTCTGATCCTCCGGCTCGAACTCACGCGCGAATACAAGCAGTGGCGCTGGTCCTACGACGTGATGTGGGGTTCCGCGCTCGTGCGTCCGGAAGCTGGCGCGATCATGGCCGGGTAACGGAGCGTCGCGCGCTCTCAACAAACAAAGGGCCGCACGCTTTCACAGCGTCGCGGCCCTTTCCGCTTTCAGCAACAGATCCGGAGAACACGTCATGGCAAAGTCTGTCCGTCGCGCTACTGCGCAGGAGCTTTCGTGGTTCCAGCGCAACGATCAGCGTCGCGATGAAGTCCTGAGGATGATCGCGCAGACCAAGAGCAACGTCACGCGTTACACGACGATGCTCAATCCCTCGCTCGAACCTCACGAGCGTCCGCACGTTGAGGAGTTTCTCGATCGTTTGCCGAAGGGCAAGGATGCCGGGAAGGTGCTCAGCGAGATCGGGCGCTTCGGGATGAAGGCAGCGCTCGATCGCGGTCTGCCTCCGCTGCGTCTGCCCACGAGCGCAGTCACGAATCAGTTCAAGCAAGACATCATCAACGGCGTTCACGAGACAGGTGACGCCTACAAGATCGCGCTCTACGTCGCAGCGAGCACGATCGGCGCAGGAACGACTGCCTACACCGCGACGAACGAAGTCGCGAATGGCGGCGGCTACACAACTGGCGGTCTGACGCTCGCGGGTCGCGCTGTCTCGCTCGACGGATCAACAGCGATCCTTGACTGGACGACGGATCCGCAGTGGACTTCCGCGACGATCACAGCGCGCGGCGCGATGATCTACAACGACACGCCCACGTCGCCCGCCGATCCCTCGATCGCTGTCCTCGACTTCGGATCGGACATCGTCAGCACTGCTGGCAACTTCACCGTCGTTCTGCCCGCAGCGGCAGCGGCTACGGGACTCGTGCGCATCGCATAGGAGCATTCATGGCGAGAGCAATTATCCTCAGCATCGAGGGAGACATCGTCCCGGCTGCTGGAGACACGGACGATGTGCGCTTTCTCGTGCGCTTCGCTGGCGCGGATCTCGTTCCGATCGTCGGCTCGTCACGCGACAACGATTACGTGACGGTCAATCTGAATCTCGTATCGGACAGCACGGCAACGATCGGAACGAAGATCGCGGCGGCTGTGCGAGCGCGAGCGACAGCGCGCGGATTCACCGTGCCGAACAATCAGGGACTCTCGCCCACGTGGTCGAAGTTCTAAGGGACAGCCCATGCTGATTCTTGCTGCGACGACTGACAAGCTGCGCGCGGTGACAAGCGCAGCGGCGACGGTGGACGTTCACGCGTCGTTCGTGGACTTCTCCGCAGGAGTCGCTGCCGCTGGTCGTCAGAACACCGCGATCACGACAGCGACGACGACGGACGTAGTTGCGGCTCCTGCGGCATCGACTGTGCGCAATATCAAGTCGATGACGATCCGCAACAAGCACGCGACGCTGTCCGTAGACGTGACGCTGACATTCGATCAAAACTCCACCGTCTTCGAGATCGCGAAGTGGACGCTCCGCGCTGGTGAGAGTGTCGAATACAGCGAGGGCAACGGATTCACGATTGGATATCTCGCGTCGCCTCCGTCTCCGACATTCTCGACAGCGGATCAGACAGCGAACGCCGCCGATACCTACATCACGGGATCGGCGATTGCGATTCCTGCGGGTCGTCCGCTTGCGATCGGAACAATCCTCACGTGGAAGTTCACGATCACGAAGACGGGCGCGGGCACAGCTACGCCGATCTGGAGCGTGCGCTTCGGCACGAACGGAACGACAGCAGACACGGCGCGCAACACGTTGACGGGTCCAGCGCAAACGGGCGTGATCGATACGGCGTTCGTCGAGATTCAAGCGATCGTGCGTGGACCGCTGAGCGGATCGGGCATCGTTGCGGCGACGATCGATCTCGCGCACGCACTCTCCGCGACTGGATTCGCGAACGTCGCGCATCACGTGGGCTATGTCGCGTCGTCTGGCTTCGACGTGACGGTCAATCCTCTCATCGCTGGCGTCTCGGTCAATCCGGGCACCGCTGGCGTCTGGACGATCACGCAAGCGACAGGCACGATCCAGAATCTCTAATGGCGATCACGACAGTCGCGACGATCCAGACGCAGCAGCGAAATCCTGGCAACCCATGGGAGTCCGGTGACGTTGTCGTGCCCGTGGATGCTGTCGGCTTCGCGCGCATCATTGCGGATATGAACGACGGCGACTATCTCGACACGGCGAACACGCTGACGATCAGCATTGTTGAGCGTCGCAATGGCGAGTCAGTCATAGTCGCGGGTCTGCTGTGGATAGGAGGCGCGACAAACGATCCAGAGCTTGGCGTGAATGCGCGTCCGTTCGTTGATCTCGCTCTGGAGAAGTATCGCGGTCGGACGCTGTTCGCGCGCATTCAGACGAACGTGCGTTTTCGTGTAGGTGCTCGACTCGAAACGAGTCCCGATCCGTTCTGGTTGTAGTCCTGACCTGCCATGATCAACGCAGGTAACTCAACTTCATCAGGATTTTCTGCGACAGCCTCGCCAGTTACCGCATTCCCAAGCAACGTCGTCGCTGGCAATCTGCTGTTCCTCGCGATGCGCAACGCGAGCGCGACGAACACGATTACATCGATCACGGACACGCGCGGCAATACGTGGAACGTCTCCGCGCAGCGCTACGGAACGGCCGCAGGTCGCGACGGCTGGATGGCGTGGTGTATCGCGAACAGTTCTGGATCTTGCACGATCACTGTCAATACATCCATCAACGAGTCAGGCACACTCGGCGTCGCAGAGTTCGATATCGAAGGCACGTTCGCATTCGATCTCGATGACGCTTCGGCATTCTCAAATAGCAGCACATCGAATCCAATCACGAACACGAGAACACCGACCGTTATTAAGGGCGCTGGTATCTCGTGGACGATGTCTTCGGGCAACGTCAATATCAGCTCAGTCAATAGCGGAGAGACGAATGTAACGAACGTATCAGGGCAGCGGATTCACATCTTCTTCAAGGTGTTCACGTCCGCAGTCGGTCAGTCTCACAACGTCACTTTTGCAACGTCAGCGTCGACCACATTCCCGCTGATCCTGTTTCAAGATCTCGATCTACCCACAACGATCGAAGTTCCGGATCCCGTCTTCAACGAACTCGTCATTGGCGATGCGTGGTTCGATCCGCAGGTTGCGGGTCCAGCATGGTTCGACAAGTCGCTATCTGCGGACGTAACCGGGAGCACGAACGGGACCGCGAACCCGTCCGGCGTCTCTGCGTCGTCTGCTGTCGGAAGCGTCACGACGAGCGGCGACGCTTCGACGATGACGCATGTCCTCGCGAGCAGCGATGTCTACATCACGGACCCGCTCTGGCACACGTCCGGCTATTACGACGCTGGCGTCGTCTCGACGAGCGCTGTCGGTAGCGTCAGCGTCACGGGTTCCGCCGTCAGCAATCAGACGGGCGTCGCAGCGTCGAGCGCTGTCGGGACTGTCAGCGCTTCCGGAACGGGAGGCGGCGCGGCGAATGCGACTCCGTCCGGCGTCTCAGCGTCGAGCGCAGTCGGCACAGCCGTCGCGAGCGGAGCTAGCTCGACAGCACCAAACGGCGTAGGAGCGACGAGCGCGCTCGGCTCCGTCTCAACGTCCGGCACTGCGGTCGTTTCCGTCACTGGAGTCAGCGCAGCGTCAGCAGTCGGCACTGTGAGCGTCAGCGCTTCCGCTGTCCGAAATCAGACGGGCGTCGCCGCGTCGAGCGCTGTCGGGACCGCTGTCGCGAGCGGAGACGCCAACAGGAATCAGACGGGAGTCTCTGCGAGCACGGCTGTAGGGACAGCAACCGGGGCAGGAACGGCGAACGCGGCTCCCTCCGGGCTAGGACTCACCGTCACGCTCGGAAGCGTCACAGTTCAAGCAGGAGGCTCGCAGTCCGTCAACGTCTCCGGAGTCTCCGCGACGGCCTCTGTCGGGAGCGCTGTGCCGACTGGCACGGCGAACGTCTCAGCGTCCGGAGTCCAGTCCTCGACGGCTGTCGGCACGAGCGTCGGGAGCGGAGCGGCGAACATCTCCGCGACTGGTCTCGCGGTCACGTCCGCAGTCGGCAGCGTCAGCGCAGAGACGAGCAGCGGCGCAACAGCGAACGTGACCGGAGTCGCGATGGCGTCGAGCGTCGGCGTCGTCAGCGTCTCGGGCTTCGCGCTCGTGTCGCTCTCGGGTGTTCCGGCGTCGAGCGCTGTCGGCTCCGTTGCGCTCAGCGGATCCGCGTTCGTGTCTCCGTCCGGACTGCAAGTCTCCGCGCTCGTCGGCACGGTCACTGTCTCGACCGCGCTCGTCGAGGATGTGGACATCTTCTATCTCGAAGGGAGTTACCAGAGCATCGTTCACGCGGACGGCAGCTTCCACTTCCGACCGACCTACGAAGGGAGCGCCAAGCCGCAGATTCCGGTGGTAGGATCCTCTCAGCAGATCATCGAACTCGAAGCGTCCCTCATGGAGTCCTGACGATGGCAGTGAAGCAAGACATACCCGCTGGCGTCCTGTTCATCGGAGAAGACAAGAAGCTCAGGCTCCGCAACATCACGGGCGACGACGGACTACCGCTCAACGTCGCGGGCTTCGAGTTCGTGTTCGCGTTCAAGGATGACCCATCGTCACCGAATGCGCTGTTCGAGAAGTCGTCAGACGCCAACGAGATCCGCGTCGTCGGCGTGTTCAGCGCAATCGCTGCGAGCAACACGCAGGAGATCGAGGTTGATCTCGTGGGCGAGGACACACTCGATCTCTACAAGGGCAAGTTCCACTACTCCGTGCGTCGCTCGGACATCGGAGCGCGGACGGTCATCACTTACGGCACGGCGATGCTCGATCAGGCGGCCTAACTATGCCTCTCGTCCTCAATTCGATCCCCGGCGCGCTCGACGCGAACACTTACGCGACGATCGCGGAAGCAAACACCTACAACGATTCCGTCATGACACCGGACGCATGGACGGACGCAGAAGTGCCGACGAAGAATCGCGCGCTCGCAACAGCGACGCGACTGATAGACACGAACGTCAGCTTCAAGGGTCAGCGCACGTATCGCGGACAAGCGCTCTCGTGGCCGCGACAGTTCGCGATCGACGAGCGCCATCCGCTCTACTACCTCGACTCTGCGATCGTTCCGAGAGAAATCAAGGATGCGACTGCGGAACTTGCGCGGAGACTCATCGAGGGCGGAATGCCCGACACTGCGTCAGAGACGGAAGGACTCAAGTCGTTGAAGGCTGGACCCGTCGAACTCGAATGGTTCGAGGGTGCCAATGTTCGCGAGATGATCGACCGCTACGTGCTCGACATGATCTCTCATCTCGCCATCAGTGACTCGTCGAGCACGAGCATCATCGTCCCGCTGATTCGCGTATAGGAGGCTGACATGGGTTTGAAAGCGCTCGTTTCCGCAAGCATCTCCGGAGTTCTCTCGAAGGGCATGACCCACGGAGGATCGATCGAGCAGAAATTCGCGTTCGGCATCGGGTTGCAGTTCGAGGACGGAACCGGAGCAGGTCAGGCGTCGAAGATCTTCGCATCGCGTCGCTCGATCGGCGCGTCCGCGACAGACGACATCGATCTGGCCGGAGCGCTCGTCAACGATCTCGGCGATGCGGTCGTGCTCTCCGCTGTCAAAGCGCTGCTCGTGCGTCACGTCTCCGGAGGCAACGCCGCCGTGATCGGACTCGGCACGAATCCGTTCCTCGGTCCGCTCGGCGGAACTACGCCGACGTTCACTGTCCCGGTCGGAGGCGAGATGATGGTCGTCAATCCCTCCGCTGGTGGATGGACTGTCGGCGCGGGCGCGTCCGATATCCTCCGCATCGCGAACGGCGCTGGCTCGACGCTCGTCGTTGATGTCGTCGTCGTAGGGATCTAGGATCATGGCCCTCGACATTCCCGGCCTCATTCGTCGCGCTGTTGCGATCGGAGATCAGTTCTCCAAAAGCACACAGCCGATCGTGCGTCATCGCATGACGACGGGTCGAGATGTCGAGGGTCCGATCGTTGCTCCCGTCGAGGACGCGATCGAGCGTCGCGGCATCGTCGAGGACATGGGCGAAGAAGTCCTCGGCGCAACAGGGACCGACGCGCTCGTCACGTCGAAGATCACGTTTCTCGAAGCGGTCCCGATCGAACTCTCGGATCTGTTCATCATGCCGGACGGATCCACAGCGAACGTCGTGCGTCGCGGAGGACTGCTCGACGGAGACGGCGTGCCCTACTACCGCGAAGTCTTCGTCGGTCGTGCGGGGCGCTGAACTTCTAACACGTTAGAACATGGCAAAGACGAGCTTCAAACTGGTCGGAACGAACGAGATGATCGCGCGCATCCACGCTGTTGCGAAGGATGTAGAACGCGCCGTCGATCGCGCTGTCTACAAGTTCGGCAACACCGAAATGCGCGAGATGAAGCGTCTCGTCCCGGTCGATACGGGCACGCTGAAGAACTCTGGCTATGTGGAGAAGCCAAAGCGCATGGGTTCGCGAGTGATGCTCGAACTCGGATTCGGCGGCGCAGCGGAAGCCTACGCGATGTATGTCCACGAAGATCTCGACGCGTATCACGAGAACGGACAAGCCAAGTATGTCGAGATGCCCCTGAGCGAGAGCGCTCCATACTTCGCTATCCGTGTCGGACTCGACGTGAAGAAGGATCTCGGTCTATGAGAGTCGATCGATCGCTGGCCGAGTATTACATCAACGGAGGAGCAGCGACGCTGGCGCAGACAAGTGTCGGCACTGGCGCGGATCTTCCCACTGGAGACGGACCCTTTCTCGTCGTGCAGGGAACGGGCGGCGAGCGTCCTGAGCCGACGCACAACGCAGGACATCTCCGATTGCCTCACTTCCAAGTCATGGCAGTCGCGCGCTCGTTCGCGACAGGGGCAGCGATGTCTGAGGCTGCTTACAACCTGAGTAGCGGACACGACTTCACATTCAACGGTGTGCGCTTTATCACGATGCGTCCCGTCTCCGAGCCGTTCGGACTCCCGAAGGATCCGAATGGCCGCAACCGTGTTGCGTTCAACGTCGAAATCCGAGCACGCGAACCGTAGGCTATTCGCGACCGTGGTGGTAAAGTAATCAGCGCGAAGCGATAGGCCGCAACTTGAGGAGAGGACCACTATGTCTCTGGCTGTAAGCACAACCGGCATTCTTGTCAAGCGCGCGACCGTTGCAGCGCCGACCACGTTCGTAACTGTCTCGGAGCTGACGAGCGTCACGCCTCCGGGCAAGTCCCGCAACAAGATCGAGACGACCACACACAACGACGGATCGGAATCGTTCGTGCTCGGCATGATGCGTCAGAAGGACATGAGCTTCCGGATCAACTGGCTCCCGGAAGACGCGACGCACGACACGATCATGGACGATCTCGACGGCAACGTCCGCGCCGTGTGGCAGGTCGCTTTCCCATCAGGAATCACGATAACGGCACAGGGTCGAGTCCAGCGATTCGAACCTGCGGACGCTCCTCCGGACGCAGCGCAGCAAGCCGACGTGAACATCGCGTGGGCGTCGCCGCTCGTTATCGTCCTGCCGTAACGACGCAGCGCGCTCAAGGGCACTGTGCGCGATGCACGAGCACGCGCGGATCAACGAGTCGCCAGTTCTCGTCCCGCGCGTCGCTCGTCTTTCTGCATAACTGGCAACTGGCACGGAGTAGCGAATGCCGAAGACCGAAAGCAACGTCGTAGAACTCACCGCCGCAATGATCATCGCGGCTCCGGACGTGACGGTGGAACCTGTCGAAGTTCCGGAATGGTCCCCCGATCCGAAGACGAAAGCCGTCGTGTTCGTCCGCTCGATGTCGATGGCGCGCAAGGAAAAGTATGTCCAGTCTTTGCGTCAGATCGTCGGTCACGGTCGCAAAGCCACCGTTCAGCAAATCCTCGAAGGCTCCGGCGCGAAGCTCGCAGCGGAGACGATGTGCAACAGCAAGGGCGAGCTGCTGTTCAAGGAGCGCAGCGCGGATCAGATCGCGAAGCTCGGCGCGAAGTCCTCGAAGGCATTGGAGCGCGTGATCGCCGCAGCGGCGAGACTCAACGGGCTGTCCGACGATGAGGACGATGCAATAAAAAACGATTCCTCGGAGTCGAGGGCTACGACCTCCGACTCCAGCACCGACTAGCGGGACATCTCGGCATCACGGTCGACGAGCTTCGCGCTCGTATGAGTGCCGAGGAGTTTCAACGCTGGAAGGTGCTCGAACGAATCGATCCGTGGGGCGAGCGTCGCGAGGACTGGAGAATCGCGCTGCTCGCGTCACAGGTGGCAGGACTCGCCGGAGCAAAGAAGTCGAAAGTCGCTGCGCTCCCTGCCGCTGACACGTTCAAAGCGATCGACTGCATTCTGGAGTTCAACATGGAACTCCCGGAAGTCGAGGACGACATAGACCCGATCGACGCAGAAGCCGCGCAACAGCGTCGCGCTGCGGAGATACAAGGTCAAGTGTTGAGGATGTTCGGATTCGGAGCGAAGCAAGTCGCAAAGAAGAAGATCATTCAGGAGCACGACAAGGGCACATAACCCATGCTGAGCGTCGGCAAAATCTTCGCGATCCTCGATCTTCAGGACAACCTGTCCGCGAAGCTGATGGAAGCGTCAGCGAAGATGCAAGCGTTCGGCGGGACGGTCCAGAAGATCGGATCGAATATGTCGCAGCTTGGCGACAAGATGACGATCGGAGTTACGCTCCCGATCGTTGCACTCGGCGCGGCGGCGATGAAGGCTCAGATCGACTTCGAGTCTTCATTCGCTGGCGTGCGCAAGACGTTCGACGATACAGGACTCACCGCAGAACAGGCTGAGGCGCAGCTCGCGAAGATGTCCGAAGGCATCCGCGATATGGCGCTGAAGATGCCGATCTCCGTCAACGAAATCAACAAAGTCGCAGAGGCCGCCGGTCAATTGGGCGTGAAGCGCGATGACGTGCTCTCGTTCACCGAGACAATGATCCAGCTTGGAGAGACAACGAATCTCACAGCGGATCAAGCCGCTACGTCGATGGCGCGCTTCGCGAACATCATGGGCACGCCGACATCAGAGATCGACAAAGTCGCCGCGTCGCTCGTCGCGCTCGGCAATCGCGGAGCGTCCACAGAGTCAGAGATTCTCGAAATGTCTCTGCGCATCGCGGGCGCAGGAAAGACAGTCGGCCTCACGTCGTCCGATGTCATGGGCATGGCGAACGCGCTCTCGTCTCTCGGACTCGAAGCCGAGATGGCGGGCACGGCGATGCAGAAGCTCATGATCGATATCGCGAAGAACGTGGAGACGGGAGGGACGAAGCTCGAAAAGTTCGCTGAGATCGCTGGCATGGGCGCGGACAAGTTTGCGCAGATGTGGAAGGTCAACGCGGGTGGCGCGCTCGCAGCGTTCACGGAGGGACTCGGTAAGGTCGAACAGAACGGCGGATCGCTGCTCAAGACGCTTGAAGAACTGGACATCAAAGAAGCGCGACTGACGCAGACGATGCTGCGAATCGGATCGTCCGGAAAGCTCGTGGCGGATTCGATGAAGCTCGGCGCGGATGCGCTCGCGGAGAACTCCGCGCTCACTGACGAATACAACGAGCGACTCAAGACAGCAGCATCGCAACTGCAATTGTTCCGCAACAAGATCTATGACCTTGGCATCACGCTCGGAGGCGCGCTCGTTCCGCACTTGCTGAAGATCCTCGAAGCGATGAAGCCTCTAATCGCACTGTTCGAGTTCGCGATCAAGGTGTTCGCTGCGCTGCCGGGTCCAGTTCAGACAGTCGTGCTCGCGCTGCTCGGCACTGCGGCGGCGATGGGTCCAGTGCTGTCGATCGGTGGTCGTCTGCTCGAACTGTTCGGGATGCTCTCGAAGGCGCTCGGCTTCGGAGTCGCGTCTACTGTCGCGGGTGGAGGACTCTCGGGCGTTATCGCTGGCTTCGCTGCTGCGCTCTCGTCGCTCGTCATTCCCGCTGCGCTCGTGGGTATTGCTTACGGGTTCACGAAGATATGGGACGCGATGAAGGGTGTTCGCGAGGAGTGGGAGAAGGGTCGCTCGGGTTGGGGTGTGCTGTTCAAGCACGACGACAATACAGCGATCCGGAAGTTCTTCGGACTGAACGTCAACACGCCGAACATTCCCAACCTGCCGAAGTCGCCGCTCTCTGCGAACGCTGTTCGTATGCCGCAGCTTCCGACCAACTGGATGGAGGATCCCAACGCTGGACTTGGCGACGCTGGAGCCGCAGCGAAGACGCTCAGTTACGCGGCTGATGTCGCGAAGTGGGATGCCGAACTTCTTCGAGAGTTCCTCTGTGGTTAGGACGTTGTCTTTGATTGCCTTCGAGAGATCGCGGAGACTGACTCCCGGCTTCTTGAGTTCGGCATC
>Ga0137433_1000715_pt1 | contig 16402 bp, 10 predicted proteins | sample EasRivERMZT840_2_FD_102335 | JGI IMG/M metagenome (GOLD analysis project Ga0137433, IMG submission 102335) | Soil microbial communities from meander-bound floodplain in the East River, Colorado, USA - East River MetaG ERMZT840_2 | ecosystem: Environmental > Terrestrial > Soil > Floodplain ...
CTTCATCGGCAGGGCGATGACGATCGCGCCCGTGGGGGGCAGCCGCTCCAGGTTGGTCAGGTTCTCGAGGCCGGGAACGTTGCGGGCGGCCATCACGCGGTGCACCACGAAGTCCTTCGATTGCCCGTAGTCGATGGAAGCCACGTCGGCGCCCAGCGCGGCGACCTTCCGATCCTCCACCAGGAGCCTCGCGGCCGGCTCGCCGAAGCTGGGGAAGTGCAGCTTCGAGTCGTCTCCGGGAGTGTCGTCACCCAGATAGCTCTTGCGGTCGGGCCACCGGCGGCTCCACCCGGTGCGCAGCAGCACCAGGGTTCCGGCCTGGATGCGGCCGTGCTTGCGCTCGAAGGCCTCGATGTCATCCGAGGTAAGACGATAGTCCGGATCGCGCGATGCCTGGGCCGAGATGTCGAGGACCACCGCGCGGCCCACGAGGTTCTCCATCGGCAGCTGGTCCACGGACAGACCTCCCTCGGCAAAATGGATGGGCGCGTCCAGGTGCGTCCCCCCGTGCTCGGGGGCACAGAAGGTGTTGGCGGCGTAGAACCAGCCGCCCGCCACGAGCCCGTGCGAAAGCTGCTGCATCTGGAACGAGCTGGGGGACGTCGGCCAGTAGACGGTCTGCGCGTTGAACGGATGCGTGAGGTCCACCAGCAGCGAAGGGCGGATGTCCGGTTGACCGGCCGCCTGGACGCCCACCCAGGCCAGGCTCAGCGAGAGAGCCAGAGACATGGTTCGCGACCACCGCGCTCGCATTTCACAACCTCCCGCACACCTTGCACTCGACCGCGATGATTCTACACGACTTGCCGGGCGCTCACTTCGCCGACGCGGGCTGGTCCTTCTTCTTGGCCTCCACGTTGAGCGTGATCTCCACCTCGTGCCCGAGGACGTAGCCGCCCCCCTCCACCGCATCGTTCCAGGAGACGCCGAACTCGGTCCTGTCGATGGTGACGCGTGCCTCGAACCCCACCCGCTCGACGTTGTAGTACGTCGCGGATCCCAGGATGTCCACGTCGAGCGTGACCCGCTTGGTGACTCCGCGGATCGTGAGGTCGCCGTCGATCGCCAGCTTCTTGTCGCCTTGGGGTCGCACGGCGGTGGACTTGAACGTCAGGGTCGGGTGATTGGCGACATCGAAAAACGCGTCGCTTCTGAGGTGGTTGTCGCGCTGATCCTGGTCGGTGTCGACGCTGGCCGCCTGGATCGTGACCTCCACGCGGCTGGCGGCGTAGTTGGCCCGGTCGAGCCAGAGGGTACCGGAGAAGTCCGTGAACCGCCCCGGCACCTTGCTGAACAGGTGCCTGACCTTGAACGTGATGGCGGTGTGCTCGCGATCGATCTCAAAAGTCTCGGGCGCCGCCACGGCTGACGCCGCGGGGAGCGCGAAGAGGGCGGCAACCAGCAGGGCCCGGAGAAAGCTGGCCCGATGTCTCGATGAGGATTCATGAACCATGATGGGGACCTCCTTCCGCAAGTCCGTCAGGGACCGGATGGCGGATTATCGCTCATCGGCGGTGTTCAGGATTCTGGACAGATCCGACGCCCCCGCCGGGGTGGCGGGAACCGCCCCCTCCCTTTCCGCGACTGTGGTGCATCGACGGAAGCTGTCAGGGCTGGCATCGACCGTTCAAGGCGTTCACGACAGATTAGAGGAGGCGGACCCATGAAGATGAGAACTCTTGGCGCGGCGGCCGCGTTGGCCGCGGCATCGTTCCTGATCGCCGGCGAGCCGCTGGCCGTCTGCGACCGGCCTGCCCCTCACCGGCTGCTCTTCAGGGCGCAGACCGACTTAGAGGTCCCGTCGCAGGTGCTGCTCGCGAAGAACAAGGACGAGCTGCGCCGGATCCTGAATCGCCTGGGCATCGGGCCCACCACCAACGATTCCCGCATGTTCGACACGCGATCGATCACGATGCGTCGCTACCTCGTCATCATCGGCCGCCCCCGCGCCAACGGCTGCCGCGAGACCGAGTTCCTCTGCGTGCAGCACGCCTTGACCCCCACCACCGTCATCGGCGCGGTCGAGGCGGTCATCGCCGAGCACTTCCCGGGGTGTGGTTGTGTCTGCACCGACGTCTTCAAGGGGAGCGCCGTCTTCGTCGTCGCGGTTCCCGACTGGGTGAGCAGGGCCGACCTGGTCAGCCTGCGACGCGTGCACAACTGCGAGCGGTGCGACGACGACTGCCCGCTCGGGGTCGAGATCATCGACGGCAACACCGGAAACGTGGAGATCGACTCGAAGTGTCCGTAGTCCCAGGGATGCAGTAGGCAGCAGAAGTCCAAGGTGGGCTTCCCGGTTCACCGATGACCGTCAATGCGGTGAACCGGGACTCCTCCCCCCCGGGGGGGCGCTCCGGCCGGCGGGGCCGGGGCGCCCCTTTCTCTTTGCGGGTCAGTACGCGATGAGCGGCTGGTCGGCCAGCGTCATGCCTTCCACGGTCACCTTCACGAGCGCCCCGCCCGGTGCAGGGAGCAGGACGCGGAACTCGTAGATGCCGTTGCCGAGATCCTGCACCGGTCCGTCGAGCGTCCCGGGGTAGAGGGCGTTGGTGTCGATCGAGATGTCGCATCCAAGCCCCACGCCGGTCCCGTTGAGGTCGCGCGGCACGACCGTCACCATCGCCGCCACACCGCCGGTTTCGAGCTCCTCCACCACCGCCGTCACCTTCGAGAGTTGGTCATCGGGATGCGCCGAGAGGGGGTCTCCGTCGTTGTAGCCGATGCGCACCGCGTCGAGGACCATGTTCGGGTGAACGGACAGAGGGGCGGCAAGTCCTCCAACGTGCTCGAGCGTGTAGTAGTAGAAGCTCCCGTCGCTCAGCGTGCCCTCGTCGTCGTCGAACGGGCCGAGGCCGATCAGCCGGTACGGCTGGCTCGAAGCCACCGTCGCCGGGTCGGTCGAGCGGCGCAGCGCGAAGACGCCGCAGGCGGGGTTTTCGCCCATGAGAATCGTGACGTTGTTGGCGGCGCGGTCGACCACCGCAAGGTCGGGGCGCAGGTCGCGGTTGAAGTCGTTCACGACCAGCCGCTGCGGCCGGTTGGCGTTCAGGATCACCTGGGGCGCTCCGAAGCCCCCCTGGCCATCGCCGGGAAGATAGTGCACCTCCCCCGTCTCGGGGCTCGCCGCGACGGCGTCCGGTTCGCAGTCTCCGTCGATGTCGAGGGTCACGAGGCTCTGCGGCTCACCGCCCGTCGTGAAGAAATGATTCGAGGATGTCGGCGGCGAGAAGAGCCGCGGTCCATTCCCCCACAGCACGACGATCGCGTTGTCGCGCACGGCCGCGATGGCAAGATCCAGCTGGCCGTCGCGATCGAGGTCGAGCACCGACACATCCTCCGGCTCATCCCCCGCGCCATAGGTATCGATCTGCTCGAATCCTCCCGAGCCGTCGCCGTAGTGGACCGCGACACTGTCGGTCGCGAAAGAGACGACCACGACGTCGAGAGCGCCGTCGCCGTCGAGGTCTCGCAGGGCCCCCGAAGACGGATTGGTCCCCGTGTTGCGATCGATCGGCGCAGCGAAGGCCCCCGCCCCGGTCCCCATCAGCAGGACCATCTTGCTGTCGACGGAACAAATCACGACGAGGTCGGGCCACGCGTCACCGTTCAGATCTCCGGCGCCGATCCAGAGCGGGTTCTTCTTCACGGCGTAGGTGGTCATCGTGGGGAAGAGCCCCGTCCCATCGTTCATCAGGACCGATATCGTGTTGCTCTTGCCGTTGGCAACGGCGAGATCCACGTCCCCGTCGCGATCGAGATCGGCCGCCGCGGTGGCCTCCGGCTTCACGCCGACTCCGACGTTGTAGGGCGCGGCGAAGTGCCCGACATGATCCCCCTTCAGGATCGAGAGACGATCGGCATCGCGCTCGGTGATGACCAGGTCGACCGCGCCATCGCCGTTCAGATCGGTGCTGACGATGTGGCGGGGGTGCGCCCCCACGGGGACCACCTGGGTCAGCTCCAGGCAGAGACCCAGCGACACGCTTCCGGCCGCCGCCACAACCAGGCTCGCTGCAAATCTCCTGAGCATCGGTTCCTCGCTATGCGTTTGTGACGTTTTAATATATTCGAAACTAATTGGAATTTATATTCAAATGACTCGAAGTCAAATTGGCACATCCGGTGCGATTCGGAATAACCCCAAATCGGCTGACTGCCTTGGGTTTCCGGGACGTTTGTGGGGAGGGAGGGGGGATTATCGCGATGGAGGGGCGCTAGCGCGCCGATGGCCCTTGGCCCGTCCGGGGCCGGTAAGGGCCGAGCTCAGTGCCGCGCCTGGGCCTCTTTGCGGTCGACGAGGTAGTCGCCGGAGAGGATCCGGCCCCACCACGTTTCGTGCGTCCTGTACCAGTCGAGCGTGGCGCGGAGCCCGGCCTCGAAGCTCCACCGGGGCGTCCAGCCCAGCGCGCGCTGAATCCGCGCGGCATCGATGGCGTAACGACGGTCGTGGGCGGGGCGATCGGCGACCCGCTTGAGGAGGGTCTCGGGGCGCCCGGTCAACGCCAACACCCGGCGCGCGACGTCGATGTTGGGCAGCTCGCAGTCGCCGCCGATGTTGTAGATCTCTCCCGGCGTCCCCCGCACGAGCACCGCCTCCAGCGCGGCGCAATGGTCCTCCACGTGCAGCCAGTCGCGCACGTAGAGTCCGTCGCCGTAGATCGGCAGGGGCTCCCCTTGCAGCGCGTTGAGGATCATCTGCGGGAGGAACTTCTCGGGGAACTGGAACGGACCGTAGTTGTTCGAGCAGCGCGTCACGATCACCGCCTGGCCGTGCGTCACGAACGCGGCGCGTGCCAGCAGATCGGCCGCGGCCTTGCTGGCCGCGTAGGGCGAGCGGGGCGCGAGGGCCGTGTCCTCCGTGAACCTGTCGGGGGCGTCCAACGCCAGGGCTCCGTAGACCTCGTCGGTGGAGACCTGGAGGAAGCGCGGAACCGAGGCGGCGCGCGCGGCGTCAAGCAGCACCTGCGTCCCCGTGACGTTCGTGCGCACGAAGGGGGCCGCCTCCTCGATGCTGCGGTCCACGTGCGACTCCGCGGCGAAATTGACCACCGCGTCGAACCCGCCGTCCATCATCAGCCGCGCGACCGCGGCCGGGTCGGCGATGTCGCCGCGCTCGAAGCGGTAGCGCGGACCAAAGCCTGGATCGGTCACGACCTCGTGCAGGTTCTCGGCGTTCCCCGCGTAGGTGAGCTTGTCGAGATTGACGACCGTGAGGCCGGCGTGCCGGCGCAGCATCCACCGCACGAAGTTGGAGCCGATGAAGCCGCATCCCCCGGTGACGAGCAGCTTCATCGCGGGAGCGCCGCCTCAGCGGTCCTGGCGGGACCAGTCGTACGGGATGGCGGGGTCGTGCGGAGCGATCCGGTACTCATCGGGCTCATCGTAGCGGAAAGGCTCCGTGGGGAGATTCAGGAGGATCGCCTCCTGCTCGCCGATGCACTTGATGCCGTGGCAGACCCATGTCGGGATCTGGAGCAGGATCGGGTTGTGCTCTCCCATGAAGAACTCGTTGATCACACCGTGCGTCGGCGACTCCTCGCGCGTGTCGAAGAGCACGACCTTCATCATTCCCTTCAGCACCACGAAGTGATCCACCTGGACCTTGTGATAGTGCCATCCCTTCACCACCCCCGGATAGGCGGTCGTGATGTAGGCCTGGCCGAACTTCACGAAGATCTCGTCGTCGCAGCGCAGCATCTCCATCAGGCGGCCGCGCTCGTCGGGGATGACGCTGAGGGGCTTCATCTTCACCCCTTCGATGAGCGGTTTGCCTCCCACCATGGTTCGATCGAGCGCTCCCGCCGTGCTCATCGCCGCCTCCTTTCCCGGTCCGATTTAACCGGCTTGCCCGATTTCGCTGCCGTTGCGCCCGCTGCCGCGCGCGCCGCCTCGGCCACCTTCATCCCTTCATTGGTGCGCAGTGCCGGATGCGCAACGCCCGGGACGATCTCCGGGTTGTTCGCGCCGTACTGCCAGACGAGATTCGACGCCTCGCGCAGCGACTCGAAGGTGCCGGCATCGGACCACCAGCCGTCCAGGACCGCCCAGGACATCGTCCCCGCGGCGATGTAGTGGTTGTTCACGTCGGTGATCTCCAGCTCGCCGCGCGCCGACGGCCGCAGCGTCCTGATGATGTCGAAGACCTTCTGATCGTACATGTAGATGCCGGTGACCGCGAAGGGACTCGGCGGGCTGGCCGGCTTCTCGATGATCCTCACGACGCGCTCGCCGTCGAGCTCCGGCACGCCGAAGCGCTGCGGCGCAGGCACGGGGCTGAGATGGATGCGCGCCCCCTCCCCCTGCTTGATGAACGCCTGCACCGAGGAGCGGAAGATCTTGTGCACGATGTTGTCACCCAGAACGACGCAGAGTTTGCTCCCCGCAGCGAAGCTCTCGGCCAGGGCCAGCGCGTCGGCGATCCCGCCGTTCCCCTTCTGGTAGACGTACTCGATGTGGCGCAACCCCAGCTCCCGGCCGTCACCCAGGAGTCGCAGGAAGTCCCCCGGGTCGTTTCCCCCCGTCACCAGCAGCACTTCTTCGACACCCGAGGCGCGCAGGGCCTGGAGCGGGTAGAAGACCATCGGCTTGTCGTGGACGGGGAGCAGGTGCTTGTTGGTGACGCGGGTGAGCGGGTCGAGCCTCGAGCCCGAGCCCCCGGCCAGGACGACCCCTTTGATCCCTCTGAGTGCCGGCATGATGCTGTTCAATCTAGTCCCTGGGGCGCTTTGTTCAAGAGTTGCGACTTTCAGGATTGTCTTGGAATGCGGCTTCTCGGGCGGGCTTTTTCCGAGCATCCCCGGCGTCCAGATGTCTTGACATATCCTGACACGTCATGAAAGGGGAACGGATGGCTCATATCAAGCTCAGCTCCCAGGTCGATGAGTCTGCGCGTCGGATCCGGCCGGAGGTCGTTCGTCACCTCGAGGACTCCATGGCCGAGAACGAGCGACTCGGCCGTCTCCTTGCCAAGTGAGCGAATCCTCACCACCGGTGGCTCAGGGCGGCCGGAGCCTGGGGCTGGTCGCGTGCACGTCGCTCGTGATCGGGAACATGGTGGGCTCGAGCTTCCTCATGGCCCCCGCAGCCCTGGCGCGCTACGGCGCGCTGTCGATCGTCGTCTGGCTCATCTCGGCGCTGGGCGCCATCTGCCTCGGTCTGGTCTTCTCGCGCCTGGCGCGCATCGCGCCAGCCACCGGCGGGCCCTACGCCTGGAGCCGGATGGCCTACGGCGACTTCGCCGGGTTCCTCATCGCCTTCGGCTACTGGATCTCGATCTGGACGTCGCTTCCCGCGATCGCCGCGGCGTTCGTCGGATACTTTCAGGGGCTCGTGCCCTCGCTCGCGGGGCCGACATCCACCATCGCCATCGCGCTGGCGGCCATCTGGGGAGTGACGCTCGTGAACGTGCGCGGGATCCGCGAGGCGGCGGCGCTCCAGGTCGTGACGACCATCGCCAAGTTCCTCCCCTTCCTGGCGATCTCCCTGTTCGGCCTGCTGCGCATCAGTGGCCGGCACTTCGTGCCCTTCAATCCCACCGGTGAGCCGCTGCTCCCCGCCATCGCCGCCGCGGCGCCGATCACGATGTTCGCCTTCATGGGGCTCGAGTCCGCCACGATCCCCGCGGGGGATGTGCGCGATCCCGCGCGCACCATCCCGCGGGCCACGGTTCTCGGCATCCTTCTCTCGTCGGCCCTCTACATTCTGGGGACCGTCGTCGTGCTCGGCGTGGTCCCGCCCGAGCAGCTCGCCGCGACCAACGCGCCGTTCGCTGATGCGGCGGGACTGATGTGGGGGGGCTGGGCCTACGACATGGTCGCCGTGGCGGCGATCGTCTCCACGCTGGGGACGCTCAACGGCTGGACTCTGCTCGCGGGACAGATCCCGATGGCGGCCGCCTGGGATCGGCTCATGCCGTCGGCGTTCGGCCGCAAGTCGGCCCGGGGCGTCCCGCGTTTCGCGTTGATCGTCTCGGCGTGCCTCGCGTCGGCTCTCGTGATCGTCGCCGTCAGCGGCTCTGCGTCCCTCACGCGCTTCTACGCCGTGGTCGTCGGGCTGAGCACGCTGATGGCTCTGATCCCGTACGTCTTCTGCACGCTGGTGGAGCCGCTCCTCGGAGCGCGCATCAAGCTGAAGGCCGCGTACGTCGTGCCGGCATGCATTGCGTTCGTCTTCTCGCTCGGCACCATCTACGGTGTGGGAGCGCAGGGGGTGATGCTCGGGTTCCTGCTGCTGCTGTGCGGTCTGCCTCTCTACGTCCTGCTCCGGCGCGAGCGGACTTCGTGAACCCGCGGAGGTGTTCATGCTTCTCTACGACAGTGCGGTCTCGGGCAACTGCTACAAGGTGCGGCTCCTCCTCGCGCAGCTCGGAATCCCCTGCGAGCGGCGCGAATTATCGGTCGTGGATCGGTCGAACCGGCCACAGTTGCTCGGCGGGCTGAACCCCTCGCTGCGGGTGCCCACGATCATCCTCGACGACGGCCGTCCGCTCGGCGAGTCGAACGCGATCCTCTGGTACTTCGGGGACGGGACGCGCTTCGCTCCCGAGGATCGCTACGAGCGGGCCCAGGTCCTCCAGTGGCAGTTCTTCGAGCAGTACGACCACGAGCCGCACGTCGCCGTCGCGCGCCGCTGGCTCCACTACCGCGGCGGCGAGGTCGATCGCGAGGCGCTGGCCGCCAAACAAGCTGCCGGCTATCGCGCGCTCGACGCGATGGAGGCGCGGCTCTCGAAGGGGGCGTTCCTCGTCGGCGACCGTTACACGCTCGCGGACATCTCGCTCTACGCCTACACGCACGTGGCCCACGAGGGGGGCTTCGACCTCGGGAGGTACCCGGGCATCCGCGCCTGGATCGCGCGCGTGGCGTCGCAGCCCGGCCACATTCGGATCGACGACTGAGTTTGCCGGTCCGCAAACCAAAAAGATGCGGGCCGGAGGCCCGCGTACCCAGGAAAAGCACCAGGCCCGCGCACCAGGCCCGTCTCCCTTCAGCGCGAGGCGGGAGGGGCTTCCAGAGGGACGTCCTTCACGCTGCCGAGCGACGCCAGATCGGAGCGGATGGCCTTCGCTTCGCCGAGGACGACGATCTGCAGCTTCTCGAAGGGGAGCCGCTGCGCCACGCGCGCGACGTCCTCGCGCGTCACCGCCATGATCTTGTCGAGATAGCCATCGTAGTAGTCGGCGGGGAGCTGGTAGAACGCGATGTCGGCGAGAGCGTCCGCCAGCGCGGTCCCCGTCTGGTTGTGGATCGCGAAGGTCCCTTTCAGGTAGGCGCGCGCCTTCGCCAGCTCCTCGGGGGTCACGCCGTCGCGGCGGAATTTCTCCAGCTCGGCGAGCGCCACTTTGATCGTCTCGAGCGTCGTGGCGTTCTTCGTGAAGGTGCTGATGACGAACGGCCCCGGCTGAACCTGCGCCAGAAGCCGGCTGCGCACGCCGTAGGACAGGCCGCGGTTCACGCGGATCTCCTCGACCAGACGCGACGTGAAGCCGCCGCCAAGGATGGTGTTGGCGACGACCAGCGGGATGTAATCGGGATCGCGCCGGTCGATGCCGATGCCGCCGATCCTGATCTGGCTCTGCGTCGACTCCGGTTTGTCGACGAGGTAGATAGCGCGACCCCCGGGGGCCGCGGGTTCCGGGATGGGCCCCTCGCTCCCCGCGGGCTTCACCGCCGGGAGCGCCGAGAACAGACCCGCGAGCCTCTCGAGCATGCGCGGCGCCTCGAAGTCCCCCACCGCGACGACGATCATGCGCGACGGCACGTAGTGCCGGCCGTAGAAGCCGGTGACGTCTTCGCGCGTGATGGCGCCCACGGTGGCCTCCCATCCGGTGACGGCATGACCGTAGGGGTGCTTCCCGTAGAGAAGCTCCAGGAATCTCCTCCCCACGAGCGTGGCGGGGTCGTCGCGTACGGCCTGCAGCGCGCCGAGCTTCTCTCCGCGAAGCCTCTCGAGCTCCTCCTGTGAGAACGCCGGATGGGACACCACCTCGGCGAGGAGATCCAGCGCGGCATCCGTGTCGCGGGCGAGGAACTCGCTCTTCACCTGCGTGGCATCGGGATCGGCGACCGCATCGAGCGTCGCCCCCAGCACGTCGATCTCCGAGGCGATCTCCATCGCGGAACGGCTGGTGGTCCCCTTGCGCAAGAGGGTCGCCGTCATGTCGGCCAGTCCCTCCTTCCCTTTCGGATCGTGGGCCGCTCCGGCGCTGATGATGACGTTGCAGTTCACCAGCGGCAGCCCGCGGAATTCCATGACGTAAATCCGGACGCCGTTGTCGAGCGTGCGGGACAGCGATGGCGGCAGCCTGAAGCCCGACCCGCTCGCGGCGCTCCCTGACTGGGTCATCGTCATGGCGATGATTGGCAGCACGGAGATGATGGTCATGACCTCGATTCCGGGATCAGGGTCACGACGGTCCGGCCATCGGGGCGGAAGTACTTGCGCACCGCGCGCGCGACGTCGTCCATGGTGACGGCGTCCACCCGATCGAGCACCTCAAACATCTCCTTGTGGTCGCCGGCCAGCAAGTGGTAGAAGCCGATGCGTTCCGCCCGCCCCGCGTTGGTCTTCATCTCGCGCAGCGCCTCGATCCGGATCTGGTTTCTCGCCTTCTGGAGATCGCGATCCGTGACGCCCCCGGAGCCGAGGTGGATCAGCTCCTCGTAGATCGCCGATTCGAGGCTCGTCCCGGCCACCGTCTCCTTCCCCTGGGCGTAGATGATGAAGAGGCTGTTCTGGAGCGCCGGCCTGAAGAACGCATAGGTCTCGGTGGCGATCTGCTTGTCGTAGATGAGCGACCGGTAGAGGCGCGAGGACTCGCCGTCGGTCAGGATCGAGGCGGCAACGGCCAGGGCCGGAAAGTCACCGCTGTTCCACGGCACCGCCTTGTACCCGATCATCACCGCCGGAAGCTCGGCGCGCATGCGGTGGGTGACCCGCTTCTCCCCCTTCTGCTCCGGCTCCGCGTCGATCACCTTGCGTGGCGCCACCTGCTTGGGGATGTCGCCGAAGTGCTTCGTCATCAGCTCGACGACGCGCGCGGCGTCCACGTCGCCCACCAGTGCAACGATCGCGTTGTTCGGCGCGTAGTAGGTCTGGAAATAGCTCCTGCTGTCCTCGAGCGCGATGTTGTCGAGGTCCGGCTCCCAGCCCACGACGGGCCAGCGGTACGGCGACGCGCTCCACGCGTTGGACTGGAGCACCTCGAAGAGCTTCCCCTCGGGAGAGTTGTCGACGCGCAGACGGCGCTCCTCCTTCACGATGCTGCGCTCCTGCTCGAGGTTCTCGGGAGTGATGAGGAGCGACCGCATGCGATCGGACTCCAGCTCGAGCACCGTCTCGAGACGATCGCTCGAAACTTCCTCGTAGTAGTTGGTGTAGTCGTACCAGGTGCTGCCGTTGGAGTAGCCGCCGCTTGATTCGATCGTCTGGTCGAACACCTTGGGGCCGAACTTCGCGGAGCCGTTGAACATCATGTGCTCGAACAGGTGGGAGATGCCGGTGACGCCAGGCCACTCGTTGCGCGAGCCGACCTTGAAATAGGTCATGTAACAGAAGGTGGGCGCCGTGTGGTCTTCGAGGACGAGGATCGTCAGCCCGTTGTCGAGCGTGTGCCGGCGTACGTCGAGTGCCATGTCGCTTTGCGTCGCCTCCGCCCCGCGTGCCGCCACCGCGATCAGCAGCATTCCCGCGGCCGCGGACAGCCTTGCGGATGCCCGCATCCGTGCCTCCCGAAGCCCCGAACCCTCTCGAAGAGGGGCTGATGATAGCACGCTGTTGCCGCCCCGATTAGACTCTGCGTTGACATGGCTGAACCGGCGCCCCTGACCAAGAAGAGACGATCCTGGCGATTGCGTGCGATCGTCTACGGCCTGCTCGGCGTCACGCTGCTCCCGTCGCTCGCCTTGTGGCTCTATCTCAGAAGCGAGCGCTTCCAGGACTACGCGCGGCAGCGCATCACCGCGGCGGTCCAGGAGGTCCTGGGGCATCCCGTGCATCTGGAATCGCTGCGCATCGATCTCTTCCCCCCCGGCGGCGTCGCCGAAGGGCTGACGTCCGAGGATGGCCGCCTGTCGGTCGAGAGAGTCGAGGTGGTGCTGTCACCGCGCGCCCTGCTCTCGCGCCGCATCGTCGTCGAGGAGGTCGCCGTTTACCGCCCCGTGATCCGCTGGGCGATGGATGACGGGCCGTTGCTGCGCAGGCGGGAGACGGAGAGGGGCAGGCCGGTGAAACTGGAACGCCTCCAGGTTCACGACGGCATCGTCGCGATCGGCTCGGAACGACGCTCCTTCTCCGCGGATCTCGAAGGCCTCTCCGTCCTGGCGACGCAGGATGACGACGCATCCGCCGGTCCGTGGGATGTCACCACCGTGTTCCGCAGCGGGACGATCCGCTGGGAGGATCTCTCGCTGGCAGGGGTCGAAGGGGCCCTCACGCTCAACGCAACGCGCGACAAGGTGGGCGTCCAGCGCCTGCGTCTCCGGGCTGAGGGGATCGACATCGAAGGGAAAGGAGCGATCGATTCCTTCGAGCCGCCGCACGGCAAGGTGGCCCTCGTCGCGACGCTCGACCCTCAGAGCGTCCATCTCACGCGCCCCCTGCGCGGCGTGACCGCCCGGAGCATCCGGATGGACATGACCATCGAGATGACGGGCGAGGGAATCGTGGGCGAAGGGACCTGGACGGCGGACGCGCCGTCTTTCGACCTGGATTACGACGCCGCTCACGACGGTCCGCTGAACCCCGTGTTTGGCCGCAGCGCGCGGGGAACGATCCACTTTGCCAAAGGGTCGGTGGACATCACGACCACCATCACGCTGCCCGATGGCGGCACCGCGACGATGAAGTTGCATCAGGTGGGGAAGGGAGATGCCGCCGCGCGGGAAATCCACGCGACCTTCGACGACCTCGCGCCCGAGCAATTCCTGGCGTTGTTCGACCTCCCCGGCCGCGACCAGGTCCTCCCCTCGACTGTGGTCGACGGTGAAGGGACCATCACGTGGGAAGGGGGCGCGACGAAGGGGCGGCTGCGGCTCGACTTCTCTCCGCGTCCCGGGCCCGACCCTCTCACCGGTGACGCGCGCGTGCGCTGGGACGGCCGCCGCATCGTCATCGAGACGGCCGATCTCGAGACCACCGGATCGCGCGTGACCCTTGCGGGAACCATCGATGCCCGGCAAGAGCCCACCGCGATCGATCTCACGTGCGATCTCTACAGCGACGACACGGCGCCCCTGGTGGATCTGATCGAGAGACGCTTCGGGGAGCCGAAGCCCGGCGCCCCCCGCCCGCCGTTCCAGCCGAAGGATGCACGCGGGCGGCTGGAAGGGCGCTTCGTGTTCGGCGGCACGGCACGCTCACTTCGTCTCGAGGCCGATCTCTCCTCGGACTGGATGACGGTCTCGCTGCCGGTGCAGGGAGACCCTGCGCGCCGTGTCCCCCTGCAGCTCGACTGGCTCGAGGGACATTTCCTGCTGGACGACGGACGCCTGACGCTCGAGGTGGGGAGGGCCGAGGGAGACGACGTGGATCTGGTGGGCTCGATGGCGATGATCCCGTCCACGGGGACCCTGCTCGGCCTGCATCTGCAGCCTCGCATGGTCTCGGCCGAGCTGGCCGCGACCCTGGCGGGCATCGAACACGAGACGGTGGCGCTGGGCGGAATGCTCTCGGGGTCGATGACCCTGGCGCGCTCGGAGCGCGGCGCCCTCGAGGGGCCCATGGAGGTTGCGTCGGAGCTCGTGACGGTCGGACCGATCGAAGTGACCGCTCTGCGCGCGCGCGGGACCCTGCACAACGACCGTCTCGACGTCGAGGAAGCCTCTTTCGAGACTCTGGGGGGGCACGTGCGGGCCGACGGCTCCATCCCCATCGACCGCGGGCGCGGGGATCGGGGGCTGACCATCAAGGTCGAAGGGCTCGACCTCGCCGCGATGGACGCGGCATTCGGACGAAGCGCCTTCACCGGCCGCGTCGACGCCGAGGGGCGTCTGGGGTTCGCGCATCCGATCGAGATCACCGGGCAGATCGCCGGCACCGGCCTGACGCTTTCGGGAGTGGACCTGGGGGACGTGGGGGGACCGATCCGCGGCACGACGGAGAGGCTGCAGCTCGAGATCCAGCACGCGTCGGGGAGTCCGTCCCTGTCGGCGCTCATCATGCTGGACGAGGATCCACCGATGATCGACGCCACCCTCAAGGCGGAGGGCTTCAGCCTCGACCGCATCCGTCCCGTCCTCCCCGAAGGGGCGCTCCCCGGTCTGCGCGGCGACGCCGACGGGATGATCACCGTCCAGGGGCCTCTTTTCTCCATCAAGGCGGTCAGCGCGCGCGCGGTTCTGGATCGGATCAACCTGACCGCCGGTGATTTCCAGCTGCACAACGAAGGGCCCGTGCAGCTCACGCTCAACGAAGGATTCGCGACCCTGGCGCCGATGCGCCTCGTCGGCGAGAGGACCGATCTGACGGTGGGAGGCTCGGTCCGTCTCGACGGCAAGTACGAGGCCACCGCGCTGGTGGAGGGGACGTCGGACCTGGGCCTGCTCGAGATCGTGATCCCCGAGATGCGAGCCGCGGGACCGTGCCAGGCGAGCCTGCGGATCACCGAGCGCGGGGACGGCATCGTCTATGAAGGGACCCTGAAGATCCAGCAGGGACGTCTCGCCCACCCCAACCTGCCGATGGGGATCAGCGATCTCGCCGCGACGGGGCGCTTCACGCAGGGGGGCGTGCTGGCCTTCGACGATCTGTCCTTCATGGTGGGGGGTGGGCGGGTCATCGGGACGGGCCATCTGACCTTCGAGGGAGCCAGCATCCCCGACGCGCGCGTCGATCTGATCGGGCGCGGGATCCACTCGGAGATCGTGCTGCCGGGCCTGCGGGCCTTCTTCGACGCCGACGTCTCCCTGACCAAGCGCGGCGACGAACATCGCCTCGCGGGGCGCATCGACATCCAGCGCGCCGTCTACTCGCGTCCCTTCGGTCTGGAGCCGACGCAGCTCCTCATCAGGACGAGGGAGTTCGCGCCGTCGCGGTCCGGCGCCAAGGAGCCCGCGGAGCTCATTCTCGACCTGGACGTCGTCGCCGACGGCGGGCTGTGGATGCGCAGCGACACCGGGCTGCTCGAGGCCGAGGCGGATCTGCACCTCGCGGGCTCGACGGACCGTCCGGAGCTGACGGGCAACGTCACGGCGCTGGAAGGAGGGACGTTCCGCTTCCGCGACGTCAACTACCGCATCGTGAGGGGATCGCTGGACTTCGTCGAGGTGGACAGGATCGATCCCAGAATCGATATGGAGGCCGTCACGCGCGTGCAGGACTACGAGGTCACCCTGCGCGTGACGGGGAACATCTCTCGCCCCGTCTACGATCTCACCTCCGACCCGCCCCTCTCGCAGTCGGAGGTCGTCTGGCTCCTGCTGACGGGCCGGACGCCGGACGATCCCGGCTTCGCGGCGACGCAGTTCACCCAGGCCGAGGTGGCCTCCTACCTCGCGGCGCCGCTTGCCGGGGCCGTGACATCGCCTCTGGAGAAGCTCCCCGGGGTGACGAACGTGAGGATCGATCCCTATTTTCTCGAAGGGACCGCCGACCCATCCGCGCGCGCAACCGTGACCTCGCGATTGTCGCAGAACCTCCTCTTCACCTACTCAACGAACATCGAGACCAGCGGCCAGGAGGTCTATCAGGTCGAATACAACCGGGGAAGGCTCTGGGACTTCATCGCCACGCGCGACGACGACGGCTCGGTGGGGGGAGACTTCCGCTTCAGGAGGCGGTGGCGGGGCTTCAACCCTTTCAGCAAGGAGATGGAGGACATCCCGGAACGATTCAGGCTGCGCGTCGGGAAGATCACGATCGTCGCCGATCATCTCCCCGACAAAGTGGAAACGCTCCGGCGCCGGATCCCGTTCGATGAAGGCGATGTCTTCAGTCGCGGCGATCTGCTCGAAGGGAGAGAGAATCTGAGGTCGTACTACGCCCGCCACGGCTATCCCGACGTCGTCGTGGAAGTGCTGGAGAATCCCCGCGATCTGATGAACCCGGGACGGCAGAGTGTCACCTACACGATCCGCTCCGGGCCCCGCCATTCGATCCACGTGACGAGCGACGTGGACGAGAGGCAGATCCGGAAGGCGGTCCGCAAAGGATGGCTCGACGTCATCATCGTGGACGACCTGCAGGAGCAGGCGCGCGCATCGGCGCTCGAGTATCTCTGGAGCAAGGGGCGGTGGAGCGCGAAGGTGGAGGCCACGACGAGCGCTCCGGCTCCCGATCACCGGCTCGTGTCGCTGGAGGCCGCGGCCGGGCCGAAGGTGAAGGTGCGCGCGATCGAAATCCGCGGCAACAAGGCGATCTCCGAGGAGAGAGTCCGGCGGCAGATGCTCACCAAGGGCCCCTTGAA
>Ga0137433_1000716_pt1 | contig 16389 bp, 8 predicted proteins | sample EasRivERMZT840_2_FD_102335 | JGI IMG/M metagenome (GOLD analysis project Ga0137433, IMG submission 102335) | Soil microbial communities from meander-bound floodplain in the East River, Colorado, USA - East River MetaG ERMZT840_2 | ecosystem: Environmental > Terrestrial > Soil > Floodplain ...
TCGACGGCGTGCGAGATCGCGTCATAGCCGGCCGCAGCGGTTACCGATCGAGGCTGGGTCACGGTGAGCACCGGATCGAGTATGGCGATGCGAAATGCGGCCTTTGGATCGCCGCAGGCCATCTTCTGATGAGTCTCAGCATCCGAGATCAACGCGTATGCCTGCGCTTCGCTGCCGGTTCCGGCGGTGGTCGGTATTCCGATCGTCGGCAGCATCGGACGGGATGCTTTGCCGAACCCGCGATAGTCGCGCATCGTGCCGCCGTTCGTCAGGAGGAAGTTGATGCCTTTCGCGCAATCGAGGGAACTGCCGCCGCCGAGCGCGACGATCGAGTCGATATTCTGAGAAGCGGCGTACGTGCGGCCCTTCTCGACCATTTGTGAGTCCGGGTTGGAGTCGAAGTTCTGGAAGACCGGTGTCGTTATTCCTGCGCTGTTCAGCAGTGCTGCGGCGCGGTCTGCCATGCCTGCCTTCACGATCGCCGGATCGGAGACGATCAGCGTACGTGTGAAACTCAGTTCCCGTGAGAGTTCGGGAAGGCGCTCGAGAGCGCCGTTTCCGAAGACGACCCGGGTACGTGGATGAAAATCGAACGGGTGCAAGTTAGAAGAGAATTCTCACACCGAACTGACACCGCCTCGGACTGTCCGCCGACACGATCCGCCCGAATGTCGGCGAACCGACGAACGAATCCGGGAGATTGAAATTCGCGCGGTTGAACAGATTGAAAGCCTCCGCGCGGAGTTGGATTCGCTTGTCTTCACCGATGCGCAGGTGCTTGAGCACTCCGAGATTCACGTTCTGATATCCCGGTCCATCCAGGATGTTGCGCCCGGAACTGCCGAAGCTGCCGTAAGCGGGAATCGCGAACGCGGAAGTATCGAACCATCGATCGGCGGACGGATTATCCACCTTTCCGCTTCCAACCCGATGCGGACGATCATTCGCTCCAAAACCCAGTGTCGACCGGCCGGTATTGCTGTTGTCGAACTCCTGAAGCAGCGCGACGGTAAATGGCCGGCCGCTCTGCAGCGTGATGATGCTCTGAACTTCCATGTCGCGGAAGATCACATTCTGGAAGGGAAGAGCCCAGGAGAAGCTGGTCGTGAACCGATGCCGGACGTCGAAGCTGGATCGTCCATATTCCGCGGCCGGATTGAAACTGTCCTGCGGCAGATTCGGATCGCCGGCGCTGGCGAAGAATCCGGAAGCATCGTCGAGCGACTTGCCGAACGTGTAGGCGGCGAGCCAGGACACGCCGGCATCGAATCGCTGATTAAACTTTGCCTGCAGCGAGTGGTAGTTCGAGATACCGCGGGACTCGACCATCGTGATGTCGTCGAACAGCGGATTCGGCCGCAGGTTCGGCTGCGCCACTCCCGGTTTCGGCTGGTTGATATCTCTCGCGGCGACCATGTTGTGGCCGCGCGAACCGACATACGCGATCTCAGCGACGCGCGAGGCGCCGAACTGCTGCTGGATGCCGAAGTTCCAGTGATCCAGCCACGACGTTTTCAGGTCTCGCTGATACGCTGTGCCCGACTTCGGCAACACGATTGGATACGTTCTCGGAAATGGATTCTGCAACGTGACGGGCGGGACGCCGGGATACGGCACGTACAGATTGAAGTTGTAGTACGGCGCGTTGAAGTACAGTCCTTCGCCGGTTGCGAGGGCTCCCTGGTTGTAATAGATGCCATAGCCGCCGCGAACGACCATTGTGCCGGACTTGCGCGGAGTCCACGCGACGCCGACCCGAGGCGCAAAGTTGTTTCGATCCGCTTCGTAGCCGCCGCGCGGCATATCCCCGGTGCCGACCTTCACAAATTGCCCGGACGACGCATCGTAGAGATTGGCGCGATCTTCCGCGTCCACGGCCGGCGCGATGTATTCATAACGCAGTCCCGCGGACAGCGTGACATTCGTTGCAAGACGCCAGTTGTCCTGAGCGAACGCGCTCCATGCGCTGGCGCGCAGACGCTGCGGGTTGTCGAGCACGGCAGCACCGGTGACCAGCGGGTAGCCGAGCAGCAGGTCAGCAAGGCCGTTGCCGGTGATGTACCTGTCCGAGAAGTTCAGAAAGCCGCGCGACATGACGTCGCGGAAGGCGTTCTGCCGCACATACCGAAAATCGAAACCGGTTTTGATGAGATGCGCTCCTCGAATCCACGAAAGGGTATCGAGTGCCTGATACATGTCCGTCGCGCCGTCCTGCGGCGTCGTGTATTCGTCTCCAAGCGGCGAAAAGCCGGTGACTGTGATCTGGCTCAATCCGAAGTCGCGCGCGTTCGACGAAACTTCGGGGAGCCCGACTTGCTGGTTCAGGCTTTTTCCGCGTCCTTCGTGAAGGACCGAAATGGCCACGCGACTGTAACCGAACCGCGATTCGTTGATCAGCGTCGAGCCGAAGGGCTTCGTCAGACTTACTCCGAGATTCTGTCCGCGGCGTGGAACGTCCGTGCCGAAACCCGGCACGCTGACGGTCGAAGCGAATGGTTCGAAGAAGCGCCGATCGTTGAAGCTGTAGCGCGCCGTCAGTGTCGAGCCGCCGGCGAAATGGTGATCGGTCCGCGCGTCGAAATGATCCACGTTGTCGCGCAGAGTCGGAGACGAAACGTAGTTGGCCGTCGCCGTCGATCGATTGGGCTCGGGATACAGATTGGCGATCGCCCGGCCAATCGGGTTGATGTAGAAGTCCGGAATGCGGCCGCCGGGAAACGGCTGGAAGGTTTGCGGATCACGTGGCGGAGCCAGCAGGCTTTGTGAGAAGTCGCCTCGTCGCTCGGCCAGGGTTGGGACGTTCGTGACGCGCGTGATGCCTTCACGCAATTGTGTGCGCTCGTAGTCGGCAAAAAAGAACGTGCGGTTGCGAACGATCGGCCCGCCGATCGATGCGCCGTACTGTCCGCGCGTGTATGCCGGGGCGGGCTCGTTGCCGGGCGCGAAATAGTTGCGGGCATCCATCGAACGGCTGCGCAGGTATCCGTAGACACTGCCGTGAAGAGCGTTCGTACCGGAATGCGTGACGACGTTGATCTGCCCGGCGGCATTGCGTCCGAATGAAGCGTCGTAGGTGTTTGTCAGAACTTCAAATTCGCGGATGGCGTCGACCGGCGGACGTACTCCAGGCGTGTTCAGCTTGGGATCGATGTTGTAGACACCGTCGAGAATGTAACTTTGCGCATCCTCGCGCGCACCGTTCACGGTGAACGCGAAGTCGCCGCGCAGCGAACTCGCCGATCCCTGAGGAGCCGGCGCGGTGCCCGGGGCCAGGAGCGAAAGCTCGAGGAAGTTGCGACCGTCGAGCGGCAGGCCGGTGACCTGTTGGCTGTCGATCACGGTTCGCACTGCAGCGGATTCTTTTTCGAGCGCGACCGCCGGCGCGGTGACGAGAACTTCCGTGCCGACTCTCGGTAACGCGAGCGACACATCCAGCCAGAGTTCCTGGCTGACCTGAAGATTGAAACGCGTCGCGTATCTTGCATATCCCGTCTGTGCCACCTCGAGGCTATAAGCGCCCGAGGGAAGGACAGCCGCCGTAAAACGTCCGTCGGGTCCGCCGACGACCGTTCGCGATTCGCCCGTCGCGTCATTCGTGATCCGTACGCTTGCCTGAGGGATGGGCGCGCCGCTCGGATCGAGCACAACTCCGCGGACGGAGGCACGATGGGATTGAGCAAAAGCGGGCAAAGCAATAAACGAGACAAGTGCTAACAACAAAAGTCGCTTCATCGTCCAACGCTCCTATTTGAAAAGAACTGCTATGTTAGACTGCCTCGCAGTTAGTAAAAAGCGTTTGTTAATTCCGGGACGGTTGCGTCGTTTCCCTAATTCGGGCTCTTCAAGAATTAGGGAAACGACGCAACCGTCCCGGAATTAGCCCTAAAGGAAGGTCGAATGGTTGGACGCCGCTTCGTTTTAACCCTTGTCCTCGCGTTTGTCCTGGCCGCGGCATTGGCCGCGCAGACGCCCACCGGCACGGACTGGCCTCAGTGGCGTGGACCCGATCGCACCGGCGTTTCGAAGGAAACCGGACTTCTGAAGCAGTGGCCTTCCGCCGGACCGCCCCGGCTTTGGTCGATCTCCACCCTTGGCGCCGGCTACGGTTCGGTGGCAGTGAGCGGCGACCGCCTTTATGTCCAGTCCCGTGTCGGGCGGCAGAGCACGGTCGCGAGCCTGAATCGGGCGGACGGCAAGATCGTCTGGTCGAAGACGCTCGGCACCGCCGGCGACAATGACCGCGGACCTGGCCCGCGCAGCACTCCTACCATCGATGGCGATCGCGTTTACGCGCTGACCGAGAACGGCGATCTGGCGGCATTGAAAACCGCGGACGGTTCGGCGCTCTGGCAGCGGAACATCCTGAAGGATTTTGGCGGCCACAATATTTCATGGGACATCTCGGAGTCGCCGCTCGTCGACGGCAACATGCTGATCGTCACGCCGGGTGGCCGTGGCGCCGGTGTCGTAGCGTTGGACAAGATGACGGGCAAGCCGATCTGGACCAGCAAAGAGTTGAGCGACGAAGCGGGTTATTCATCGGTCATCGCGGCCGATATTCAGGGCGTGAGGACGCTCATGACGATCACGAGTTCGGCTGGCGTCGGCCTGCGCGCATCCGACGGCAAACTCATGTGGAGATACACGCGAGTCGCTAACGGCACCGCGAACATCGCGACGCCGATCTACCACGACAATAAAGTGTTCTACTCGACCGATTACGGGACCGGCGGCGCGCTGCTGGGATTGAAGGCGCAAGGCGGGTTGGTAAACGCCCAGGAGATGTACTTCACCCGCGAGCTGAAGAATCATCATGGCGGGATTGTGCTGGTTAACGGCTATCTCTACGGCTTCAACAGTTCGATTCTGACGTGTCTCGAGTTCGCCACCGGCAAGATGATGTGGCGGGATCGGAGCGTCGGCAAAGGTTCGCTGACGTACGCTGACGGCAATCTTTATATAGTGGGCGAGGATCGCGTCGTCGGTCTTGTTGCTGCAACCCCAACGGGTTACCAGGAAAAGGGCCGGTTTCAGATCCCCGATCAAGGCTGGCCGACCTGGGCTCATCCCGTGGTCAGCGGCGGGAGGCTCTACATTAGAAATCAAAGCACCCTGACGGCCTACGACGTCCGCGCGAAGTGATTCGAAATTGCATCACATCGCCGTTATGCCATCGGCCATCGCCAATTTGTAACATCCATTTGCATTAGCAGTTTTCAATAGCAATGATCGCTATGAAAATTTTCCATCTTAAATGCGTACCTGACGAACGGCGATGGGCGATTGCTGATCCGCGGACCGCTGGGCGCGTTGACACCCCGCAGAACCGTCCGCTATAGTCGCAACACCAACTTACGATTAGTGTTTAGCCTTCCCGGAAGGATCAAAATCATATGCTCAGAAAGTGGACTCTTCTTATTGTTTCCCTCCTGATCGTAGTCGCGACAGTCGTTGCCCAGGGGCCGCGTCGTGTCTCCGTCGGCGACTGGCCGGAAATGCGCGGACCGAACCGCGACGGCCTTTCAAAGGAAACCGGCCTGATCGAGCGTTGGGCTCTGAAGGGCGAGAACTTCCTGTGGCGAGTTGCCCACGGCGGACGTTCGGCCCCGATCGTGATGGGCAATCGCGTTTATGTCCAGAATCCATCCGGCCGCGGGACGGACCTTCAGGAGCGCGTGATGGCGCTCGATACCGAGTCGGGGAAAACGATCTGGGAATACAAGTTCAACCTCTTTCAAAGCGATGTGCCGCCACACCGGATCGCTTGGGCATCGCCTGCGGCGGATCCCGAGACCGGAAACATCTACGCGCTGAGCGGCGGAGCTCAGGTGATCGCACTGAACCGGGACGGAAAGCTTCTTTGGCAGCGGTCGTTCGGTGAAGAATATGCAGCGTTCACAACGCACGGCGGGCGGACGATGTCGCCGGTCGTGGACGGCGATCTGGTGATCGTCAGCGCCGCGGTATCCAACTGGGGAACCGCGTCGAACCGCGCGCACCGTCTGATCGCACTGGACAAACGCAGCGGCGAAATCGTTTACGTCTCCAATCCGGGCGGACGGCCGTACGACACGGCGTATGCCTCGCCTCTGATCGCGACCATCAACGGCATGCGCATGCTGGTCGTCGGACTCGGCGACGGCGCCGTTCACGCCATCAAACCGCAAACGGGTCAAAAGGTCTGGAGCTTCGTCGCGGCGAAGCGCGCGATCAATACCGGAGTCGTCGTCAAAGACAACACCGTGTTCATGTCGCATGGCGATGAAAACCTCGACGTCAACGAACTCGGCATGATCGGAGCAATTGACGGAACGCTGACCGGAGATATCAAGACCACCAAATGGGCGGACAAAGGTGTCGAGATGGGCTATTCCTCTCCCGTTATCGACGGAAACACCCTGTACCAGATCGACAACAGCTCCCGCCTTAAAGCTTTCGATGCCAATACCGGCAGGCAGCTCTGGTCGCAGGCGCTCGGCACGGCGCAGAAGGCGCCGCCGGTTCTCGCGGACGGAAAGATCTATGTCGGTACCGATGGCGGCGACTTCTTTATCATCCGGCCGCACCCGGATCGTGCAGAGATTCTCAATCACGTGGAACTGCCGGCCAGCACCAGGAGTTGCTGCGGTTCCGAAGGCACGCCGGAACAGGTTCTGGGCGGTGCCGCGATCTCGCGTGGTCGTATCTTCTTCGTTTCAAGCGACGCTATTTATGCAATCGGTCCGAAACAGCCGAAGGCAGTCACCGGTTTTGCTACGGACGAACCGGCAGTGAAAGGCGACGGCGCGGTTGCGCATGTTCAGGTCGTTCCCGCCGAGTTGGTTCTCGCTCCCGGCCAAAAGGTGAATTTCCGCGCGCGCCTTTTTGACGACAAAGGACGATTCCTTCGTGAAGACCGCGCAAACTGGGCGCTCGACGGCTTGAAAGGCACGATCGATAACGGCGCATTCGCGGCGGCCTCCGATCCTGTAGAGCAGGCGGGTCTGGTCAAGGCGACCGTGGGCAGCATCACCGGCGAAGCGCGAGTCCGCGTCGTGCGTCCGCTTCCCTGGAAGGAAGGGTTCGATTCCTACGCCGACAACACAGCGCCTCCGGGCTGGGTCAATGCGGTCGCGGGAAAGATATCCGTCACCACACTCGATGGACAGAAGGTCCTGCAGAAAGCGGCCGACAACACGATCTTCAAACGCATCCGTGCTTTCATCGGGCCGACGGACTGGTCCAATTACACGTTCCAGGCCGATGTTCGAGCGTCAATGCAGCGCCGGCAGATGGGCGACGTGGGAATCACCGCGCAGCGGTACTCGCTCGTTTTGTACGGCAATTCGCAGAAGTTGAAGATCGAGCCATGGGAGCCCGAAACGACGCGAACCGTGACGGTTCCGTTTGAGTGGAAGCAGGACACCTGGTACCGGCTGAAACTTCGCGTTGAGAATCTTCCGAACGGCGGCGTCAGGGCGCAGGGCAAAGCATGGCCGGCAAGTGAAACAGAACCCGCGAAATGGATGATCGAGCGCGTCGATCCGACCGGTAATCGGCAGGGCGCACCGGGACTCTTTATTGACGCTCAGTTTGGAGCGTATCTCGACAATTTCATGCTGACGGCCAACCAGTAGTCAGGAGTTATAACTGTTATGAACAGGCGATTCGTTTTCATTGCACTTCTTTTCACGCTTTGCGCGGTCGGCGCCGCCAGCTTCCAGGCGTCCGAACCCGGAACAGGGAACTGGCCGATGTGGGGCGGCACTCCCGACCGGAACATGGTTTCCAACATGAAGGGTCTGCCCACCGATTGGGACGTCAAGACAAAGAAGAACATCAAGTGGGTGGCCAAGCTCGGATCGCAGAGCTACGGCAATCCCGTCGTTGCGGGCGGCATGGTGTTTGTCGGTACGAACAACGAACTGCTTCGAGATCCCAAGCAGGCCGGCGATCGCGGCGTCCTGATGGCGTTCCGCGAATCCGATGGAGAATTCATGTGGCAGCAGACACACGCCAAGCTGGAAGCCGGTCGCGCCAATGACTGGCCGTTCCAGGGTATTGCGTCGTCGCCGCTGGTCGAAGGCGACCGTCTGTACTATGTGACCAATCGCGGCGTTGTCATGTGCCTCGACATTCAGGGTTTCCGCGACAACGAAAACGACGGCAAAGTGCAGAACGAAGCGCTCAAGGGACAGTTCGATGCGGACATCGTCTGGTCGTACGACATGATGGAAGAGGTCGGATCGTATCCGCACAACCTGTCGAATTCGTCTCCGGTTATTTCGGGCGATCTGATCTTCGTCAGCACATCGAACGGCCAGGACGAAAGCCACGTGAATATTCCTTCGCCGAAGGCGCCGGCCGTTATTGCGATCAACAAGAATGGCGGCGAACTGGTGTGGGAAGACAACTCGGTCGGAGATCGCATCCTGCACGGCCAGTGGTCCACGCCGTCGGTCGGCACGATCGGCGGAGTGTTGCAGGTCGTGTCCGCGCAAGGCGACGGATGGGTCCGCGGTTATGAAGCCCTGAGCGGGAAGAAGCTGTGGGAATTCGACACGAATCCAAAAGAGGCTGTCTGGCCGCGAACCCGCAATGAATTGATCGCTACGCCGGTCATTGTCGGCAATCGCGTGTACATCGCAAACGGCCAGGATCCGGAACACGGCGAAGGTGTTGGACACTTTTATGCGATCGACGCCACGAAGCGCGGAATCATCACGCAATCCGGCCTTGTCTGGCACTACGAAAAGATCCGCCGCTCGATTTCAACGGCGGCCGTAGCAGACGGGCTCGTGTATATCTCCGATTTCAGCGGCTTCCTCCACTGCCTCGATGCGAATACCGGCCAGCAATACTGGATGCATGACACGTTTGCCGCAATCTGGGGATCGCCGTTTGTCGTCGACGGAAAGGTTTATCTCGCGGACGAAGACGGAGACGTCGTAGTCATGGCGCACGGCAAGGAAAAGAAGATTCTTGCCGAAATGAACATGGGGAGCGCGGTGTATGGAACGGTCGTTCCGGCGAACGGGGCGTTGTTCATCAACAATCGCAATGAACTCTACGCGCTTGCGGTGAAGTAAAGCCGCGCAGCGGCGACAGAATGTAGCCACGGCCGCGGCTAAAAACATGCTGAAACTGATTCTTGCCTTAATAACATTCGTCTCAGTGCAAGCCCCGGCGCCTTCCGCCGACTGGCGACAGTTCCGCGGAAACCACCGGCTCACCGGCGTTGCCACGACCACGCCTCCAGCGACTCCAAAACTGCTCTGGAAGTATGAAACCGGCGACGTGATCGAAAGTTCCGCTGCGGTGGCCGACGGCTCCGTGTACTTCGGCGTAGGGAACGGCGATGTCGTGGCACTGGATTTCGCCACAGGAAAGCTGAAGTGGAAGTACGCGACCGGTAACTATATCGGCGAGTCCTCGCCGGCCGTCAGCGCGGAAGCGGTTTATATCGGCGATCTCAACGGCATCGTTCATGCGGTCGCCGCAAAGGACGGCAAACGCCTGTGGACGTTCAAGACGGATTCGGAGATCAAATCGTCGCCGGTTCTCGTCAACGATGTCGTGCTGATCGGTTCTTATGACAGCCATCTGTATGCGCTCGACGCCAAAACCGGCAAGCTGCGATGGAAGTTTCAAACCGAGGGCCAGGTCCATGCGACGCCTGCGGTCCTTGGGGATCTCGCTTTCATTGCGGGATGTGACGAGATGTTCCGGGCTATCCGCATCAGCGACGGCAAACAGGCATACGTCATCGCCGCCGGCGCTTACACGGGCGCGTCGCCGCTGATCGATGGCGATCGAGCTTATTTCGGGACCTTCAGCAACGACGTGCTGGCGCTGGATCTCAAAGCGAGAAAGATCCTGTGGCGATACAACTACAAGGAGCGCCAGTTTCCTTATTACTCCTCAGCCGCTCTGGCCGGTAATCGCATCATCCTCGGCGGGCGGGACAAGATTGTGAGGTCGCTGGATTCCGCTACGGGAAAACAGCACTGGACATTCGAGGCGCGTGCGCGCGTGGATTCGTCGCCGGCAATCGCGGGCGGAAATGCTTATATCGGATCGAGCGACGGCCGCCTCTACGTCCTTGATGTTGCGACCGGTCAGAAGAAATGGGAATTCGACACCGGATCGTCGATTACCGCTTCACCTGCCATCGTGTCCGGCCGTGTGTTGATCGGCACGCATGACGGTGTCCTCTACTGCTTCGGATAATTCGGGGTCAGACGTCTAAATCACCTAAATTCTCTCAGTGGTTTCTTCATCCGAATTTAGGTGATTTAGACGTCTGACCCCGAATTAGCTTCCGACGGCGACCAGGTTCCGGGCCGTCCTGATATACCAGCGACCATCCATCAGCGCCGGCGACGCAAGCGTCGGTTCGCCGATATCATTCGTATGCAGCAGTTCGAATGTCGCGCCGGCTTTGAGCACGAACGTCTGGCCATTGTCATTCGTGAAGAAGACCTTGCCATCGAACGCGACCGGTGAAGCGGAAAACCCTTCGCGCTGTGCGACGCCGAGGCGGCCCTGATACAGCGATTCACCGCTGGAAGCGTTGAATGTGGTGACGATGCTCTGCATGTCATTCACCATGTAGAGATGGTCGCCGTACAGAATCGGCGAAGGAATGAACGGCGAACCTCGCGGACTCGACCACACGACATGGCTGTTGGTGACGTCGCCTTTGCCGCCCGGCTTGATCGCGAGCGTCGGGCCCGCGCGTCCCGAGGAGCAGAACAACATTCCGAAACCCACGACCGGCGTAGGAATGACTTCCATCAGATTGCCGTTGGCACGCCACAATTCAGCGCCGGTGTCCGGATTGTAGGCATGGACGCGATACGAGCTGTGAACGATCAGTTCATCGTGATCACCCGCGCGGATCGCAACCGGCGTGCCCCATCCGACAGTGGCCTCACGACGGGTTCTCCACACTTCCTTTCCCGTGCGTGAGTCGAACGCGGCGACGAATGAGCCGTTGGAGTGATCCTGATAGAGGATGACGCGATCTTTGTACAACAGGGGAGAACCTGCCGTCCCCCAATAGTTGCGCATCGGGCCGAGGTCCTGGTGCCAGACCGTTTTGCCGTCCATGTCGACGGCCATCAATCCTCGGCTGCCGAACGACACGTAAATGCGTTGGCCGTCGGTAGCTGCTGTTGCCGAGGCATGGCCGTTTTTCTGATGGACGAATTCGCTGTTGCCCTCGGGGGCGAAGGTTTCCCACAAACGCGAACCGTCGGAACGTTTAAACGCAAGTACCGAGAGACGCCTGCCGGCGTCGTATGCCGTCGTCAGGATGATGCGATCACCCCACACGATCGGCGACGAATTGCCGTTCCCGGGGACCGCGACTTTCCATTTCACGTTCTCAGTTGCGGACCACTTGTCCGGATAGCCGGCCCCGGTGACGAGCCCCTGCCCCGACGGTCCACGCCAGCGCGACCAGTAACGCGCGCCATCTCCCTCGACGGGAATCATTCGGACTGCGGTGTCCTGGGCTTCGATGAAGTCACTTTGATGCAGTGCGACAGTCAGAGCGACGAGAGCTAGTAGAGCAATGCCCGCAAACGTTCGGTAATTTCCGTTCATTGAGGCCACCTTCCACGTAAGAAATTCGGTCTGCTAAGAATTGACGACAAGGATGTTAGCACGCGCGTGCTATGCTTTGCCCCGGCGCGTCAGGGCGCCACCGTGTCCGCGGGAAGGACAGCGTCCATCTGAACAAGTTTCGAGTTTTTCGTTTTCCACGAATGAACTCTTTTCTGCCCGAGCGAGCGGACACCGGGCGCTATGAAAGGAGCTCATTATGCCGAAGTCCCTTCCCACTCGCGCGATGCGCGAACAGCCCGACCTCGAACAACTGAAGCGCCAGGCGAAAGAGCTGCTGCAGGCGTTTCGAAGCAATGACCCTGATGCCGTCGCCGAGGTGAATTCTCACTACCACGACGCGGATCCCGCCACGTTTGCTCTCCACGATGCGCAACTTGTCCTCGGACGCGCGTACGGATTCGACAGCTGGCCGAAACTCAAAGCGTTTGTCGACGGCGTCACTGTTGCGCGGCTGCGCGATGCCGTCACGGCCGGAGATTTGAAACAGGTTCAGGCGATGCTTGCCGTCCGGCCGGAGTTGGCCAGTATGGATATGGCGGAGAACGACGAGCATCAGGCTCTGCATTATGCCGTTCTGGCGCGGAACGCCGCGATCGTGCGCCTCCTGATCCGCACCGGCGCGAATCCGCGCAAAGGTATCTATCCACATCGCGACGCAACAACGGCCCTGACCCTCGCTGTCGAGCGCGGCTTCGATGACATTGCCGATGTCATCCGCGAGGAAGAGAAACAGACCGGCCAGACGCTTCACTCCGACAACAGTCCGCCGCCAATGCCGCCGGGTTTGATGGAAGCGGCGCGTCGTGGCGATCAGGACGCGATCATTTCGGCGCTCGAAGCGAATTCCTGGATGCGCACCATCCATTTTCAGCATCCCCTCATGACGCCGCTGCACTCGGCTGTGGCGACGCTGATGGATCGTGTTGCCGTGTGGCTGCTGGATCACGGCGCCGATGTGAATGCGCGTGTCGACGGCGGACCATCGCCGCTCGAGATCGTCGGCGCATCGGTTCCTCCGTACTTCGCGACGCCGGACAGGATCGCGTCCGTTGCGGAGATCCTCCGGAAGCGCGTCGCGGAAATGACGCCGCGTGCAGCCGTCGCTTACGGCGATGCGGACTGGCTGCGCGCGCGTCATGCGGAAGGAAAGCTGGTCAACGGGCTTCCGAGAAATCAAGGGTACCGAGGCCTGCTGGAGATGGCTGTGACGCACGGCCGGCCGGAGATCCTGAATCTGCTGCTGAGTTTCGGATTCGATCCCGACGAGGTGCTTCCGATGGGCGACACCGGCGAATTCCTCAGATTCGGACCGCTTCGAAAGTGTCTCGAGATGAATCGCGTCGACATGGCGGAAGTTCTGCTCGCGCACGGCGCCACACCGACGCCTCGAGCCGCCGTTGCATTGCGCAAAGGCGATTCACTGCGTGCGCTGCACGCCGCAGGCAAACTCGAGAATCCGATCAGTGACGACGGCGGTCTCCTTTCTTTCGCTGTCCGGAACAATCTGCAGGACATGCTCTCGCTGCTGCTGGAACTGGGACTGGATCCGGACGAGCGCGTCCGCGTGGAGGGCATGGAAGAAGTCGTGTACTCGTCAGGCGGCGCGCTGCACCATTGTGCGAGCACCGGCAAACTGGCCATGGCCGAGATGCTTCTCGCGAAGGGAGCTGATCCGAATCTGCACGTGTACGCAGCGGGTCCGCCGATGTACAAAGCATATGAGGCGAAGGACTCGGCCATGGCGGCCTTGTTGGAAAAGTACGACGGTGTCGTGGATGCGTCGACGGCCGGAATCCTGCGGCTCGTCGACAAAGCGCGCGCGCTGTTGGAAGACGAAGCGGCAGGCCGGTTGAAAGAAGGAACGCACGCGCCAGGATGGCCGATGGTCGAAGAACTTCTGTTTTACGCGGCCGACGGTGGTGCGCCGGAAATCGTACGAATGGCTTTGGAGCGCATCGACTGGCCTCGCGAGGATTCGCGGTGGCACGGCATGCTGCTGCGCAATCTCGGCGATCACTCCGAACCGGATCGAAGACGGCATGTCGAATGTTTCCGCCTCATCCTCGATCGATGCGATCCCGGTATTCCCGGCAAGTTCGGCCGCACGATTCTTCACGACCTTGCCGCCGACTGGCCGCATCCGTCGCCAGGTCCGGAAGAGCGGGTTGAACTCGCAACGCTGGTTCTTGATCGAAATCCACGTCTCGATGTACACGACGATCTGCTGAAGAGCACGCCGCTCGGATGGGCTTGCCGCTGGGGACGGACCGAACTGGTCAGGCTCCTCCTTGATCGCGGCGCGGATCCTGTGGAACTGAACACTGAACCCTGGGCGACGCCCAAAGCTTGGGCAGAGAAACGGCGCCACGACGCAATACTCGCCCTGCTCGGATGAAAAATGGGGCGGGGTAATTCGGGGACGTCGCCTAGATTCCCTAATTTGAAGTGCAATTAGGGAATTTAGGCGACGTCCCCGAATTACCCCCGCCCCATTTTTGTGGACAAGCGCCAGAAGGCTGCGGCCAGCAGCCCGAACGCGGCCAGCGCGACGAAAGGAGCGGCGGCGCCGGCCCACTCCGGTCCGAGTCCCGAAGGGGCGCGACCCAGGCTGAACGTGACGGCGGCGATGACGACACCCAATAGTCCCTCGCCACCGACGAGGCCGCTTCCGAACAGCACTCCGTCTTCCCGGCGCTGGGCGGCTTCGTTTTCGTTCCGTGCTCTTTTCTCAATGCCCCATCGAAGCAGGCCGCCCAGAAAAACCGGCACCATCGTCGCGACCGGCAGATAGACACCGACGGCGAACGCGAGCGGCGGGATTTTCAGAGCGGTTGCAATCAGAGTGATCGCGACACCGATTCCTACCAGAGTCCATGGCAGCGCATTCTGCAAAACGCCTTCGATGACCAGTTTCATTAATGTCGCCTGCGGCGCCGGCAGTTCGGCGCTGCCGAAACCGTAGGTCCGATCCAGCACCATTACAGCCATGCAGACGAATACTGTCGAAGTCAGGATGCCAAGCAGTTGGCCATACTCTTGATACTTCGGTGTGCCGCCCAGAATGAATCCCGTCTTGAGGTCCTGCGACGTGTCTCCGGCAATCGAGGCGGCGATCGCGACCACACTACCGATCGTCAGCGCGCCGGCTTTTCCCGCGTCGTCCGTCCATCCGAGCGCAAGGAAGACCGTCGACGTCCCAAGCAGCGATGCGATCGTCATTCCGCTTGTTGGATTCGAAGTGACGCCCACGAGTCCGACGATACGCGACGCCACGGTGACGAAGAAGAACGCGAAAACAGCCGCAAGAATCGTCGCGACGATGCGGGCAGGAAAACTCAGAACCGGGAATGCATTCGGAATGATGATCAATGCCAGGCAAACGATCAGCAGCCCCGCACCAATCGTTCCGAACGAGAGATCGAGATCGGTCCTGCGAATCGCGGCGGCGCCTGCGGCCGCGCGTTCGCGGAATTGCTTCGACCCGACCCGAAAGCTTTCGACCATCGTCGGAATGCTTCGAATCAGCGTGATGATGCCGGCTGTCGCGACAGCGCCCGCTCCAATGTACCGGACGTATCTCGACCAGATCTCGCCGGGCGACATCGCCGAGATGATCTTCGTCATCTCCGGATAAAGAGGTACGGACCGGCCTTCGCCCCAGATTGCAATCGCGGGAATGATCACCAGTGACGAGAGCAGGCCGCCGCCGACCATGATCAATCCGATGCGCGGTCCGAGAATATAGCCGACACCGAACAGCGCGGCGGATATCTCCGAACCGATTTCGCCTTTTCTCAATCCTGGAATGGCGAATCCTACTTCGTCGGGAAACGCGCGGATCCAGCCGGCGAACATCTTGAATGCCGCGCCTGCTCCAAGTCCCCAGAAGACATTTCGAGCCCGCGCTCCACCGACTTCACTCGCAACGAGGACCTCGGCGCAGGCCGTTCCTTCCGGATAAGGAAGCTTGCCGTGCTCGCGAACGATCAGGAGCCGCCGCAGCGGAATCATGAAGAGGACGCCGAGTGTTCCACCTGCGAATGCCAGCAGCGTCATCTGCACAAGCGATGGGGCCATCTGCCACATGAACAATGCCGGAAGCGTGAAGATGACACCGCTCGCGATCGAGCTTGAAGTCGACCCGATCGTCTGAGAGATGTTCGATTCGAGGATTGAATTGCGTTTCCCGGCGCTGTGCAGAATCTTGAAAACGGCCACAGTCAGGACGGCGATCGGAATCGATGTCGAAACCGTCAGCCCCGCGCGCAATCCCAGATAGGCGTTCGCTGCGCCGAACAGAATTCCGAGAAGCGTCCCTGTCAGCGCCGCCTTCAATGTCATTTCAGGTGGCGTGTCGGACGCGGCGACGTAGGGCTTGTATGTCTGCCCCTCGGGAACTGGTTCGAACGCGGCGCGGCTGAGTCCGGGTCGTTCGTTCGTCTTCATGCCGTTCCGCGTGTGGACGTCATCACGGGCGTCTCGACGGTTTCGAATGATCCGCGCATAAGGCGATGGAGAATGGGAGTCGTGGCGATCGTCGTGGCAAGCGCCATGATCACCATCATCGTAAAGAGCGTGGGTGAAATGACGCCAAGCTCCAGGCCGACATTCAACACGATCAGTTCCATCAGCCCGCGTGTGTTCATCAACACGCCAATCGCCGCGGCCTGACGCGACGCCATGCCCGTGAGGCGCGCAGCAAGGAACGAGCCGCCGAATTTACCGAGGGTCGCTATGGCAATGATGATCAAACAGACGGCCCACTCATACGTGCCTGAA